>LFRM01133395.1_pt1 | contig 37657 bp, 29 predicted proteins | sample 618341 | NCBI WGS metagenome assembly LFRM01 (sample SAMN03654438, study PRJNA283298) | anaerobic digester metagenome | isolation source: pool of bioreactors CSTR01a, CSTR02a, and CSTR03a thermophilic anaerobic... | place: Denmark: Kgs. Lyngby | collected 2014-05-21 | reverse complement strand
CTTCATCAAAGGTCAGGTCTGCACCATAGTAGTGACGGTTCAGTGCCCCGTAATTTTCAGTCAGATAGCTGGCAGTAAGCGGTATCCCGTTCTCATCTGCCTGATGGATCATGTATTCAAACTCGGCAAATTGGGTCTGGCGGAAAACCGTTCCCTTAAAGCCATCCAGATAATGATTAATCACAGCAGCCTTCATCTTGTCATCTGCCGCAGTCTTCAGAAGATACTCCGTCAGCAAATTCTCATTTGTCGTTGAGGCTATCTCTGCAAGGAAAATGCAGTAGTCGCCATATTGATAGGGCTGTGACTCACGGGTAAACCAGGAGTGCAGGCTGTGGCCCAGCTCGTGTGCCAGAGTAAAGACGTTATCCATAGTACCCTGCCAGCTCATGAGAATATAAGGTCTGGTCTTATAGGCACCACCGGAGTAGGCTCCTGAGCGTTTACCGGCATTGTCTGCGTAATCGACCCAACGCTCAGAAAAGGCCCTTTTCAATACTGCAAGGTACTCAGGTCCCAGAGGCTGCAGGGCCTTGAGGATAATCTCCTGAGCTTCCTCAAAGCTAAACTTGAGATCGATATCTTTAACCAGAGGGGCGTAGAGATCGTAAGAGTGGATCTCGTCCAGGCCCATGATTTTTTTGCGCAGGCTCACATAGCGGTGCAGCAGCGGCAGTCTGGCATTAACCGCCTCCAGCAGGCTGTCATAAACAGATTCCGGTATATTGTTTTCAAACAGGGCCGCTTCCCGCCCACTGGCAAAACCGCGCACATCTTTAATATAAGTATTAACACGAATCTGACCGGCCAGAGTCTGGGCACAGGTATTGCGGAACTGTCCATAGGAGTCATACATGCTGCTGAAGGCATCCCGGCGTACCCGGCGGTCACGGCTTTCCATGTAGGTGCCGAAGCGGGCATGTGACATTTCAACCGTGCGTCCTTTTTCATCTTTGATCTCCGGGAAAGTCATGTCAGTATCGGACAGGACATCGAAGGTCTGATTGGGATCATTAAAAATCTGTGATGCTTTGGCCAGCAGCACTTCCTCTTTTTCGGACAGCTGATGTTTCTTCACCCGCCACATCTCAGCGAAATAATGCCGGAAGTCCTTTAGTTCAGCTTTCTCCTCCATAAACTGACTGACCGTCTCTTCTGAAAGCTTTGCTGCCTCCGGTTCAAAGTAGGCCATAGCTCCCTGCAGGCTGGCAAAAACCTGCATCAGTTTAGCTTTGCGGCCCAAGGCATCCTGGTCTGCAGTGTCAGCATCGCTGGCATGCATAGCATAGCTTGCTAGTTTGCCCAGCTCACAGCCCAGATCCTCCATCATCATCAGCGCGGAGTAGAGTGTATCGGCTGATTCAGCTAATCTTCCTCTATAGGAAAGAACAGTTTCTTCCTGCCCGCTTACCTCTTTAAAAGCTTCTTCCCAGGCCTTATCGTCAGCATAAATCGCTGTCAGATCCCAGGTTTCTTCCACAGGCACTTCTGAACGCTTGCGTTGAGTCAATGTTGCCATTTTTTCTTCTTCAAAAAAAATATCCTGCATTGTATTCCCCTCTCCTTTATTTAAGCCGCCTCAAGGGACAGCTCCGTGCTTTTTCTCTATTCCTGATCCGGGCTGACCCCGGTCTCAGCATCATCAGGTTGATCGTCCGGCTCAGAGTCGTCTTCCCTCACTTCAATCAGCGAATCGGGATCCGCATCCGTTTCTTCTTCCGCATTTTCATGTTCAACCACAGCCATACTGGCCACCTTGCCATCACTGCTGCGCATCAGGGTTACCCCGGATGTCGAGCGTCCCAGGACCGGGATTTCATCCGTCGCCAGACGTATAATAATTCCTTTGTCGTTGACCAGCAGGATATCCTGATAGTCATTGACTAAAGCAGCTTCAACCAGCACACCGGTTCTGCGGGTAACCTTATAGGTGATTAAACCCTTGCCGCCACGCTTTTGCGGGCGGTACTGATCAATGGCGCTGCGCTTACCGAAACCGTTTTCCGAAACAACCAAAATCGTATCGTCGCAACTGGCACAGAGGGAACTGATAACCACATCATCATCTGACAGGTTCATCCCCCTGACACCCATAGTGTTTCTGCCGGTCTCACGGACATCACTTTCTGGAAAGCGTATCGCCAGTCCCTGACGGCTGATTAAAATGATGTCAGATCCGTCATCTGCCAGATCGACCCCGATCAATTTATCGCCTTCGCGCAGTGCAATGGCGATGATGCCGCCTTTATGCACATTGGCATACTCTGACATGGCGGTTTTCTTAATCTGACCCAGGCTGGTAGCCATGATCAGATAGCTGTCTGCATCGAACTTGTCCACTTCAAGCATACCGACAACATACTCTTCGGGCTCGAGGTGCAAAAGGTTGACAATCGGCAGACCACGCGCCTGTCGTTTCGATTCCGGAATCTGATAGCTCTTCAGCCTGTAGACGCGGCCGGTATTTGTAAAAAACAGTATTGTCTTGAGCGCTGTAGTCGTCAGGATTTGTTTAACGACATCTCCCTCGCGCGTCTGCATACCGCTGACGCCACGGCCGCCACGCCTCTGTGAACGATACTCATCCAAAAGCATGCGCTTGATATAACCGGCATGAGTCAGAGTAATCACAGCATCTTCATCTTCGATCAGGGACTCGTCATCCAGATCGAATTCATCACTGAGTTCAAACTCACTGCGGCGGTCATCACCAAACTTGTTAGCGATATCCTGCAGTTCTTCTTTCATGATTTGACGCATCAGACTGTCTTCGGTGAGGATTCTGTTGTAGTAGTCTATCTTTTCGGTCAGATCTTTATGCTCAGCATTAAGCTTCTCACGTTCCAAGCCGGACAGCCGCCCCAGACGCATGTCAACAACATGCTGTGACTGCTTTTCAGACAATCCGAAACGCTCACTCAAACGCATTTTAGCCTGGTCCTCATCATCAGAGTTCCGGATAATCCTGATGACTTCATCGATGTGGTCTATAGCCAGCTGCAAGCCTTCAACCAGATGGCGGCGGGCTTCAGCCTTATCCAGATCAAATCTCGTCCGTCTGCTGATCACAGAGCGCTGGTGGCTGATGAAATGTCCCAGAATATCTCTCAGGGACAAAAGGCGGGGAACGTACTTTCCGTTCTCCTCCACCAGAGCGATCATGATAGCGCTGAAAGTATCCTGCAGCTGTGTATGGCGATAGAGCTGATTCAGTACAACCATAGGTGTCGCGTCGCGTTTCAGTTCAACAACAACACGCACCGGGTCATGGCGGTCAGATTCGTCTCTGACGTCGGAAATACCTTCTATACGCTTATCTTTGACCAAGTCAGCGATACGCTCAATCAAGCGCGCCTTATTAACCATATAGGGCAGGCTATGAATCAAAATGCGATAACGTCCGCCGCGCATTTCCTCAATTTCGGTATGACCGCGGACAACTATTCTGCCACGGCCTGTGCGATAAGCTGAGCGGATGCCGGAAGTACCTATAATCTGAGCTCCGGTCGGGAAGTCCGGTCCGGGAATGAACTCCATAAGATCGTCATTATCAGCGTCAGGATTGTCTATCAGATGAATGGTGCCGGCCACCACTTCCCGCATATTATGTGGCGGGATGTTTGTGGTCATGCCGACGGCGATACCGGTTGAACCTGAAATCAGCAGATTGGGGAAGGCCGCAGGCAGAACCGTCGGTTCTTCCAGTCTGTCATCATAGTTGGGCTGGAAATCAACAGTGTTTTTGTTGAGATCCTTCATCATCTCAGACGAAAGACGGGTCAGACGTGCTTCTGTATAACGATAGGCTGCCGGCGGGTCACCATCACGCGAACCGAAGTTGCCATGGCCATCCACCAGAGGATGACGCATGGAAAAATCCTGCGCCAGCCGCACCAGAGCATCATAAACAGATGCGTCACCATGCGGGTGGAAACGTCCCAGCACATCACCGACTGTAGTCGCGCATTTGCGATAGGGCTTATCATAGGTAAAGCCCTGTGTATACATTGAATAGAGAATACGCCTGTGTACAGGTTTCAGTCCGTCACGCACGTCCGGCAGTGCACGGTCCGTAATTACACTCATCGCGTAATCAATAAAAGACTGGCGCATCTCATGATCTATATCTACGGGAATGGGTTCGTTGTCAGGATTTTGGAATGCTTGATCAACTGCAGCTTCTCTGTTCAGATAGGAATTTTTTTCCTTTTCTGCCATTTAGGCCTCCTTAATATAAGTCATTTTTTACTAAAAAATAGCATAAAAAAAGACGGAATCATCTCCTACTATTTTAGCATAAAACGGCTTATAAAGGTAACTTCTTAATGGCTGCAAAAGGTCGTGGATATCGTTGTTTTGTGGGCTTTTCCTTAGGCACAATCACCATGGATCTCTGCACATCCGTGCCGGGCAAAAGATAGTGTTCTGCCCTGGCTTTTCCGGCCCCCAGTACGGGAAGCGCTTTTGCTGCCAGATCCAGCTCATCATCTTTTCCTTTCATTGCGAGGAATCTGCCGCCGGTTTTGACCAGGGGAAGGCATAGCTCCAGCAATATATCCAGCGAACTGACGGCACGCGCTACGGCTGTATCAAATTTTTCCCGGTACTCGGGCAGATGAGCCACTTCCTCCGCACGGCCGTGGACAGCGGTAATCTGCGACAGTCCCAGCTCAGCAATCAGCTCTTCCAAAAAACTGATCCGCTTTTTTGTGGAATCCAGCAGCACTAGCTTCAGTTCCGGTCGCAGCAATTTGACCAGCATACCGGGAAACCCGGCTCCGCTGCCGACGTCAATCAGGCTTTCACCCCGCAGGTAAGGCAGGAGCAAAAAGCTGTCGAGCAGATGACTGTCCGCAATTTCCTCCTCTTGGGTAATCGCAGTCAGATTCATCACCTTGTTCTTTTCTAAAAGGCGGGCGATAAATAACTGGATTTTTTCTATTGTTTCAGCTGTTAATTCAAGGCCGGCCCGCTCAGCAGCGTGCTCAATCGTCTGTTTTTTCACCGGCAGCCTCCTGACGATCGCGTTGACGTGACTGTTGCTCCAAATATACTAAGAGCACCTGAACATCAGCGGGTGACACAGCTGACAAGCGGCCGGCCTGACCGACGGAGCTCGGTTGACGTTTATTCAGAGCCTGCCGGGCTTCAAGCCGCAAGCCGGAAATTTTCGTGTAATCAGTTCCCTCAGGCAGACGCCTGTTCTCCAGGCGGCGAAAGCGCTCCACACGCTCGTGCTCAAGACGTGTGTAACCTTCATATCTGATCCGGATAGAAAGCGTCTCAATAGCCGATCCGGGCAAGTCCGGGCGCTCGGAATCAGCTTCCGCCAGACCTTCGTATGTCACCTCCGGACGCTTTAGCAGCTGATACAGACTGGCAGGCTGTTTCAAAGGCGTGCTGTTCATTGCCTGCAAAACACGGTCAGACAAGTCTGATTTGTCGATTCTTGTGTTTTTAAGACGTTCAATCTCCTTTTCAACTGCTTCTTGTTTTTCTAAAAACTGCCGATATCTCTCTGGGGAAATCAGACCGATCTCGTAGCCTTTGGGGGTGAGTCGCTGGTCGGCATTATCCTGGCGCAGCAATAACCTGTATTCGGCGCGGGACGTCATCATACGGTAAGGCTCATTTGTCCCTTTGGTCACCAGATCGTCAATCAGAACCCCGATATAACCATCTGAGCGGTCAACAAAAAAGTCAGCTTTTCCGTCCAGTTTGTGCACAGCATTGATGCCTGCGACCAGACCCTGAGCAGCTGCCTCTTCATAGCCTGAGGAACCGTTGATCTGTCCGGCCAGGAATAAACCGTCAACAGACTTCAGCTCCAGCGTCTGCTTCAGGGCGGTCGGATCTACACAAAGATATTCAATGGCGTAAGCCGGACGCATCATTTCAGCATCTTCCAGACCCGGAACAGTCTTCAGCAAATCGCGCTGAACCTCTTCCGGCATCGAGGATGACAAGCCTGAAGCATAGTATTCTTCAGTATCCAGGCCTGTTGGTTCGAGGAAAACATGATGACGGTCATGCTCCGGGAACTTGACGATCTTGTCTTCGATCGAGGGACAGTAACGCGGGCCGATACCTTCGATCAGGCCCGAGAAGAGCGGTGAACGGTGGATATTATCCTGTAGCAGCTGCTTGGTTTCCTCTGTTGTCCAGGTCAGATAGCAGGGAATGTTTGCCCGGGGCTGCCATTCAGGGTCGTCATCATTTTCATAGGAAAAAGGCCGCGGACTTTCGTCACCCTCCTGCCGGGTCATCTCATCTAAATGCAGGCTGCGCCGGTGGAAGCGGCCGGGAGTTCCGGTTTTGAATCTTCTCGTGGGCAGGCCCATATCGATCAAAGACCGGCCCAGGCCGCGGGAAGGCGCCAAAGCATCAGGACCCGAGTCTATGATGGCATCCCCGATAATTACCCTGGCATCCAGAAAAGTGCCCGGTGCGAGAATCACAACGGGAGCCTGATAGATACCACCGGTAGATGACATGACACCGGAGACCTGCGGCTGTTCCCTACCATCATCTTCTGCCAGGAGAACATCGACGATTTCGTGCTGTACCAGCAGCAGATTCTTTTCCCGCTCCAGCACGCCCTTCATGTCTCTTTGATAGTGAACGCGGTCCATTTGGGCCCGCGGCGAGATAACTGCTGGTCCCTTGGAGGCGTTAAGCATGCGAAACTGAATCATATTGCGGTCGGCGATTTTCCCCATTTCGCCGCCGAGGGCGTCAATTTCACGCACCAGTTGTCCTTTGGCAGTACCTCCGATATTAGGGTTGCAGGGCAGATTAGCCAGACTGTCCAGAGTCATGGTGAAGAGGATGCAGGTCTTGCCCAGACGAGCTGCAGCCAGAGCAGCTTCGCAGCCGGCGTGACCGGCACCGACTACAATGATGTCGACGCTGTCCGCCAGAAAAGTATTTTCTTTTTTTATTGCTTCTTGAAAAGTAGTCATAATTGTCTTTTTATTTAATAGTTAAGCCGGCCAGCTGCCGACTTAGAATACATTTTTTATTTACCAATACAAAAGCGTGAAAAAATGGTATCGATCAATTTCTCAGACACATCATCCCCGCTCATGGCAGCCAGACTTTCGACAGCCGAACGGAGCAAAGTTGCGATTAAATCATAGGACAGACCGGTATCGACTGCTTCGCGGGCTGCTGTCACCTGCTGCAAGCTTTTATCTGCCAGTAACTTATGTCTGGAATGAGTAACAATAGCTGCTGACGTTTGGCTCTGGAGACCATGTTCAGAAGGCCTTTCCGCTGAAGGATCCGTCTTCGCTTCTGTCTCCAGCTGGTCATTTTCAATAAAATTAATTAGTATATTGCGCAGGGATGCTAAGTCCTCTTCACGCTTTGCAGACCAGGCTATTGTCGGCACATCTGCCAGATAGTGAGCGGCAAAGCTGGCAGGATCTTCCTCCGCGGGCACTGTCGCACGCAAATCGTCTTTTCCCAAAATCAGCAGGAGCTTCCGGTCCCGCGACTGCATAGCTTTGATGGTATTGATTTCATCCCGGAGCTCAGCCGGGTTTCCAAGTGGCGGAGACAAAACCCAAAGTACCAGATCTGCACTTTGCAGAGCTTCCTGAGCACGCTTGATTCCTTCCTGCTCGATCGGATCATCCGCTTCAACTGCTAAACCGGCTGTGTCAGTCAGGTGGAGCAGATACCCCCCCATATTGAGATCAATTTCGATCGTATCACGAGTTGTGCCGGGTATATCGCTCACTATGGCACGTTCGTGCTCGGTCAGGGCATTTAGCAGAGAGGACTTGCCGGCGTTAGGGCGCCCGGCAATTACAATGGAAAGACCTTCACGAACGATACGACCGTAACGAAAACTGTCTGCCAGCCGTTTTAAGCTTTCCTCGGAAGAGGCAAGATCCCTGCTGACCTGAAGCCGGTCCTCGGGACGTGCCTCTTCTTCATCCCAATCCATAAGGGTTTCGAGGAAAGCGAGAATACCGTAGAGTTTGTCCAGCTCAGAGCGCACTGCCTGAGACAGACGGCCGCGCAGTTGGGAGAAGGCCAGCTCAGTCTGTTGTTCCGATTCGGCGTGGATCAAATCCATGACAGCTTCTGCCTGTGCCAGATCCATTTTGCCACTGACAAAGGCTCGTTTACTGAACTCGCCGGCTTCAGCCAGACGCGCGCCGTTATTGATCAGACTGTCCAAAACAGCCTGTCGCACGGCATTGCCGCCATGGCAGGATATTTCATAGACATCTTCGCCCGTATAGGAATGAGGAGCGCGAAAGGCTGCCAGAACCACCTCATCAATTTCAGCCCAGATCCCGGGGGCCATGGTATAGCCTTTCATCCCGGAAGGCAGGGGGAATCTATCGCCATAGGGTCGAAAAAGCCGGTCACAGATAGACGCAGCATCAGGTCCGGAAAGACGCAGCACCGCCAGACCACTTTGGCCGGGCGGTGTTGACAGAGCAGCAATCGTATCAATTTTAGCTGGCTGATTAGCCGCTTGCTGCTCTGCTAGGTTTTCATGCTTTCTTGTCATCGATAACTTCAACACCATCACTTGGTGCCACTACTATATGTCTGCGGGGATCTCTGCCTTCACTGTAGGTAACAATACCCGGATACTCACGCAGGCACATATGAACCAGACGTCTTTCCGCAGGGTTCATCGGTTTTAACTTAATTTCACGGCCGCTGGCCATGACTTTATCCGCTGTGCGGTTAGCCAGATCCTGAATTCTTTCTTCAGATCTTTTGCGATAGCCCGCAACATCTACCACGACACGCAGATAATCATCGACGTATTTATTGGCAACTACATTGGCCAGATACTGCAAGGCCTCAAGAGTTTCGCCGTGACGTCCGATAGCGGCACCGCTGTCGGATCCGCTAACATCGATGTGAAGGCTTCCTTCTCCGTCTACGTAAGAATCAATTCTGCCGTGGATGCCAATACCGGAGAGTACATCCTGGAAATAATCCAGGACTGCATTTTCAGCAGCAGCGAAACCACGCTCAGAACTTGCATCTGCTTCATCCCTGTCAGTTTCATCAAATTCCAGAATATCGGCCTCTTCGCTATCTGCCTCATCGTCATCACAGTCAGCGGGATCGTTGTCTGCTGCTGCAGCAGCCTTCAGGCTTACCCGCACCAGTGCCGGTCTGCGTCCGAAACCGAGCAAACCACCGACCTCACCTTCGTCTAAGATTTCAACTTCCACTTCGTTTTGGCGGACTTTAAGTTTTTCTAGTGCTTTATCGACAGCAATATCAACTGTTCTGCCGGACATTTCGATTGAGTTGTTTCTAACCATGGTGTCCTCCTAAATAGACAGCAAGTTCACCACAAAACCCTGCTGCAAAGATGAATGAAATTTTATTCCGATTTGTCTTTGTTAACCATTTCTTTGATGCGATCCATAAAAGATCCTTGTTTCCTTGCTGCTGATCCGGAAGTATCCGGAACCGCTTCCTTAGCTCTGCGCGGCAGCGGAGCAGCATCCGCCGCGAATTCCCTCTTTAACGGTTTGACATAGAACTGATAGCCCAGTAACGACTGCAGCAAATACATCAGGTTCTGGAAAAGCCAGTAGAGACCCATTGCTGCCGGGAAGGTGAACATGGTGTAAAGCATGATCAGCGGCATCAGGATTTGCATGCTTTTACCCATTCCGGCCATCTGATTGTCAGGTGTCTGTCCGCTCTTGGCAGGATTACTCTTCTCGCGGGCTTTCTCTTCCTTGGTCTGTCTGGGGAAAGGAGTACTGATGCGGGCGATATACATTTGCAGAAAATAAGATGAAATAGTTACAATCACCAGGATCAGCAATGGCAGCCAGGTGCGCCATTCAGGTCCAAACCAGTCAGAAGGTTTCCAGGAAGGCGTCCGTGCAAGGTCCATACCTAAGAAGCGTGTGTTTACGATCTGCTCCAGTTGGATCCAGCCATTCTCGACTGAAGTTGCCAGAGCTGAGGCTGATTCACGCAAACCATTTATCACCGGAATGTCCATCAGGGCAACCTGGCTTACCTGCGCCTCTGTCATCAAGCCCTTTGTCTGCAGAAGCCCTGCAATCAGACGCAGGTTGGCTACAGGAACTTTGCCGACCCAACGTAAAGGTGAGCGGAAGATATAAATCAAAGGCCAGATGATCAGCAAGGGTATCATAGATGTAATGCAGCCGCCTGCCATCGAAATACCATGCTTTTTATATAATTCCTGAGTCAGTTCCTGTTGGCGCTCCGGATTTTTCTTATAGCGTCTCTGAATTTCCTGAATGTCCGGCTGCAGCAGTTGCTGGCGCAGCATATTACGCTGTGAGCGCAAACCTAATGGTGTCAGCAAAGCTCTGACGACGACTGTGAATAAGATAACTACCAGACCATAGTTGCCTATCCACCCATATAGATTGCTCAGGATCAGGCTAAATAATTTATATAGCGGATCTAACAGAGCCAGCTGCACTGGAACAAAACTTATCATTCTTGAAAACTCCTTGATTCCATTTAATGTTTAGACAAATTTATTGCGGCTTCAGACGTCTCTTTGCAGGTACAAAGCTTTGTTTTTTCAGGTACAGGATCATAGCCGCCTTTGCCGAAAGGATTACAGCGCAAAATACGCCAAAGCGCCAGAGCGCTGCCACGCAATGCTCCATGTATGGTAATCGCTTCCTTGGCATAAGCGGAGCAGCTAGGAGTATAGCGGCAGCAAGCAGGTCTTTGCGGTGATATTTGTTTTTGATAAAAACTAATCAGACGCAAGAGAAAACGCGCAGCCAAAGATTTCTGCTGCGGCGTTTTATTCTCGGTCACCTTGTTATTCACTATTGCCAATCCCCTCTGCGGGCTGTCTTATGCTTCCTTCGTCAGCTCCATCTTCCTGAGCAAATAAAGCAACTCTTTGCCTAAGGTCTTCTGGTCCGGTTCCTGATCCTGCCAACGAGCCGTCACGATAATGTCATTACCGGGAAGAAGCTGGAGTTCGCTGAGTCGAAAAACTTCACGCAACAGGCGTTTCATACGATTGCGTTCCACACTGCTCCGAGTCTTTTTTGCAACGGCAAAACCTACGCGAGGCAGGGCATCCCGTTCTTTCTCTCTTCGCTTAAAAGCATGCAGCACAAGATAGCGTCCGCTGTAATGCTGACCACGGCGGTACACTCGTGTGAAATCAATATTTCTTTTAAGCTTCTCATAGGTCGGCACAAGAAATCCGTTTAGGCACTCAGCACTTTACGGCCTTTGCGACGACGGCGTTTCAGGACATTTCTGCCCGATGACGTTTTCATGCGCTTACGGAAACCATGTTCACGTGCGCGTTGTCTTTTTTTAGGTTGATACGTCCGCTTCATTCAAATCATTCCTTTCATCAAAGCAAAAAGTCTCTTAGCATCCCTCTAACTTGTCTGCTTTGTTTGACTTTTCACGTATATAGATCAAGATCAATATGATCGATATCTGCTTAGCATGTAAACACCCGCCAAGTCAGGGATATCTATAGGCATAGCATTGGAATTATACAAAGGTCCGGCACTTTCGTCAATTAATTTTTAACTTAAGCCTTTCAGTCTCAGCAATTAATCCATGGCCCGTTCTGCTGCTTCGACAACATGTTTCATCAAAATAGATGTTGTAACTGAGCCGACACCGCGCGGGACCGGAGTGATTGCTTTTACCAGAACTTCCACAGAGTCGTAATCTACGTCGCCTGTTAATTTACCTTCTTCGTCTACATTAATTCCTACATCGATAATAACCTGTCCGGAATTACAAAATTCCGGGGTAACCATCTTAGCCTGTCCCACAGCTGCAATCAAGACATCCGCCTCTTTGGCTGTTTTTGCGATATCCTTAGTACGGCTATGGCAAATTGTGACTGTGGCATTCTCCTGCAGAAGCATCATCGCTACCGGCTTGCCGATAACCAGACTGCGGCCCAGAACAACTGCACGCGCTCCGCTAAGGTTAACATGGTAGTGCTTCAGGATGGCGATTGCTGCTTCAGCGGTGCAGGGAGCGAAACCGCTCGGCTCACCTTTAAAAACACCTGCCAGAGAACCGTCAGTAAAACCATCTATATCCTTGCCCGGTGCGAGCAGGGCAGCAATTTTCTTCTCATTGATCTGTGGGGGCAGAGGGCGAAAAATCAGGCAGCCATGCAGGGAATCATCCTGATTGATCTCCTGGATAACTTGCTCCAGGTCTTCTTGTGGCAGATCCCGCGGCAGTTCGTAAACTTTAACTTTGACAGCTGCTTTTGCAGCACGATTGATAGCTCCGCGCTCGTAGGAGAGATCATCCGGCTCATCGCCTAATCGGACAATGGCCAAAGAGGGCTCAACACCCTTTGTCTTCAGCTTGGCAACCCGATCTGCCAATTCTTCTGTCAAAACGTCAGCAACTTCTTTGCCTAATAAAACCTGCGCCATATCTACTCCTTAATTTTGCTAGATAGCTTAGTCTAAGAATATATCTCTGCTTACTTGCGATAGACATCATAATAGATCGAAAATCTATTACTTATCATAACACAGTAAAATCAGGAGATCTGCCACTATTTCGCTAATTTTCCCGGATTAACATAAGGCATAGCCCTACCTGCAGCTATGCCTTATGTTAAAGATATAACTACTAAACTGTCTGAATTATTTCAACTCTTCCTGGGCAGATAGCTGTTCTACTTCAAAATAAGCTTCGGCGCGGTCAAGTACCCGCTGGCGGGCAGTCGGAGAAAGAACCTCAAATATCCGCAATAACAAGCGTTTTTGTTCCAGAAGCTGTACTTGTTCTTCACTGGTTTCCGCATTGTCGCTATAGTCACCCGGCCTCAAAGAAAAGCGTTCGGCATCTTCGAACTCCTCCAGGGATCTCTGACTGAGCACATTGTCCAAAGAAGTACTGAAATAATCTGCCAACCTGCGCGCGGTCTTGATATCAGGATAGTTCCTGCCGCTTTCCCATTGACTGACAGAAGTTTGAGTCACACCCATAGCCTCGGCCAAATCTATTTGGGTCATATGATTCTTTTTTCGATAAAAGCGAATACCACTAAGAAAGGTTTCGCCGCTACTCGGTTCGTTAGACATATAGGCAGCTCCTTTCATATCAAATTATTTTTATATTATAGCATGATTTCCTTTATATTTTCCCACAAATATAAAACGGTAACATTAGCTTGAGAAGGAATTTCCTGAATCCGAGGAAGGACGACAGGCTCCTGATACCATTGAGGTATAGAGCTTTTAAAATCGTTGTGGGTAGCCTTGAATTGCAGAAGATCATCATATATTTTTTCTAAACAGTAATCTGAATATGGCAATTTCCAATTTTGTATTATCCGGGTAAAGTTGTACAGGGCGTAGAGATTAAAAAACTGCAAGGGAACCCTGAGATTGTAATACACATGGATCAAAAGGCTTTTCACTGTGTCTTTTGCCTCTTGAAAAAGAGTCAGCAGGTCACAGAGATTTATATCTATGATACTGTATTCAAGGCAAAGCGGTTTAGATAAACGCAGTGTGCCGTCTTTCAGGCGATGAATGCCGGACAGAGTGTAAGGCGACATTTGCATTGTATTTTTCAAGTACTTGCTTCTGCGCAAATTGTGCTTGCTTCTTTTTAGAAATACCGGCAGATCTTTCAGTTCACGATACTTAAAAAAGTGTTCTTCGGCACGTTTAAACTGAGTTTTCAAGTCTCGGAAAAACTCATTCTGGTCGCGGCCGGTGTCCACGAAAGCAAGGCGTGGCTCTTTTTTCAAAGCAACAGGCAGAGAAGAGAGCAAAACGAAGTCGAGCAGTATTTGTAAGAAGTCTTCCTGCCTGCGCATTTCGCTCAAGGGCTGTCCTTTGCTTACCGGCATCAACACGTAAGAGTATTGATTAATACAAGCAAAGCTGGCTGCACCCAAAAATGAATTATCGCCAAAAGGTCTTTTGCAGATTTTGGCCACCAGAGCAGAGCTGTAGATAGCAAAATTCCAGGCCCGCCTGGCTCGCTCCAGCTCCCGCATATCGTAGAGACAAAGTAAGTAGTCACCCTGTTCCGGCAAGGATAAGTCCACAGCCAGACCCTGGGGCGAAGATAGACAGGTTATTTTCTCCGGATTCAGTTCGGCTGCCTCCAAACCCGGAATACTGCGTATCAGTTTGCCAAGTTCGTAATAATTAAAAGGATGAAGGTCAGATGAAGTAAATGTAGCTTCAGATCGTGAAAACATGCAAATACCCCAAATTTTTGTGATATTTATATAGTATATGCATTATATTGCACAAACAACCATTCTACGGATCGGAGAATATAAAACGCCACCCCCAGTCCGGAGATGGCGTTTTTGAATTTTTATCAAAATTAACTTTAGATGGTACGCCCGGGATAGGCTTTTAGTCCTGCATCAAGTATTTTCATTGCCTCATGCAGATCTTCTTCCTTCAGAACATAGGCAAGACGGGCTTCATTTAATCCCATATTCCTGGTGGCATAGAAGTTCTCCACCGGGGCTACCATGACCGTCTTCCCGTCTTGTTCGAACTCACTCAGCATCCAGATGGCAAACTTCTCTGCATTGTCCACCGGCAGGCTGGCAATAGCATAGAAGGCCCCGGCCGGACGTTTGATCATTACACCATCCATTTTTTCCATGGCGTCGATCATCACATCACGGCGTCTCTGATAACGTTCGCGAATCGGATCAAAGTAACCGGGATCCAGTTCATAGAGTGCCTTGGCGCCAATCATCTCCAGGGTCGGCGCGCTTAGTCGCCCCTGAGCCATTTTCAGAGCTCCCAGCATTACCTCTTTGTTCTTGGATGCGATACAGCCGATACGGGCACCACAGGCAGAAAAGCGTTTGGAAACACTGTCGACAATAATCACGCGGTCTTTGACATCTTCCAAAGTAGCAAAACTGACTGCTTTTTTGCCGTCGTAGCAGAACTCCCGATAAACCTCGTCGGCAATTATATAAAGGTCATGTTCTTTGGCGATTTTGGCAATCATTTCTACTTCTTCGCGCGTATAGACCACACCGGTGGGATTGCCCGGGTTGGACAGGGCAATACAGCGTGTCCTGTCTGTAATCAGTTCAACAATGCTTGCTTCATCAGGCAAGGCGAAACCGTTCTCCGCATGAGTGGTGATCGGAGTTATGCTGACTGTAAAGGGAGCGGTGAAGCTATTATAATTTGTATAAAAAGGCTCCGGCACCAGAATTTCATCATCGATGTCGCAGGTGATGACAAAAGCCCACTGCAGAGCTTCACTGCCGCCATTGGTAATGATGAAATCTTCAAGTTCGAAATCGCCGCCGATTCGCCTGTAATAGTCAGCCAGACTTTGGCGCAAAGGATCCCAGCCACGGGAGTCTGAATACGCCAATACATCAATCTCCGCTTCTTTGATCGCTTTCATAAAGACTTTCGGAGTCTCAATATCAGGTTGCCCGATATTCAGATGAAATACTTTGGTACCTCTCTTCTTGGCAGCGTCTGCATATGGTATGAGACGCCTGATAGGAGATAGCTGCATTTTGCCGATACGTTTAGATGTTTGCATGATGAACCCCCTCTGACTTTTGTTTATTTCATATTACCACAGGCCCGCTTATTGAAGTATGGCCCAAGGGCAAGATCGTCTATTCTGATTTTCTGACAAAAAGATCTTAAAATTTTGAATTTCATCTTACTTGTATCTGCTAAGATAGTTCTATGAAAAAATTGCTCAGCGTCATCGATATTCCTGAACGCTCCTCTTTTTATGGGCCCGACAAGGGAATTTCTCTTATGAAAGACTATGCTCTTGACGGCTTCGAGCTGGTTTACTGTGGCCAGAATATGAATACATTTTCCAGAGAAAATATTGTCGGTCTGCACCTGCCCTTCTTTGCCGATTGGGTGAACTTCTGGTTGGAAGACCATGAATTTCTCGATCATGACTTTGGTTCTCGTTCAGCCTGGATAAATTTTTTCGGGGGTGAAACAAGAGAAGATATGGTTGACTTCTATCAGGCTTCCCTGCGTAAAGCACTGGAACTGGAGGTCGAATACGTCGTTTTTCATGTATCACAGGTTTCTCTTGATGAAACTTTTACCTACAAAGCCAGACATAGCGATGCCACCGTTATTAACTGCGCCATCGAGTTGATCAACGCGATTCTGGGTCCCTTCAAAGAAGAGCTGCAAACAAGCCGGTTACCTGCGCCCGCCTTTTTAATGGAAAACCTGTGGTGGGCCGGGCTTAATCTGCTTGATCCCGTTTTGACTCAGAATTTAATTGATGGAGTAGATTATCCCAACAAGGGTTTCCTGCTCGACACAGGGCATCTTATCTGCGCCCAACCCTCCATAGAGACAGAAGCAGAAGCCGCAGACTGGATTATCTCCTGTTTAAAACAACATCGGCAGCTCTTGCCTTATTTCAAAGGCATCCACTTGCATAGCTCACTGAGCCGTCCCTATGTCCCTGTCAGCCGGGATTTGCCTGTATGGAAAGATCTCAGCTACGAGGAACGTTATGCGGAAAGTTATTATCATGTCGAAGCAATTGACAAGCATGAGCTCTGGAATTTACCCCGGCTAAAAGAAATTCTGGACCTGCTGCCAGCCGAATTTTTGGTTTACGAATTCAAATACAATAGCAAAGAAGAGCTCTGCAACAAACTAAGGCAACAAGTCAATTTTGTTGAAGTTGCTCTTGAAGAGGGAGAAATACATGAGAAAATTAGAAGAACGAATATTAGCTGACGGACGGGTCTTGCCCGGCAACATTCTTTTGGTGGACAGTTTTCTTAATCAGGGGCTGGATGTGGAGCTTTTTGATGCAATGGCAGAAACCTGGTACCGTTATTTTGAGCATGAGCCGATCACTAAAGTCATGACGATTGAAGCCTCCGGCATAGCTATTGCCGCTCTGGTGGCAAGAAAATTTTCCGTCCCTGCTCTGTTCGCAAAAAAATACGACACGCTGAACCTGACTTCCGACCGTCATCAAAGCAACGTTTATTCATATACAAAAAAGAAAGAATACAGCATCGCCATCTCCAAACGTCTGCTGACAGAGGATGATCATGTGCTAATTGTAGATGATTTTCTGGCCAATGGCTGTGCTCTCAGAGGACTGATCGATTTGGTCGAGTCAGCTCAGGCTTCTATTGCCGGCATTGGTATTGCAATTGAGAAGTCCTTCCAGGAAGGACCTGAATTAATCCGGTCCGCCGGCTTTAATCTTTGCTCTCTGGCAAAAATCGCTTCGCTGGAAAATGGTGAGATTGCTTTTGCCCCTGCTGACGCCTAGGAGGACTATGGTCACAGTCCCCGCTGCTAAGTAAGCAGATTCTCCAATTCCACTGCAACGGCTGTCAGGTCCAGTCCCGCCTGATCCGGATCAAGCGTCTGTTTAGTTTTATTCAGACGCTGCTTCAGGACTGCTTCGCAGATTTCAAGATTGCGCTCATCTTCTGCCAGAAGTTCACGTCTTGTCTCGATATCATCACGCAATCTGTTAATCACGCGTAAATCCCGGTAGTACCTGCGCCTGGCACGTTTCAGCTCTTTAAGACGGATCTTCTCTATGATTGAAGTCTTCTGCTCCGACTGTGCTGTTTTCAGGTCAGAGCTTTCTGCCCGGGCTGCAGCCGGCCTGGTGTCCTGATACCCGGCAGAGTCCTCAGCTTCGATGGCAGCGGCTGTGTCTTCAGTAAATTTATCTATATTCGCACCACGCAGAGTCTGCCAGTTCACCTTTGTCCGTTCATAGAGAGCCTGCAAATTCTCCAGTTCCATACCGCGGCGCACTTTCATGGTCGTGGTCTGAAGCATGTCCTGAAAACTGTAGAAATAGGAACGGATTCCCTTGAAAGAAGGCAGGCTGCGATTGACTTCTTCAATTATAGTAGCCAGTTCCTCACTGATATCAGCTTCATCCAGATTTCCGTCATGTTTGCCGGTTCTTTCGCGGATTCTTTCTTCATCGAGGACCAGCTTAGCAGTGATAATAACGTCGCCGGAAGCGGTTCTCTGACCGAAAACCAGTGAGTCTTTGATGTACTCTTCCTGTTTCAGCAGTGTTTCCAGCTCCTCCGGGTATACTTTTTTCCCGGATGACAGCACGATCATAGATTTGCTGCGCCCGGTGATGCTGATGGAGTTTCGTCTGCCCATGCGGCCGATATCGCCGGTGTGAAGCCAGCCGGCTTCATCGATGGCTTCCCTTGTCGCCTCTTCATCGTCCAGATAACCCTTCATCACTGTATCCGCGTAGACGAGGATCTCTCCGGGTTCACCTTTTTTATCATTATCGATGGCAACAGTAATGCCGGCGATGGGCTGACCGACAGTGCCCAGAAGGTTGACTTTGGTGTTGCCGCCTGAGACCACCGGTGAGGCTTCAGTCAAGCCGTAGCCTTGCAAAACATCAATGCCGAGAGCAGCAAAGAAACGTAAAGTTTCTTTATCCAAAGAAGCGGCACCGCTGATAATTATCTGAAGTTTTCCGCCCAGCTCTGCCAGCACCTCTTTAAAGATCTCACGGCGCAAGTCGATGCCAATAAAGCTCAAAGCCCGGGACAAACGCAAGCCCAGACGGAGTTTGCGATACTTGCCTGTTCTTTTTGCCTGGTTTTCAATACTGCGTTTCATACCGGTCAGGAGGGTCGGGACAGCAATAAGAATGTAGGTTTGATGTTCCTTCAGATTTTTCGACACATAGCGCAGTCCATCACAGATATCGATACGTGCTCCGATAGCAAGCATAGACAGAAAACCACAGGTGTTTTCAAAGGTATGGTGTAAGGGCAGTATTGACAGAGCGCTGATATTATCATCGAAACTCACGGAGCCAAGGAGAGCACGCACGTTGGAACAGAGGTTTTTTTCTGTCAGCATCACGGCTTTAGCTGATGAACTGGTGCCGGATGTAAAAAGAACGGCGCAGCTTTCATCATCCCGGTGCGCCTGCCAGAGCAAGGAATCGGGACTAGCTGATTCAAGCACTTCTTCACAATCTGCCTGTGCCATGAAATCGTTGAAAAAATAGAAAGATGAATCAGCCGAGTACTCACTTCTGATCTCAGCTTCCATTTTTTCCGTCAATTTTTCGCTTTCCATTAAAATAGCATGGGAAATATTATTATTGTTTTTTTTCAGATGCTGCATTAATTCATGGAAGGGTGCGTCATACACGACAACTGAGGCGTGGCTGCGCTCCAGCATGGGACCCAGTTCCTCTGGTTTCAACAAACGATCCAGCGGTACAATGCAGCCGAAACCTGAGGCAACAGCGAGATAAGTGACCATCCATTTGTAACTGTTATCGCCAATGACTGCTATTCTGCTGCCGGCCCTGGTGATCCTGCTCAAGGAGTCCTGCATACGCAGCACATCGCGATAAAGATCGTCATATGTCTTTGTAACCGGATCCTTGTCACTAACTTTTTCGCGGTAAGCAACACTGACACGGTCTTTGTATTTTCTCCGGCCCTCTATGATTAAATCTCTCAGATGATAAATCGGCGGAGCCTGATAGTAAGTTTTGCCGGTAATTATTTCCACTATGCTTAATTCCTTTTTATAGCATTGTATTTATGAATTATTTATAAAATATTAAAGATGACCAGTGAACAGGCAATACTGGCTATAAGTAAGATCAGAGATACAATTGAAATCAGAATTGTCGCCGAGCCGAGAGCAGATCCTTCCAGATTATAGCGCTTGGCTCTGTTTATCCCTACCGGGGCGAAGATAAGCCCCAGCACTGCTAACATGGCACTTATGCCGCCGTAGATCAGCACCAGAAGGAAATACAGGAGGTAGCTTTCGCGATCATAGGTAATCGGATCCACATAAGCATTCAGAAAGTGGGGTAATATTTCCCGAAACATCGGCAGCATAAAGAGGGATAGGAGCGACGCAGCAAAAGCGAAGCCGATTGCCCCCGGCGTTTTACGGGAAACGGATTGTGCAGCTGCCACATCAGCCTGAGCGTCATAAGGAGGAATCACAGCTGTCTGGTAATAGGCCCGTGTGTTATCCTGCCCCCTCGGGGGCTGATGATACATATTGCTGCCGCTGTTTTGATAGCGCAGCGGTGATTGCGGATTTGTCTGGAAAACAGCTCGGGTTTCCGGTCTCTCTATGTCCTGCACAGGACCTGCCTGGTTTTCCATATCCTTTTCCTCCGGATATGGAAGATCTTTTATTGCTTCAATATCGGGACGCTCTTCCTCTGACGGAAATTTTTGTTCGTTCATTAACTTATTCCCTCCTCTGCCTGCTAAGTCTGGATACTATAAAAGGGATTATCCGTGCGACAAATTAGTTCAAGATTTTTACATAGTTTAGTCTAGCATATCTGCTTTTTATATTGTTGCAGCAGGAAGTCTGCTAAGCTGAATCTTCGATATTTTTCACAGTATCGCCACAAACGAATACCGGTAAAGCCTCAACCCAAACAACGGGGTATAGAAGTGATAAGATTTACTTGGTCTTGAAAAAGAAAAATATCTAACGAATAATGATGAACCAGGACTGTAAGGACTTGATGGCAGACGCAGAAGAACTATCGGAGGGAATGTATGCGTGTAAATGTGGAAAAACTGTGCTCGAAACTGATTCAGATTCGCAGCCTGTCAGGTGAGGAAAAGGATCTGGTGGATTTTCTAAAAGATTTATTCACACGGCTGGAGTTTGATGAAATCAATATAGACCGCTATGGCAGCATTGTCGGCATAATCCGGGGCGAACATCCGGGTAAAAAGCTTCTTTTTGATTCTCACATTGACACTGTAGACATTCCCAAAGCGGAAGACTGGACCGTAGATCCTTTTGGCGGGCAGATCCGGGATGGCAGAGTCTACGGCCGTGGCAGCAGCGATATGAAGGGACCTTTGGCTGCTGCAATTAGCGGAGTAGCAGAATTCGTACACGAACACGGGCATGACTTTGCCGGTGATATAATGATCAGCGGCATTGTCCATGAAGAATGCTTTGAAGGCGTGGCAGCACGTGAGATTTCCAAAAGATACAAGCCCGACTACGTGATCATCTGTGAAACAACAGACTTAAAACTAAACTATGGTCAGCGGGGACGTATGGAGCTGCGCATCGAAAGCTTTGGTAAACCCTGCCATTCATCCAATCCTTCCCAGGGTATCAACGCTGTCTATCACATGGCAGAACTGATTCCGGAACTGGCCAAAATGGACCTGGGCCATGATCCGGATTTAGGTCCGGCCATTATGGAACTGGTGGATATCTGCTCTCAGCCTTATCCCGGAGCTTCCGTGGTACCTGCCCGTTGTCTGGCTACCTATGATGTACGTACGCTGACTACTGACAGCGCCAGCAGTATTTTAGATGTTATCAACAAGGTTATCGAGCAGCTAAGCAATAAAATCCCTGATTTCAAGGCTGAAGTCGGCCTGGTCGAGAGTTCAGCCATCTGTTATACCGGCGAGACTATCAAGGCAAAGCGTTTCTTCCCTGCCTGGAAAACTGATCCGGACTCCCCTGAGAGCCTGGCTATTCTGGACGCGATGGAAAGCGCGGGGCTGCCGCGGACAAAAGGTGTCTATAGTTTCTGCACCAACGGCAGTCATTATGGTGGCGAGGCCGGCTTGGCCGTCTATGGTTTTGGTCCTTCCAAAGAAATTCAGTGTCATATGGATGATGAGTATATCGAGATTGAACAGCTGCAGAAGGCCGCCGAAGTCTACCGCGGAATTTGTGGTAATTTGCTTGCACTTTGAGCTGGCAGCAGGGCTATTAAGAAATGTGAGGGCTTATTTTGACTACATTAATAAAAAACGTGATGCTGATTGATGGCAGTGGCAAAAGAGAAAAGTTCTTTGCTGATATCGTCATTAAAGGTGATCGGATTGCTCTGATTGATAGCAGCAGGAAGCAAGATAGTTCATCCGCTGAATTTGATCTTGTCATAGATGGCTCAGGCTTGTATGCAAGTCCGGGTTTTATTGATACACATGCACATTCCGATATCATGGTTTTTGATGACCCCTGCCTGCTGCCGAAGAGTCTGCAGGGCATAACCTGTGAATTTGCCGGTCAGGACGGAACTGCAGTTGCTCCCCTGCCTGAGGAACATGTTGAAAGCTGGCGAAAGTACCTGAGTGGTATCGACGGGGACAGCAATAATTTTAATTGGCACTTCCGCACTTTGAAAAACTACCGTGAGGCTGTACGCCGGGCACAGCCGGCTGTAAATCTGTGCATCATGGTGCCACATGGCAATCTGCGCCTTTGCGCCATGGGATATGATCCTGCTGCGCCTTCTCCGGAAAAACTTTCCCGGATGAAAGAACTGCTGAGAGAAGATCTGAAAAACGGTGGTTTCGGGCTCACTACCGGTCTGGATTATATTCCTAGCATCTACGCCGATACTGCGGAACTGGCAGATTTGTGTTCTGTGCTGCCGGAGTATGACGGGGTTTTCTCCATCCACATGCGGAGCGAAGCTAACGAAATAATTGAAGCCATAGAAGAAGTTATGGAAATTTGCCGCAGAAGTGGCTGCCGCGGGCACATCTCTCATTTCAAAGTATCCGGAGAGTGGAATTTTCATAAGTTTGACCGCATGCTGCAGCTGCTGGATGAGGCCAAAGAAGAAGGTTTACAAATTTCTTTTGACCAGTACCCCTATCCTTTCGGCAGTACAACCCTGACTGTGGTTTTGCCCCCCTGGGCGGTCGAGGGTGGTGCTGACCGGATGCTGTCGCGTCTAGAATCCAGCGAGCTGAGAGTCCGTATGAAGCAGGATATGCAAGATGGTCTGCCCGGCTGGGAGGGTTTCTGTCGCAACACCGGAACCGGAAATTTACTAATCAGCAGTGTGGCATCCCCGGAGAATGCCGACGTCCTCGGCAAGAGTCTGGATGAAATTGCAGAGCTGCGGCAGTCAGATCCCTACACAGTTGCCATGGATCTGATTTATTCCGAAAAAGGATCCATCAGCATCATCACCAAATTTGGCAAGGAAGAGCATGTTAAGCGCCTGATCCGGCGCCCGGAAATGAACCTGTGCACTGATGGTTTATTCAGTGCCCATCCTCACCCCAGAACTTATGGCTCCTTCCCCCGGTTTTTCGGCAGATATGTACGCGAAGAGGGTCTGCTCTCCTGGGAAGAGGCTGTTTATAAAGTGTCCGGGAAAGCAGCTGAACTTTTCCGTTTATCGCAGCGCGGCTTCCTGAAGGAGGGCTACTTTGCCGATATTGTTTTGCTGAATCCGGAAACTGTCAATGACTGTGCCAGTCTCGAAAATCCGCAGCAATACCCGCGCGGGATCGAATATGTTTTTGTTAACGGCGAACTGACTGTTGACCAAGGAGTACATACCGGCAACAGGCCGGGACGGGTACTCACACGTCAGGTCATGTAATGTTCATATTAAAAATACTCCCCGCCAGCTGATATTACTGACGGGGAGCGTTCACTTGTTAAATAAGCTGATTTTTAGCAGATATCCGGGAAAGGCTTTTCTATCACTTCACCGCGCATGCAGCGTTCGCTAATCTGTTCAGCTCCTCCCAGATAGAGGAATTGCTGCAGCCTTTCGTCCAGACCGATGCGATCAGAAGCCGGCCAGCATTTATCATCGACAACCAGATAATCTGCTGTGCTGCCCGGGGCAAAGCTTCCGCAATCACCAAAGAAGGATCCGCCTCCGGCAGTAGCCAGATAAAAAGCCTCGATATAGTTGACAGGCTCGACCTTACCTTCACTTTGCAGACTATACAGTTTGGATGCGCGGATCGCATCAACTGCCGCAGTTCCCATGAAGAGCCTGTCGCCGGCGCCGATATCAGAACCCAAACCGATATTGAAACCTGCATCCAGCATTTCTCTCAGGTGCATGATACCGCTGGACAGGTTGACATTTGATGCCGGACAATGAGCAACAAAGACTTCATCCTCCAGCATGGCCTCCAATTCCGCCTCTGAATTATGGATACAGTGGGCCAGAACCGTTTTACCTTTGGGATTCAGATTGTAACTGCGATAAACGTCATAATAACTCTTGGATTCAGGGAATAATTCCTGAACCCAGGAGATCTCGCCTTTGTTTTCGTTCAAATGGGTCTGCACCGGCAGGTCGTATTCCTGCACCAGCTGGCCCAGATGTTTTAGCAGCGGCGCAGTACAGGAAGGCGCAAAACGCGGCGTGATAATAGGCTTCACGTTCTTATATTGCTTGCTTCTTTCCAGCCACTCCCTGGTGTCAGCGTAAGAAATGTCACACTCCTCTTTCAGTCTGGGTTCATCACAGCAGTCCATATTGACTTTACCGACATAAGCACGGAAGCCCGCCTCTTCATACATGTCCATCAGCATCAGGCTTGATTCCAGATGCATGCTGGAAAAAGTACAGAGGTTAAGGGAACCCAGTGACCAGAGCTCATTCAGCAGAAGCGGGAAGACTTTTTTACCATATTCCAGGTCCTCAAAGCGCGCTTCTTCCTTAAAGGTATAGTTGCTGAGCCAGGGCAAAAGCTCTAGATTCATGCCTAAACCACGCTGTCCATACTGAACCGAGTGGATATGAATATCCGCAAAAACCGGTAGAATCATTTGCTTGCCGTAATCTCTGATCTCGCAAGCATCCACTTCCGGTTTTTCAGCATAAATGCCTTCAACTTTCCCCGCCTTCAGATGCATCCAGGAATCCGGATGCAGTGAAAGCTTCTGTGGCGTAGCCGCATATAATAAATCACCGTGTACTAATACTGAACTTTTCATCTCGAACCTCTTTTCGTAATTTGACCATAGACAATCATAAATATCTTGCCTGCTTTAGTCAAATTATACACAATAAACATTTATTACGAAAACATTATCGCTGTTTGAGAATATCCCTGCGCACAGCTTCTACAGCTGCCTTAATAGCTCGTCCGCTGCCATAGGTCTGATCGTCATCAAGTCCCTGCCTGATCCGTTCCTGATTCCAGATAGTGGTCAGGATGCAGGCAGCCCGCGCTCCTAAAACCTGAGCAACNNTTCAGCTCATAGCCTGCGGGCATACGTTCAGGATCATGTTGACCATAGAAAGAATCTTTGCACTGCACTACTCCTGTATGGTAGGGAAATGTTCTGTATTTAACCTCCTCCACCAGCGAAGCGGTCAGCTCCCAATTCGCTACAGCAGGAAACTCGATGGGAATATACTCGCGTGATGTTCCCTCCATGCGAATTGCTGCCGTCGCTATTACCAGATCACCTCCTGCCACTTCCAAATCCATGCCGCCGCAGGTACCGACACGAATGAAGTTTCTGACTCCCGTCCGGTACAGTTCCTCCACGGCTATCGCTGTGGAAGGCCCGCCAATGCCGTGAGAAGTCACCAGTACATTCTCGCCCTCGAGCGAACCGATCCAACTGGTATACTCACGGTTTGAAGCTAAGAATCTCGGTTCATCCAGCAACTTGGCTATGAGTTCGACTCTGCCGGGATCACCCGGCATTATTGCGTAACGAGCTCCATGTGAATCGTCCAGCTGAATATGATATAGTTTCTCCATTTTATCCTCCGATCATTGCTCAATGCTGTTGTGGATCTGTGTTTTGCGCATCTTGTGTGCTGAATTGCTTTTTTTATCCTGATCTGCCTTCTCTTTTTGTTTTTCCTGATCTGCCAGCGTTGGCAGATCTATGTTCATATATCTTGCACTCTTACCTTGCTTCCTCCTCCGGATCAAATAAAGCAGACAAGCGCCTGCAGTTAGCAGGGATATCAGCAAACCGGCATAAAAGCCGGGCGGGGTGAACTTAGCTTCTATCTGATGCTCGCCTGCAGAAACCGTGATCAACATGAAACTATCGCGAATGGCAGTGACCTCAACCGGTTCATTGTCTACTTTAACCTTCCAGCCGGGGTGCACAAATGTCGGTATAAAAACAAAACCTTGTTCCGGTGCCTGAACCGTGCCCTCAAAGGAGTGCGAACCCTGTTGCAGATTTTTCAGAGAAGCTGACTTGTATCCGGCGATAGTCTCTTCAAAGGCCGGCTGATTCAGCCGGACCAGATAAGCTTTGAACTCTCCATCCGTCTGATCATTCCTACCAAGATTGACCCGGAAGTGGATGGTATCTCCTGCCTCCACATATCCCAGATCAATCATGCCGTTAGTTTTGCCGCCAACGTGGAAAAAGTCCGTCCCGTCGCGCAGAAAACCGTTGACATTTTTGATACCGGCATTGATATCGTCCCAGGCCAGATAGTAAGATCCGCTTTCCGGAGCGACGGTATAAAGAAAGGCCCAGTCTGAATCATTGCTGCGTGCATAAAATTGGTCGCCGCTGATGCCCCTTTCCTCCACATAAGCACCTTCGCTCAGCCAGGGTGAAAAATGCAGATGCTCAAAGATCTGTTCTGACCCGCCCATCAGGTAGCTCAAGCGATTTTGCACAGCATAGGGAGAGTCAGCTAAATCCTGCACATTAATATTGGTCGTTGTCTGCGCAACAAAAAAGCCAAAGGGCAAGGCGTAATCATTCCGATACAGTTTGTAATTGCTGCCGCCGGCAAGCTCCGTCCGTATATCTTCCTGTATAACTGTGTCCCAGGGGCGGAAAAGATATTCAATCCCCATAATGCTGTCCATAAAAATGTTTGACTCTTTATACTGGAAACTGTTCACACCATTGGTCGGAAAGCCGAGCTCTTCCAAAAAATCTATAGGTGCTTCCTGAAAAGTTGAGGAGAAAATACTAAAACCGTTTGTGGAAAAAAGCATGGCATCATTGACAGTCGTATCCGGCAAAATTTCAAAGCGCGTATAAGGCCTGCCCTTCTCATCCTTTATTTCCTCAATCCTGCTGCTGATCTCCCGTGCACGTTCATTATCTGTATAGTGAATACGGTCTCCCAGTGGATAACGCTGTTGCAAATCACTGATACCGGCCGTTACATTGGTAAGGAGCTCAAACAGCATCACCAGCAGCAGAGCTGTGGTTCCCAGTCTGACAAATGGCTGCTTGGCGGGGCGGGACGGCCGGCCTGAACGGCGGCTCAGGACAATAATGTACAGACCCAGCAGGATCAATGTGGCAAGAACACGCCACTTGCCCGCTCCCGTCTGATTTTGATTCCACTCACGCAGTAAAACCAGAGCAAACATAAGCATGGCCATGCCCAGTGCAGGGGCCGGTCCCTGCCTGCGGATTTCAGGCAAGGCCTGATAGGCCATCATCAGGAGCAGGAGCACCAGCACAAAGGCATAGCGATAATCCAGAGAATTCGGGTAATGTAGACCATGCCAGATGAAATCCAGCACAGCACTGTAGAAACTGACAAAGAGAAAGCCGATCAGCCCTGCATGCCCGATTTTTGCTTTTCTGCTAATACCTTTACTCAGGAAAAAATAAGGCAACAGCAGAAGCGGCAGCAAACCGACATAAATATTAGGCAAACCGGACATAACGTTTGGTTCACGCAAGATCTCCAGCTGACCCATCAGGTCAAGCATACTGTCGGAAAAATTGCCCCAACGCGGAAAGGCATCGCCTGCAGCGGAAGTAATGGAAAGAGCCTTGACTGTCGGCAGCAAAACCACTGCTGCCAGCATAACCGCAAGCAGAGAAAGTCCGATTATCTGTCCCAGCCTGCTAAAATATATCTGCCAGGATCCTTTACTCATATAGCGGGTAAGCAGCAGCAGTGCATAGAGTGCGATGAAGACGCAGGCGAAAAATGCTGAGTAATAGTTGAGCATCAGCATTACAGCCAGACTGATCAAGTACAGTCTGCGTTCGCCGTGGCGGACCAGGCGGATCAGTCCCAGAATAGCCAGCGGAAAGATGATCAGGGTATCAAGCCACATAATATTCCAGCTGTAAGCCAGAACAAAGTTCGATAAAGCATAAAAGGAAGCAAAAATAATACTGCTGCGGTCTTTTTTGCGAAAACCGAAATTAAGAAGACAGTGGAAGCTGGCGCCCATCAGACCAATTTTCACAAGAGTGATCACTAGAACTGCTTCTGACACATAGGCACGGGGGAAGACGAGCATGATCAGATTAACAGGACTGGCCAGATAGTAAGTAAACAAGGGATAAAAGCTGGTGCCCAGGCCTCCCGACCAGGAAAAAAAGAGCGACTCGAAAGACCGCAGTTTGCGACCATAGTCTACTAAAAACGGGGCGTATTGATGATAGAGGTCAATCGTCAGCAGATGACGGTTCCCAAAAGGAAACAAGCCATAAAAAGCATATGAGATGTAGAAAATTAATAAAGGCAGGGCAAAAGCGATCAGGCTATCCCGCCTGAATGTCCGGCGCTGTCGCCTTTCAATCAGATTCATCAATAATCTCGACTTCTTCTATTTTCGTCCCCTGTACAGTTCAGCCGGCTGGCAGTCCTTAGTCCGCGCTGCCTTCGGGGTCGTCCTTGGCAAGCAGCTCTTCTGCAGCAAGACCGCTGCTTGCTTCATCAGTTACATACTCGGCCTGCCGGTCAGCACCCGCCTCACTCCTGCCTTCATATCTATCCAAGACTGCATTGGTACTTTCACTATTGCTGCCTTCTAACGCCGCTGCTGCCATGTCTTCACCTGTCTCAGCAAACTCCAGCACGTCGGTAAGCAAAGCCTTGCTCTGCCTGAGATATTCACGGTGTTTCAGACAAGCTTGTGCCAGTTCTTCCAGCTCTTCTGATAAAACTGCGATATCTCTTTTGGCCTTGCTTTCTTCCTCATTTCTGAGAGCACGCCCTAAGAGGATTTCCTGGTCAATCCTGGCCCGGGAATCATCGATAAGTCTCGCGCCTTCAAGTCTGGCTTCACGCAGAATAGCAGAAGCCTGGTCCATGACATCCTGGCGTTGTTCTTCTTCTGATCTCTGCTTTTGCAGTTCCTCATTCTTCTGCTGGATTTCTTCTAAATCTGTTTGCAGCTTCAGCAGCTCTTTCTGATATTCCAGTTTCTCCTGGTTTAAAGCTCTCACTGCTTTCTGCTCACGGACTCTGGCATCCTGTGCTTCTGTTTCAACTGCCTGCAGCTCCCGCTGTAAAGCTTCGATCGTTGACTCAGCAATTTTCATTTCTTCATTTGTCGAACCGGCATCCGGATAAGCCGCAGCAAATGACGTATCCTGAGTGCCGAGTGACTCTAAAACTTCCTGCCTGCCGAAATTGCTGATTACACCCCGCTCCGCTTCCGCTACGGCAGCTTCTGTCAAAGCACAGCATACTCCTCTGGCCTTGTTAATTAATGCTCTGATCTGTTCATAAACGTCTTTACGGTCGTAACCGCCGAAAGCCACAGTTTTAAGCTGCAGGTCCTGAATATACTCCAGCATTTCTTCGTCAAATTGCATTTCTATTGTTTTGCTCACCTCTGAGTCCCCCTTAGATATTCTCAATGTTTTCTAAGATAATATCACTAAGGATCATTATACCTAAAGCTGCTGACTAACAAAATGACTGTTTACAAGAAGCCGAAGGGCAATTGTTCACAGTAGATTAATATTTTAGTCGTATAATTAGTTTATCTGTCATTTTCATATTCTATAAATCGCCTGTTGCTCATTCAGGGAGGTCGCTTATGAAGACAACTATTATTGGAGCAGGGAATACCGGTTTAGCCATGGCTGCTCATTTGGCCTTTGCGGGCAATGAAGTATGCATCTATGGCCGCAATCCAGATACAGTCGACTTGTTGCAGGAAAGTAAGTCTATCCACTGTTCAGGCGTGTTGCAGGGCAATATTTCTATCAGCGGTGCTACCCGGGATATCGCTCTTGCCTTAGAGGATAGCGACCTGATAATTATCATGACGCCGGCCTTTGCTCATAAAGAGCTGGCCTTGCTGCTCGGCAAGAACATGAAAAAGGAAATACCTATTATCCTGAGCCCCGGCAGAACCTGCGGGGCCATTGAATTTCAACACTATTTCAGTCTGCAGAACAAAACTCTGCAGCCAAGTATTTCTGAAAGCCAGACCGTTATCCACACTGCCCGACGCTACACCGCTAACAGTGTCCATGTTATCGCGATTAAAGATTCAGTCTACCTGGCTACTTTAGAACCTTATAAAAGCCGGGAAGTTCTAGCCGCCCTGCCTGAAGGTATTCGCAGCCATTTCAGCCCCGCCAAATCCATCATTCAGACTTCGATCGGCAATACAGGTATGATTCTGCACTGTGCTCCGCTTCTGTTAAACAGCGGCTGGACCGAGAGTCCCAACTTTGGCTTCAAGCATTATTGGGATGGCATTTCACCGCGCATAGCCGTTTTTTTGGAGAAAATCGATCAGGAACGGGTCGAAGTTTCTCAGGCTCTGGGCTGTGAAGTTGTCAGCACAATGGAATGGCTTAGACGCAGCTATCATTCTGAAGGTAACAATCTCTACGAATGTATTCACGATACACCGGCTTATGAAGCCATCGATGCACCGGAAACACTGGATCATCGCTATATTTTCGAGGATGTTCCCTGCGGTCTGGTGCCCCTGGAGGCTTTAGGCAGGCTCATGGATATTGACATGAAAAACACGTCTCTGATAATTGATCTCGCTTCTGCCCTGATGGAAGTAGATTTCCGGGAAACAGGGCGTAACCTGAAAAACTTCGATTTACAGGGCTTTTTTTCGACTTTACTCGAAAGGAGCAATAATGAGAGCAGATAATCCAACAGCTGTTTACGCTTTCATCAAAACTGCGCACGATGCCCATACCCTTGGCATACAGTCGGCGGCTTCACTCCTGCAGAACTGCGGCTATCAGGTGATCCGCGCCGGAGAACAGCTTGAGCTTGCTCTCTCTCATATCAGTGATGACCGGGCAAAGGAAGAGATCATAGCCTGGATCAGAACTAACAAAATTAATAGAATCGGAATAACTTACCGGCTGGATCAGTCCGATGCCCGGCGCATCTTTGGTTGTTTTGTTGAGGAACTGAAGAAGAAACAAATGCTCTCCTCACAGGGCGGTCCTGTTGACGCACTTTTCTTTGGCGGTTTACCTGAGTCCTGCCAGGCTGTTGCCAGGGAGTTCGGAGATCTGGTCAGCTGCTTTCAGGGCGGAGAATCTGCACGGGATACCTTGCTGACTATGGGCGTGCCCGCCTTCAAGATACCGGCTGACATGCTGGAGAGCAGCCAATATGACAATGATCGCGAGAGTTTCGCCAGACAACTGATTGATAAAGGCGAATACCACTATCTCAAATGTCCTGCCGCTGACAATTATCCCGAGTTCGGCAGCAGACAGGACACTGTCCTGAAGCGCCTGCAGGCAGGCAGAAGCGGTGCCTATGGCAAGAGACCGCTCATCCGGGTGCATGTCGGTCCCTATGCCTCGGACCAGAAAAGAACGGAAGCAGTCAGGCAATGTGCTGACTGGGCCAGGCAACTGGCCGCCGGCAGTCTGCTCGACATTTTGTCTCTGGGAACCTCACAATTGTCGCAATCTGATTTCGGCGAAAACTGGTACGGCAAAAGCAATGGCGGAGGGGTCCCGATCAATTCTGCAGATGAATATGTGCAGATATATGAAGCAGGCAGACCGCTCTTACTGCGCACTTATGCCGGCACGAAAAATATCAGCCAGCTGGCAGGCATGTATGAGGAAACTATTAATATCTGCTGGCATGCGATGTCACTATGGTGGTTCAACCGTCTTGACGGACGCGGACCCTATGATCTTTACACCAGCCTGCAGGAGCAGATACTCGCCATCCGCTATGTGGCGGGAACGGGCAAGCCCTTCGAGGCGAATGTCTCCCACCATTTCTCTTTCCGCGGCGCGGACGATATAACTTACATTGTCTCTGCATATCTGGCAGCAAAACTGGTCAAAAAATTGGGGATTAAAACTTTTATTCTGCAAAACATGCTGAACACACCCGCCAGCACCTGGGGCGTACAGGATCTGGCTAAGTCCAGGACTATGCTGACATTGCTGCGTTCGCTGGAAGACGAAAACTTCAAGGTCCTGCTGCAGCCACGCGCCGGACTGGAATATTTCGTTGCCGATCTGCATCAGGCAAAAATCCAGCTGTCTGCGGTCAGCTGTCTCATGGATGACATCCAGGCCCACGATAATTCGAGCCCGGAACTCATCCATGTCGTGAGCTACTCCGAGGCTTGTCACCTGGCAACACCGGATATAATTGACGAAAGCATCCGTATTACGCTGCACACACTGAAGGAGTACCGCCGGGCAAAGCAAGACGGCTTGTTTGACGACATGAGCAGCAATGAAGAAGTTGCTGAGCGCGAGCGCAAACTTTACCGGGACTCCCGGCAGCTGATTGATTTTCTGGAAAAGAACTATCCTGACCTATACAGCGCAGAAGGTTTTTATAAAATCTTCGCTGCCGGTTTTCTGCCCACTCCTTATCTCTGGAAGGAAACAGAGGAGTTCGTGCACGCTGTCAACTGGCACAGCAAGTCTCTCCATGGCAGTCAGCTGCTGATCAACGATTTTGAAAAGGAAATGTCTATGGAAGAACGTCTGGAGCTGGCTGCTCCTAATATGAAAGATGCTGAACTGCTTCTGAAGATGAGGCGGTAAGGAGGTACACTGTCATGCTGGAAATCGAATTTAAGGCTTTTGTCGATACTGAGTCTGTTCAGGATCTGGAAAAAAAGATCCTCGCTCAGAACTTTTGTTTTGTTCAGATGCTGGAAGAAAGCGATCATTACTATAACGCTCCCGACCGCAACTTTGCCCAAAGTGATGAAGCTCTGCGGATCAGAGAACAGCGGAGCGAACTGTCAACACAGACGATGCTTACATATAAGGGGGCGAAAGTGGATCCGCTGTCCAACACGCGTGTTGAAGTGGAAACAGCAATCAGCAATGCAGCTGAGATGCAGGAAATACTCAAATCTCTGGGCTATAAATCAGTTCTTACTGTGGAAAAGAAAAGAAGAGCATACCGGGGAACAGCTGAATTTTCACAGGTCAATATCTGTCTGGACCAACTTGCCGGGCTGGGCAGTTTTATCGAGGTCGAGTACTGTGCGGAAAGTGATATCAGCCAAAAAGACGGGGAAAGCATTCGTAACCGACTGCTTTCCCTGCTAGACCTGCTGGACATTCCCCGGTCAGAACTTACACGAAAATCTTATTTGGAACTGCTGATGGAGCGGGCTACATCATAAAAATCTTCCCAGAGAGTGAAGGGCAGTTTATGTTTCTCCATGACCATAGCCAGCGTATCGCGTGCAAAAACCTGATCAGATGCCAGAGCCATGCGGTAATCGGTAAAGTTGTCACCGACAGATATGGCCTTCCGGTATTCGTACTGGTCCATGATCAGAGTTTTTTGCACCAGATCACCCTCAGCTTCATAGGCTGATTTAAGCTTGATGAATTCACCGCTGAGGTCAACTCCCACACCATGAAAGGCAAGTATCTTATCTTTGTAGGGAGCTAATTTTCTCTCGATATAGCTTTCCAGACCGCCGGAAATGACAACCACCGGAATGCCCAGATCAGCTGCCACATCCAGCAGTTTTTCAAAACCGGGGCGCACTTCTACCTGATCAACATAGTCAAGAATTGCAGCCATGCTCTTGACAGGAATCATGCTGAAAGCCATATGCAGGGTATCTGCCAGACTACGTTTTCCAGCATTCAGTGCCCGTTTTTCTTCTTCATAAATGGAAGGGTCGATGCAAAGATGCATCGATCCTTCCAAAGTTTCTTCACTGGTAATAGTACCGTCAAAATCTAAAAATAAAATCGTATCGTACATATTTTTACTTTAACAAATCAAAGTTTTTCAGCACATCAGGGTCCAGCATCTGAGCCATACGCATGAGTTCCTCATGAGTTTTGGCATACTCGATCAGGTCTATTCCCTTAACTGCTGCATCTATGGCCTGACGCATTGACTTGGCACCGGCACAACTGCCATCCGGATGACCATGCACACCGCCGCCTGCTGCCAGAATAATATCTGTGCCGACTGCGTCCACCGCATTTCTCACTACCAGCTGAGTTGTACCGCCGGAAACAGCGTACATCATTGGCTTAATATGCCACCAGGGCTGGGTAAAGAACTTAAAGCTGCGGTAGAAAACTTTATACGAGACCGGGAATTTCCCCCAGGGATGGCCGTTGATCTGGAAATCAGCTCCGGCCAGACGTGTGAGTTTTCCAATCACCAGCGGAGCCGAAATTCCGGTGTAGGTTGAACCCGCATAGGCTCCGACAAAGTCGACGTGTGCGAGGATGGGTACATTGATGTCGGGATCATCCGCCAGCATATGCAGGGCTCCGTGCCCTGACGTATAAACATTCAGCATCAGGCAGTTCGCGCCCTTGTCAATAGCTCGCAAAGCATTGTCTCTGATCTTATCAATGCGGTCTGTAATATTGACAGCATAGAGCGTGTGCTCTCCTGTTTCTTCATAGACCTGCTTTTCCTTAGCCATGAATTTTGTCACACGTTCTTCCAGAGGGCAAAAGCTTTCATCTGCCGGGAGAAGTTCGTCATCTTTGATGATGTCGACGCCTCCTTTCGCTGCCTGATAGAAGATTTCTGCGCCTTCATCCGGTGTCCAGCCGAGATTCGGCTTGATCATTGCGTTGAGGAGAGGTCTGTCCTGGACTCCGAGCAGGTCTCTCAGTCCCTGCACGCCAAACTTAGGGCCCTTAAATTTATCTACATATTTTTTGGGGAAGGCTACGTCTATCCATTTCAACATACCGGAAGCGGAAATGTTGCCGAAGACTGATGTAAGCATCATCGGGATGCTGTCGCCGAAATTGTCCATGGGGAAAGCAACCTGAACGATATATAAGGATGGCAGGTCCTCGACCCTGTCAGCGCCCCAATCCGGAACTTCATAGATGGCGACGACCTTAGTGCCGTACTTTCTCTGCTTTTCCAGCGAATCTCCGCTAACCTTGATCCAAGTACCCGTGGCTTGCTCACTGGCAATTGCCAGGGCCAGTTTTTCCATGTTCTTGGTTTCTGCCCGTATCTGGAAAGTCGCAATGATATAGTCCTCATCATAGGCAACTTCCGGAAAGGCATGAGTCAGGTTTTCGATATCCAACTTTTTAATCATAAAGACCTCCTGCTTATCTTTCTACATTACTGAACACTTCTTCGAAAGCGGTCAGGGTTTCAGCCACTGTTTCATCATTGTCTGCCATGCTGGTATACATACGGCTTCCTGCCAGAGTGATAACACCGTTGGCAGTTAAAGCTGCACCAAATTCTTCCATGCTCTTTTTGCGTTCAGTTATTTTGGTGACTATTTCAGGATCCTGTACCGACAGATACATGACACCTGAGACCTCAAAATGAATAATTGAGCCTGTATTCCAAACTACAAAGGGCAGCTCGTATTTGTCGATTAAGGCCTGGAGTCCGGCACAAAGTTTGTCAGCATTCTCGCCGGCTTTGCGGGCTGCATCCTGCTCTACTATTTCCTTGATCGCATAGTAACCTGCTGCACAGCTTAGCGGGTTGGCTGTGAGTGTACCTCCGACATAAGCGCGCTGTTTGCCTGACTGGACACCGGCTGCCATGCAGCTCATGATGTCCGCGCGGCCGCCGACTCCGCCGGCCATCGGGAAACCACCGGAAACAATCTTACCCATAACCGTTAAATCAGGTTTGACACCTAAGAAACCGGCTGCTCCGCCCGGACCTATGCGGAAGGCAGTTACCACTTCATCAAAGATGAGCAGGGTATCAAACTCGTCGCACAATTCGCGCGCCTGAGCACAGTAGTCAAAAGGCATCATGCGGGTGCCGCTTTCCGGGCCGAAAGCTTCCAGAATAAAGCAAGCAGTACCGCCGTCTTTCTCGTTTTCTTCCAATACTTTACGCAAGGAATCGATATCTCCCGGCGCACATTCAGTGGTATTTGCCACACACTCTTTAGGTATGCCGTGAGCCTCGAAGGTTTTGGTATATGGAATATGCAGGGAATACACCAGCTGGTCACTCCAGCCGTGATAAGCTCCGCCCATTTTGATTACCTTCTTTTTACCGGTAAAGGTACGGGCCACACGAATGGCTGCCATGCAAGCCTCTGTGCCACTGCCGAAGCAGCGATACTGCTCCACCCAGGGCATACACTCATTAATAATTTTTGCCAGTTTGAGCTCGTATTCGTGGAAGAGTCCGGTTACGGCTCCGTGTTTTTGGATTACTTCAATGACTTTATCAGTCACTGCTTTGTAGTTGCTCCCCAATAAGGTGGGGCCGCCAGCCTGCAAATAATCTACATAACGGTTGCCGTCAACGTCATACAGGTAAGCTCCTTCTGCACGGTCGACCGCCAGTGGGAAAGGATAGTTAAAGGCCAGATTATGCTGTACACCTCCCGGAATAAACTGACGGGCTTCAGTAATTATCTCCTTTGAGCGCTGGCACTTTGTGTCAAAGTAATCCATGTAACGGGCCTTGGCATCTGCTTTAATATGCAGCATATCTGCTTTAAGCAGCTTATCCATCTTAGCATTAATTTCCTCGATGTCAGGCCATTTGGATACACCATAATTTTGTTTCATCGTTTCTTCTCCTTTGTTTGTTTTTGTCTTTAAAAATCTGTTTCTTCTCTTAGAAGTCTTTAGCAGCCCTGGCTATTGAGGGTGCTAAATGATTTTTTGTTATCGTGATAGAGATTCTTAAAGGTTGGATATATCTTGTCGTAGACAGCTGTATTCTCCGGGACCGGAATATACTTATTTGTCACCCGAATAATCTCTTTTATCTCTTTAATATTTTTGGAAACTCCTAGTCCGACTGTCATCACAGCGGCAGCACCCATTGCACCTACATAACGCGGATTTTCAATAGTTTCCAGTTCCCGGCCCAAAACATCTGCCAGTATCTGGCAGACCATAGGCGAAATTGAACTGCCTCCGGTGAAGCGCACAACAGGACTGGTGGCAAAAGTTTTTTCTGTAGCTTCCAGCATCCAGCGCATATGGAGGCAGACACCTTCGATGACAGATTTGATCAGGTCGCTGCCGCGGCTACTGACATCTACATTAAAGAACACGCCGCGGGCGTAACTATCTTCAAAGGGGCAGCGGTTACCATGCATCCAGGGCGAGAACACTACTCCATTGCTTCCCGCCGGAGTATCTTTGATGTAGTCAAAGAGTTCTTCATAATCGTCTATCGGAGTATGGCTAAGACGCTCTTTCACCCATTCAATGCACTTGCCTGCTGTTTCCAGTTCAGCAATATAGTTATATTTCCGGATCTGCGCCGACAACACCTGCCACCAGATTTTCTATGTCCAGATGCATTCTGTCCACAGTAGTGCAGACCCAACCGGAAGTTCCTGAATAAAAGTTTACATCACCTACATCTACACAGCCTGCACCTACCTGACAGAGACTGACATCCCCGCCGCCGCCAAATACCGGTGTTCCCTCAAGAAGTCCTAATTCCTGTGCTGTGTCCGCTTTAAGTCCGCCAACCACATCTGTGCTTCACATATTTCAGGCAGGTGATCAGTATTTACTCCAATCATTCGACAAAGGCTCTCACTCCACTGAGACTTTTTCACGTCATAGAGGAAGGTAAGCCCGGCATCATCTTTTGTCGCCTTCAGGCTACCGGTCGCTCGGAAGGTCAGATACTCCTTGGCATCAATCCATTTGTATATTTTCGCATAAATCTCGGGCTCATTTTCTTTTACCCAGAGATACTTCCAGGCCGGATCCTTGGCACTGGCGGA
>LFRM01291155.1_pt1 | contig 37673 bp, 29 predicted proteins | sample 618341 | NCBI WGS metagenome assembly LFRM01 (sample SAMN03654438, study PRJNA283298) | anaerobic digester metagenome | isolation source: pool of bioreactors CSTR01a, CSTR02a, and CSTR03a thermophilic anaerobic... | place: Denmark: Kgs. Lyngby | collected 2014-05-21 | reverse complement strand
CACCTACTCCACCTGGAGTAGGTGCCTCCATTAAAGGAGGCGGACAAGAAAATGAATTAGAAAGAACCTTGCCCCTATTATACTACCAAATTGTACTTTGTACTAGCCGAAAACGTTTTAAACAAAACGATCTTTTATTCTGCCGGGCAGTTCCGGGTAAGCCGGATTGCCTTCCACCATAGCTGACAGCATGTTTAATATACATACGGCGTTATACCAGAGGGCATTAATCTCCACAGCCTTGCCGTGCCGGGGCGTGACCACCCACTGGTCCACCTTGGCGTCCATCCAGGTCAGTTGAATATCGGGGGAACCTGCTGAAATAAGGCCGTCCTGGTCCATACCGACGTTGAAATCGGTCCCTTCCATGTACCAGTGGATAATGTCCCGGACCACCGGATAAAGCTGTTCCCGCACAAACTCCAGGTCGTTGGTATAAGTCAGATATTTATAGACGGCATGGACAAACCAGAGTGAGGCGTCCACGGCGTTGTATACCGGGTCCCTGGCCCCGTCAAAAAAGGCGTTGGGTAAAAGCCCCTTCCTGCGATGTTCAGCGAAAGTAAGCAAAATCTCACGGGCATCTTCAAAGCGTTTGGTTACCAGAGTAAGCCCCGGCAGGGCAATCATGGCATCCCGGCCCCAATCGGCAAACCAGGGATAGCCGGCAATAACGGTTTTTTTGCCGGTTGAACGCCGCTCTACAATAAAGGCGTCTGCCGCTCGCACCAGGCGGCGGGCGAGGGGATCCTCAAAGCCGGCCCGCTGCGTCAATTCTTGCAAGCGTCTTCTTTCCGCAGCCAGCAATTCTTCCCCGGTTAAATTAGCAACTTCTTCGGTAGACGCAACCACAGTAAAGGTTTTACTCTCCCCAGGCGCAAAAGAAATTTCAAAACGGCCGGGGATATAGTGGTCCTCATAAGGGTTTTCACCCCGCTCCCGTTCCGCCGCATAGGCCATACCGTCATACCAGCTGTCACCCGGTATATAGATACCGGAGTTGCTGTAAAGCAGCAGAGGAGGCATTTCCTCCCTGCCTTTAATGGAAACGCCGTTATCATTTGCTTGCTGGGTGAAGTTAATTTCCCCACGGGTGGTGATAAAGTGGTGTCCCCGGCAGTTGACCAGGGGAACCAGGGTGAGCAGGGCCGGTTCCGCGCCATTTTGCACCTGGTAGTAAATCACAGTGGTGTTCTTGCCGTGCACCATGAAGATGGTCTTTACCAGGGTAATATCCCCAAAACTATATGTAAAGGCAGGGAACGGTTCAACCGTGACCTGCTGGAGGTGAACAAAACCGTACTCCAGGAAACCCGAACGGTGGTCGTTGGCAGCCAGGTTATAATGGCAGGCTCCGGCCTGAAAACGTTCGTCCAGTTTGGCCAGGTGCAATACCCTAAAACCCGGCGGATTATGGGCTGCTATCAGCAACCCGTGGTATTTGCGGGTGTTGAGGTTAATGATGGTGCTGGAGGCATAGCCGCCGATGCCGTTGGTAACCAGCCACTCCTTCTCGATACCCCTTTCCAGGGTGCGCCAGTTTTCCTTACCGAAATAATACAGCCGGAATACCTCCCTAAATGAACTTGGATAGCCATGGCGCTACTACCGCGCCGGCAGGGAACAAATTCTTAATTTTTCACACCGCCTGCTTGAAGCGCCAGAGCTACAGCCCCCATGACCCCCGCCCGGCTGCCCAGCTCCGCCGGGGCAAGGCGTGCGCTTTTTCCGGCTGCTTCCAGGGTGCGGGCCTGGACTTCCGGGCGCAGGTTCTGCCAGATCAGTTCCCCCATATCCATAACCCCGCCACCCAGTACTACCAGTGAAGGGTTTAAAATGTTGATGATATTGGCAATGCCGATACCAAGGTAGCGGGCAGCCCGGGCGATAATTGACTTCGCCCCGGCATCGCCGGCAGCCGCAGCCGCTGCCACCGTTACGGCGGTGATCCCGGCAGGGTCCCCTCCTGACTCTGCCAGAATCCCGGCGCCCCTGCCGCAGGCAGCCAGTTCCCTGGCCTCCCTGGCTATAGCTGTGCCGGAAGCCAGTGCCTCCAGGCAACCCCTGTTACCGCAACTGCACAAAGGCCCGTCGGGGCAAACGGTCATGTGGCCGATCTCTCCGGCCACGTCCGCACTACCATGGTAGAGCCTGCCACCCAGGATCAATCCTCCGCCGATGCCGGTACTGACCGTTATGTAAACCATGTTATCCTCGTTCCGGCCGGCGCCGTACCTGTGCTCTCCCAGAGCGGCCAGATTGGCGTCGTTGTCAAGCAATACCGGAATTGCGAGGCGCTGCTCCAAAACCTGTTTGACCGGCAGGTCATGCCAGCCCAGATTGGGAGCAAAGTGAATGATACCCTGACGTGTGTCAAGGGGACCCGGAGCGCCCAGGGCCAGTGCCTGCACCTGTTCGGGCTTTACCCCGGCTTTCTCAAGGACTTGCTCAACGCTCCCGGTAATCCGTCCGAGAACATGCTGCCGGCCTTCCCGGGCTTCAGTGGATACTTTTACTTCAGCCACCAGCCGGCCGTCCATATCTGCCAGGGCGGTCAGGATTTTAGTCCCGCCCAGGTCCACACCGATAATAAATTGAGGCGAGATGACCACCCCCCTGGACTACTCACAAAAACAAGATTCAACTTTTCTAACCACAGGTTATTCTTACCTTGATTCAGTTTAATCATGTATAGAATGTCCCAGAACGAATCTTTCAAGGGCTTCCACAACACCCTCACCGTAGGGTTGCGAGGTTACGTAATCGGCTATTTTCTTGATTTCCTCCCTGGCGTTGGCTACCACCACCCCGACACCGGCGTATTCCAGCATCTCAAGATCGTTGAAGCTGTCACCAATGGCCATAATTTCCTCCCTATGCACTCCGAAATAGCCGGCCAGGTAAGCCAGCGCCGCCCCTTTGGTGGCATTGATGTGAGAAAATTCAAGAAAATACGGTTTTGACTTGACTATATGCACCTTACCCCGGTAGACCGGATCCAGATCAGCCTTCAGCCGGTCCAACTGAGGCTCTTCGGCAATGACCAGCAGTTTAGTCGGGTCTCTGTCCAAAATCGCGATTAAATCCTTCACCACTTCCAGTTCCACACCGGACGTGGCAGCGTAGCGGCGGCCCTCCGGGCTGTCCCGCTCCACCAGCAGACGGTCGTCCAGATAACCGTTCAGATGGTAACCGTACTCGCGCACCCTTTTGATGATTTCCCTGGCGTAAGCAAGAGGCAGCGGACGGTATAAAAGGACCTCCCCGGAAAAAGAATTCTTCACCAGCGCTCCCTGGTAGACTATGAGGGGCAGGTCTATTTCCAGTTCACGGGCAAAACGCGCCGCTGAAGGGTACATCCGGCCGGTGGAAATGGTAAAATAAACACCCGCCGCACGAACTGCCGCGACAGCGTCCTTTACCCGGCGGGTGATCGTTGATTCCCTGGAAAGCATGGTATCATCAAGGTCAACTGCAACAAGTTTAATTTTTGTCATAAGCCCTCCCAACGGAAGCAAGGGGACGGTTCTTCTTCTTTTCTTTATTTTTTTGCTAAAACTTTAAATTATAAATTTGCTGATATCCCTTATATTCTTGCAGCCTGTCTCAGCCAAATCCCCTTAATACTCTTCACCTTTTTGATTATTCTTGATTATTTCTTTTCTATCTTTTTTAGGAAGATCCTTCACTTTATCAAAACCTGTTAACGGTGGAAAAAGTCGTAGACGGCCCGGGCTGCTTTTCTGTTCATGCCTTCAACGGCAGCCAGTTGCTCCACTGTTGCTTTTTCAATTTCCGCCAGTGAACCAAAGGCTTTGAGCAGGGCGCGCCGGCGCACCTGGCCAATGCCTTCCACCTCTTCTAAAAGGGACTTGAGACCTGCCTTGCCCCGCAGGTTGCGATGGTAGGTCACGGCGAAACGGTGGGCTTCGTCACGCAGACGCTGCACCAGGTGGAGTGAGGGTGAATCCTTGGGTAAGGCAACCGGGTCAGGCGAGTTTTCAACAAACAAAAGTTCCTCCTGTTTGGCCAGGCCGCAGGCCGGTATGTGGGCAAAACCCAGTTCCCGCATCACATGCCGGGCCGCAGAAAGCTGCCCCTTGCCCCCATCAACGACAACCAGATCCGGCAGTTGGTGGAATTTTGCGTCCTTGCCGGACATTTGACCGGTATTGATTAGTTCCCGTTCCTCCCTCGCCCGGGTAAAGCGCCTGCGCAGAACCTCCTGCATGGAGGCGAAGTCATCGGGCCCCTCCACCGTGCTGATTTTAAAGCGGCGGTACTGGTCTTTGGCCGGCAGGCCATCCTGGAAGACCACCATTGAAGCCACGCTTTCGCGGCCCTGGATGTTGGAAATGTCATAGCATTCCAGACGGTGCGGCGGTCGGGCCAACCCCAGCGCCGACGCCAGACCTTCCAGCGCCCCCTTTACGTCATCACGGCGGGAAGTTTCCTCAGTCCGGACCTGCTCCAGAGTAATACCGGCGTTTTTGGCCGCCATATCCACCAGCTTCTTTTTCTCACCACGCCTGGGGGTTTTAAGATAAACCCTGGCGCCCCTCTTTTCCGTAAGCCACTTCTCAATAACACCCGCTTCTTCTTTTAACTCCTCCGCCAGGAGAATTTCACCCGGGATTATATCAACAGAGTTGTAATACTGCTTGATGAATGCCCCCATTACCTCCGCCCGGCTCAAGCCTTCCGTTCCTTTCAACATGAAGTGCTCGCGCCCGATAAGTTTGCCGCCCCGGATAAAAAAAACCATTACGCAGGTTTCGTCCCGGTCACTGGCCATGGCAACCACATCCCGGTCCTCAAATCCCCCCGAGATGATCTTTTGCTTTTCCACTACTTCCCGTACAGCCTGAATCTGGTCTCTAAGCTGCGCCGCCTTTTCAAACTCCAGTTTTTGAGAAGCCTCATCCATCCTGGCCATCAGGTTTTTAATCAGGTCTTCCTGTTTTCCCTCCAGGAACATACACACTTCCTGGATCATGTCCCGGTATTTTTCCCGGTCCACCAGACCGCAGCAGGGGCCCAGACAGCGGTTGATATGCTGGTTCAGGCAGGGCCGCTGCCTGGGCGGCGGTTCCTTTTGTTTGCAGGAGCGAAAAGGGAAGAGCTTTTTTAAGAGGCGCAGGGTCTCATTAACCGCGCCCACCCTGGTATAGGGACCGAAATACCTGGAACCGTCCTTGACATGGCGGCGGGTAATCATCACCCTGGGAAAGTCTTCTCCCAGGGTTACTTTGAGATATGGATAGCTCTTATCGTCTTTTAACAGGATGTTATAACGGGGGCGATATTCCTTGATCAGGTTTTGTTCCAGGATTAAGGCCTCAACCTCTGAATCGGTCACAATGAAATCCAGGTCTGCTATTTTCTCCACCATAACCCGGGTCTTGGGAGAGTGGTTGGCGCCTGCCTGGAAATAGGAGCGAACCCTGTTCTTAAGAGATACTGCCTTGCCCACGTAAATAATTTTTCCTTCGGCATCCCGGTATAGATAAACACCGGGCCCGGCAGGCAGGAGTTTAATTTTTTCCTCAAGCTGCATGTGTTAATCACCGTTTAATCTGATTACTGCATTTGCCATTGACGACAGTACCTGAAGAAATTATGCAACACAACCGATTATCCACTGCACTGGACTATAAATAGGGAAACAGGAATACTGCCCGAAAAGTCTCCGGGGTAGTATGCCCGGGCGGCATGTTTATACAGCTGCCCCGCTGACACCCGTTTTCTCCAACGTTTCTGCCACACAGGCCTCTTTTTCCCGCTGACTCGCTTCCGGACAGGGTGTCCCGGCTAAAACCTTTTTCAAATACTGCCCGGTATATGATCCCGGTACAGCCGCTATCTCTTCCGGAGTGCCGGTGGCGATTACCTGCCCGCCCTTGTCCCCGCCTTCCGGACCCAGGTCGATGATATAGTCTGCGGTTTTGATTACATCCAGGTTATGTTCAATTACCACCACAGTGTCACCCGCCTCGACCAGCCGGTGTAAAACTTTAAGCAGCTTGTCGATATCCGCAGTGTGCAGGCCGGTAGTTGGCTCGTCCAGGATGTAAAAGGTTTTTCCGTTGGAACGCCTGGAAAGCTCGGTGGCCAGTTTCACCCGCTGGGCTTCGCCGCCGGAAAGGGTGGTGGCCGGCTGACCCAGGCGGATATAGCCCAGACCAACATCCTGCAGGGTCATCAGTTTGCGGTGTATCTTCGGGATATGGCGGAAGAACTCTACCGCCTGATCCACGGTCATATCCAGCACATCTGCGATATTTTTGCCCTTGTAGCGGACTTCCAGCGTCTCCCGGTTGTAGCGCAGGCCTTTGCAGACCTCGCAGGGGACATAAACATCCGGCAGGAAATGCATTTCGATTTTGATAATACCGTCACCCTGGCAGGCTTCACAGCGGCCGCCTTTGACGTTGAAGCTGAAGCGGCCGGGTTTGTAGCCGCGCATTTTCGCTTCCGGCGTCTGGGCGAAAAGGTCGCGGATATCGTTAAATACACCGGTGTAGGTGGCCGGGTTGGAACGGGGTGTGCGCCCGATGGGTGACTGGTTAATATCAATCACTTTATCCAGGTGTTCTATGCCCCGCACCGCCCGGCAGCTGCCGGGCTGGGTCCTGGCCCGGTGCAGTTCCTGGGCCAGTTTGCGGTATAATATATCGTTGACCAGGGTGCTCTTACCCGACCCGGAAACCCCGGTCACGCAGGTGAAGACACCCAGAGGAAAGGTGACATCTATATTTTTTAAATTGTTTTCCACAGCGCCCAGTATTTCCAGCGTTTTGCCGTTGGGCTTACGGCGGACGGACGGTACCGGAATGAATTTCTTGCCGCTCAAGTATTGTCCGGTAATAGAATCAGGGTTTTCCAATATCTCCCTGTAAGTACCCGCTGCCACCACCCTGCCGCCGTGTACGCCGGCCCCCGGCCCGATATCAATAATATGGTCGGCGGCCAGCATAGTGTCCTCGTCATGCTCGACCACAATCAGGGTGTTGCCCAGGTCCCTCAACCGTTCCAGCGTCTTCAGCAAACGGTGGTTATCCCGCTGGTGCAAACCGATGCTGGGCTCATCCAGAATATACAGTACACCCATCAGGCCGGAGCCAATCTGGGTAGCCAGCCGGATACGCTGTGCCTCCCCTCCGGAGAGCGTCCCCGCTGCCCGGTCCAGGGTCAGATAATCCAAACCCACGTTGGCCAGAAAACCCAGCCGCTCGTTAATTTCTTTTAAGATTTGCCTGGCTATGAGCTGTTCGCGGCTGGACAGCTCCAAAGATTTAAAGAAATTCAATGCTTCCCCTACGGATAAGCGCGTCACCTCTGTAATGGAGCTGCCGCCGATTTTAACCGCCAGCGCTTCCGGTTTAAGCCTGGCGCCGTGACAGGCGGGACAGGGCTTGCTGCTCATATACATTTCAAGATCTTCCCGCTGGTGCTCGTAAGAGGCCTCCTTGTAGCGCCTGGACAGGTTGTTGACGACCCCCTCATAGGCCATGTACATTTCATGCCTGTGGTTGTATCTCTCACTCTCCAGGACAAAATGAAAATTCTTACCGCCTGTACCGTATAAAATCACATTCAGATGCTCGGGTTCCAGCTCCGCCACCGGAGTATCAAGGCTGAAGCCATAATAACCGGCCAGCCCCTCAAGGATCTGATAGTAGTACCCTCCCTTATTCACTCCCCCGATAGCGCCGCCGGCAATTGAGCGGCGGCGGTCCGGTATGAGCAAATCAAGGTCAATTTCCTTGATCATCCCCAATCCGGTACAATCCGGACAAGCCCCGTAGGGGGTATTGAAGGAGAACAGGCGGGGTGTTATTTCAGCAATACTGATACCGCAATCAACACAGGCAAAGTTCTGGTTGAAGGTGATTTCTTCTCCTTCCAGTGCCGCAACAGCCACTCCGTCACCTTGTTTTAAAGCTGTCTCCAGAGAGTCGGCCAGCCTTCTTTCGGAACCGGGACGCAGGATAATACGGTCAACTACCACTTCGATGGTGTGCTTTTTGTTCCTGTCCAGTTTGATTTCCTCATATGCGTCCAGCACCTCTCCGTCAACCCGGACCCTGGCAAAACCGTTGCGGCGGATTTCCTCCAGAATTTTTACATGCTCGCCCTTCTTGCCGCGTATCACCGGCGCCAGGATTTGCAGCCTGGTACCTTCAGGCCGGGAGATCAACTGGTCCACCATCTGATCCACGGCCTGCCGGGTGATCGGTTTGCCGCATTTGGGGCAATGGGGCTGTCCTATCCTGGCAAAGAGCAGGCGCAGGTAATCATAAATCTCGGTTACCGTGCCGACAGTGGAACGGGGGTTGTGGCTGGTTGTCTTCTGGTCTATGGAAATGGCCGGAGAAAGGCCCTCGATGTAATCCACGTCCGGCTTGTCCATTTGCCCCAGGAACTGGCGGGCATAAGAGGACAAAGACTCCACATAGCGCCTCTGGCCTTCGGCGTAAATGGTATCAAAAGCCAGGGAGGACTTGCCTGAACCGGACAGCCCGGTGATAACCACCAGCTTGTTCCGGGGAATTTCAACATCAATATTTTTAAGGTTGTGGGCACGGGCGCCCTTGACCAGAATTTTATCCAACATATCAAATGTCCTCAGCAATTAAGATATTTTTTGACCACAGGCCGTAAGGCGCAGGGCGCAAGTTTATGCTGCATTCGTTTTTGAGTATCAGAATCCAAAGGAACCGGTAAAACGGTTTTTTGTCTCACATTTTTGTCTCACATTAATTACATTTTTTAGTGCTCAGAGTTGGAGGTTTCTCATGTTAAGTAAATGACATAATCTTAGTATTCCTTATGCCTTATGTCTTACGCTTTACGTCTTGCGCCTTGCAACCTATGTCACCATTTATAGCGGTAACGGTTGCTTCCTGGAAGCAGGGTACGGTGCTTCTACATCCTTTTATTTGTAGCCCAGTTCCTCCTGCCCTGGAATCCCGGGGCCAAGGCCCTGCTCGCCTCTTAACTGCAGGCGCAGCTCAATAATCATATCCCTGAGCTGGGCGGCCCGTTCAAAGGCCAGTTCGCGGGCCGCATCCCGCATCTCTTTTTCAAGGCCGGCAATATATTTCTTCAACTTGGCCTTGGTCATCTTTTTCCCGGTGGAACTGACTTCATAAAGGGGTTTGGGTTCCGCTGCCCGGGTGGCCTCAATGACCTCCCGCACCGACTTGCGAACTGTTTCCGGCGTTATCCCGTGTTTTTGGTTGTACTCTATTTGAATCTTCCGGCGGCGTTCGGTCTCACTGATTGCCCTCTGCATCGAATCTGTAATCTGATCCGCATACATAATCACCCGGCCGTCAACATTGCGGGCCGCCCGGCCGATAGTCTGGATCAAAGAACGCTCGGACCGGAGAAAGCCTTCCTTGTCCGCGTCCAGAATGGCTACCAGGCTGACCTCGGGCAGGTCCAGGCCTTCCCTCAACAGGTTTATACCCACCAGCACGTCAAAGGTTCCCAGGCGCAGGTCCCGCAGGATCTCCATACGCTCTATGGTTTTGATGTCCGAATGCAAATAGCGGACCTTAACCGACACCTCACGCAGGTAATCGGTGAGGTCCTCGGCCATCTTCTTGGTCAAAGTGGTCACCAGGACTCTTTCCCCGCGGCTTACTCTTAAGCGGATCTCGCTTAAAAGATCGTCGATTTGGCCCTTCGTGGGGCGGACGCTTATTTCCGGATCAACCAGGCCGGTAGGCCGGATAATCTGCTCTACTACCTGTTGGCTATGCTTCAGTTCGTATGGGCCGGGAGTGGCTGAAGTATAAATGACCTGGTTAACCCGTTCCGCAAACTCCGAAAAAGTCAGCGGCCGGTTGTCAAAAGCGGAAGGAAGCCGGAAGCCGTAATCCACCAGGGCCTGCTTGCGGGAACGGTCGCCCTCGTACATACCGCCAATCTGGGGCACGGCCACATGGGATTCGTCAATAAACATTATAAAATCATCGGGAAAGTAATCCAGCAGGGTATAAGGTGGCTGGCCGGGCATGCGTCCTGTAAGATGGCGGGAGTAATTTTCGATCCCGCTACAAAACCCCATTTCCCGCATCATTTCCATATCGTAGTTGGTCCGCTGCTCCAGCCGCTGGGCTTCTAAAAGCTTCCCCTGGGAACGCAGTTCGGCCAGGCGTTCCTTTAGTTCTGCCTCGATGGAAACCAGCGCCCGCTCCATTTTTTCACGGGACGTGGCATAGTGGCTGGCCGGGAAAATAGAGACATGGTTGCGCATGCCCAGGATTTCCCCGGTTAAGACATCGAACTCCAGCATCCTTTCCACCGTATCGCCGTAAAAATCAATCCTGATAGCCTTTTCGGCGTTGGAAACCGGAAAAATCTCGAGCACGTCACCCCTTACCCGGAATTTTCCCCTGGTAAAGTTAATATCATTGCGTTCATACTGGATACTCACCAGCTTGCGCAGGACAGCGTCACGGTCGTATTCCTGACCCTGGCGCAGGGACAGCACCAGGGTACTGTATTCCTCCGGGTCACCCAGGCCGTAGATACAGGATACGCTGGCTACAATAATAACGTCCCTGCGCTCAAACAGGGCACAGGTGGCTGAGTGGCGCAGCTTGTCGATCTCGTCGTTGATGGAGGAGTCCTTCTCTATATAGGTATCGGTCTGGGCAATATATGCTTCCGGCTGGTAGTAATCATAATAACTGACGAAATACTCAACCGCGTTATCCGGGAAAAATTCTTTAAACTCCGCGCATAGTTGTGCAGCCAGGGTTTTATTGGGCGCCAGCACCAGGGTCGGCCTTTGTACAGCCTGAATTACATGAGCCATGGTAAAAGTTTTACCAGTGCCGGTGGCGCCTAAAAGCACCTGCCCCCGGTAACCCTTATTCAATCCTTCCACCAGGGCGGCAATAGCCTTCGGCTGGTCGCCCCGGGGCGTATATTCCGATTTTAATTGAAAAGCTCGCATTGCCTGACCTTTCTTTCCTGACAGTGTTATTATTTAGTATAACATAAAGGCCGGGGGACCAAAAGTATGTTTGGTTTGCCAGCAATAATAGCCCTTGTTTACGCTAAAAATTAACGCCAACCATAATTAAATGATTGGCGTCAGTTTTTTTATTTTTCCACTGTCCGGTCCACCTGACAGCAGCAGATCTCCAAAGTGAAGATATCCAACATTAAATTGATTATTTCTACCTAATTCTACTTCTTCTATCTATTTTACTTCCAAAACGCTGCCTGTCTCATTGATAAAGACCCGATCCGGCATTTGTTCCTGGAACATCTGGGTTGCTTTCGGACCCGTGCAATGGGACAGACCGATTTTTTCTACACCCAGTTCTTTAAACCTGTCGATGGTGCTTTGAATTTTCTCTTCCGAAGCATCCAGCAAGTGGAAACCGCCGATGACTGCATAGACCTTTTTGCCGGTTCTCTCTTGAATGCTGTTCACGATATTTACAATACCGGTATGGGAGCAGCCGGATACAATAACCAATCCCTTGTCGGTATCAATGGCCAGGGCAACTTCTTCATCGAAATCATCTAATTTGTACTGGCCATTTTCTTTCACAAGCATATTCGGCGCCATTTCATCCTTCGCACTCAGATTGAAGTTGCCAAATAATGTTACATTTTTCCCAATGCGCATACGATCGGCATTGATATATTCCACCGTCACATTTTTCGCTTTTAAATCCGCCTCGCTAAAGTTAATTCCTACCGGAAAGTAACCAGGAGTACCATCTGTAAAGTCGAATTTTTGACCAACGGAATCGTAGTAATATTTATTGTCAGCTAAATCGAAGAAACTGTCCTTGACATACAGAATTTTGCCGGAAGGATCATAAGTGTTAAAGTAAGGTATGACACCTCCGCAGTGGTCATAGTGAGCATGGCTCAAAACCATGGCGTCCGCTTTGCTCAAGTCAATGTTCAGTGCTTTCGCATTAGTTATAAAACCGCCGAATTTAGCTGTATCAAAAATGATTTGATCATCACCATAATCGATATATACCGAAAAACCAAATTCATTTATTAAATTTTGGTGATTATCGTTCTTATTTTCTGCCAGCGTAGTGATCTTTAAGCTTTCTTTGGGTTCCTCTTTGTTAGAAGTCAAAAGAATCTTCCCGTCCTTGAAATCCACATCAAAGCCAAGAGTTTCTGCAAACTGGCGCAGTTTAACAGTTGTTACGCCATCTTCGGTTACGCTATCGATACTTAACTGTTTTCCATCCAGAAAGATCGGAAAAGAAGTTGCGGCCAGGATAGGCGCTGCCCCTAACAGCAAAACAAACAACAAAGCTGCAATTAAAATAAACCCTCTTTTTTTCATAATTGCTCCTCCTTGTAAGCCAATTAAATATTTTGTTTAATTTACCTAATAAGAAAAAAGTACAATTTAAAAGAAGCATTTTCTTGTCTGCGCCAACAGAAAACCACCTTATATTGCAGCTTCGAAGGCTCTGCAATATAGGAGGTTCAATAAAAAAGGATAGTATGGGTGTTTATATTTATCTCTTTTTTGCAGCAAGCATTTCAAAAAACGCATCAATGCGGGTTTTTAACTGGCCCGAGTCTTCCTGGCCATAATCCGTTTCAATGCGCAAGAGAGGTATATTGTGCTCTTTCAAGACTTTTTCAACCCGGTTGGCTTCTACCAAATAGGGGTCGCAAAAAGCCAGGGAGCAGTGAATAATACCGTCAGCCTTATATTCTTCAGCCAGTTGCACCAGTTTGTCGGTACGCGCGTTGTTGGGTGTGAAACAGGCGCAGTTGATGTCGAGGTAACGTTTGGCAATAGCATCTATCTGTTGTTCCAGATCACTGCAATCTTCAGCTACGGTATTTTCAAAATAACGCAAGCCGGTGCAAAGCTCCTCGGCAACTATCACTGCTCCGCTGCTTTCAATAATATGGGGGACCTTCCAGTTAGGGACGGCCATAGGAGTACCGGATACAATTATCCGCAGTGCGCCTGGTTCATGCACCCCAAAGCCTGTACGTACCCGCTCCTCAAGTTCGTCACAAAGTTTAGCGGTCTGTTCCGTAAACCTTTCAACATCATCGTACATGGCAATCTGTTCAATTAACAGGCTGTCCTTGCCGCTGATCGGGGCAGGGACATTTTTACGAAGTTCGGCCAGCCTTGCCAGTACCTTTCTCTTGCCGTTAACATCCTGAATAGCCTTTTGCAAGGATTCGTACGTGATCTTATTACCGGTAAACTGTTCTATTTGATTTGCGAAATCCCGTACTTCGCTACGCCAGAGCGCCATGTCTTTTTCGCGTTTCATCTGGGGAGTTTCCATCATGTGTACGGGAACATAGTCGTTTAATATTTCGAAAGCTTTTTTCTTGCCGTCGCAGGTGGTTTCACCGACAACCATATCACAGGATTCAAAATACGGGCAGATACGGCCGAGTTTGAAACCCATGAAGGATTTAATCAGTGGACAGATGTTCCTGGGCAGCACCTTTTCTGCCAGGGCGAAACCCGCCTCAGCTCCAGAACAAAGACCGACGCAGATGCCGCCGGCGGCCCGGACAATTTCCTCAGGCACAAAAACGCAAAAAGCACCGACCACTTTGCCTCCGCGAGCCTTGTGTTCCTGCAGTTCCTGAATACGCTGGCCATGAATTTCACTTATTACAAAATCAAAATACTCCATATCAGGGCGGTTTTTCTGCTGCAAATAAACTTCCCCGAAAGCCGGCGGAATTGCACTTAGCAATTTGTCGTGCGCCTCAAGATCAAGGCCGAGAGATTCCCACATGGGACGATGATCATTTGACAATATTCCACACCTCCAACTAATTAGTTGATTTAGAAAACAGTTTTACTTTATAAGAGATTTGACCTAAATCATATTTACCCTTTATAATAGTTATTTAATTTATTTATAGATGTGGAGTCCATCCATTAATAATTTAAATCAAAAGGAATAACTATTTTAATCTAACAGCTTTTATGTTTTCAGTATTTAAGTAAAGGGAATTGTCTTGCAGGCATGCCTGGCCAATGATATCAGCTTTCCCCATGGCGGCAATGACAGCTTCAGCATAAGTTGATTCTGGCACATTGATGTCCATAAATTCCGCCAAGTCTAAACCTGTTAATATAAACGTTATTTGGGGACAAAGATGAATAAGAGCCTTACCGGCGGTTATGTCCCTGGCTTTTTGCAAAAATGGAACGGTAAACAGGTATGCGGTCTTTTCTGTATATTTAGGTCCCAGTATTTTAAGACTGCCGGCCGGGTCAGCATAGGAAATGATATCTACTCCCGCTTCACAGGCAGCTTTAAAATAGTGCAGCAAATTATCATTGATGAAGGCAAATAGATTTTCCACCAGTTGCGGGTCTTTGCGCCAGGCTTTGAATACTAATGATATATCCATCAAGCAGCTAAGGATGGTATATGGCCCGCAGATTTCCAGGGCAACCCTTTCCCCGCGTTCTTTAAGAAGAGAGCAGGCAAGGAGAACTTGATGAATACGCCCTTTACTAAAATCAATAGATGAAGTCTGCATTAAATCTTCGATCGATGCATAAGCATATTCTGCCGGCCGCGGCCCAATCCGGCCATTGCCGGGATTTATCTTGCCGCCCAGGGCTTCCGCTTCTACTGTATGACAAAACGGTAATACACAAAATGGAAAGGCCTTATCTTCCTTTACTGCTGTTGCCAGGGTAGCCAGGGATATACCATCATAATAGCTTTCAGGAAAAGATAAGGCTGTTTTATCGATGATTTTTTGCGAAAAACCTGTTGCGTCTTTATACTTGCAGGGAAAATCAACCAGTTTAATCAAAATGCCGGCTCCTTAAATCTAGTACTAGAATTGCATGCATTTGATAAACAAATCCTCATAACCTTCCAGTACAGACAGTTCAATATATCGTATCTTTTCAGCTAAAGTCTCTACTACCTTGCGCTCCGGTTGAGAAAGTAAACAGATGAGAGCTCCGGATTTGGAGGTATTTCCTGCATAGCTAATTATCTGTCTCCATTGAGAAGGAAGTATGCCCGAACCAATAAGACTTTCCACCTTGAGATGAGCGCCGAACTGACCCGCTACAATTACTCTGGACAGCTCACCGGCTCTCATGCCAACCTCATCCAGCAAGGCGTAGATGCCGGATAGAATTGCGGCCTTGGCTAATTGAACCTGACGTATATCCTGCTGCGTTATATATATATTGCGCCCGGCATCAATAATAAAGCGTTTTTTTCCTGCTGCCGTTTCTACCAGAGCGTGGGACTGCAAACGGCCGCTCCTGTTAATTATTCCCGCCTTTCGCATTTCCGCAATTGCTGCCAGCAAACCGCTGCCGCAAATACCGGTGGCGGCTTCCCCTCCAATGGTAGTATAGTGAACTGCATCTCCAACAATAAAAACGTCTTCTATGGCCCCCTGCGCCGCCCGTACGCCACAGCTTATATTCATACCTTCAAGGGCTGGTCCGGCTGCACATGAACAGGCACAAAAACGCCCGCCGTCAGCTAAAACAATCTCTCCATTTGTCCCGACATCAATAAAAAGCGTCTTTTCCCCCGGAACCTCCAGGCCGCAGGCTAAAATCCCCCCGGTAATATCTCCACCAATAAAAGATGAAACCGCAGGCAGGCAGTAAACATTACAAAAGGGAGATACAGGCAGGCCCAAATCAATCCCCTTTAAGGATAAAGCCCCTTGAAATGCAGGTTTATAGGGCGCTTTACCCATACTGGCAGGGTTTATACCCGCCAGAAGATGGATCATGGTTGGATTGGCGGCAACGCAAACATCGTAGATATTATCTTTTGTCAGTTTATGCCGGTTACATAATTCACTTATTAAACCGCTCAAATCATTAATAATAGTTTTCTGCAGCAATTCCGTACCTCGAGAATTGCTGTCCGCGTAATGAATACGGCTCATAACATCCTGACCAAAAGCTTTTTGTCCGTTAAGGCAAGCCAGGGATTCTATTTCTTTGCCCCGGTTCAAGTCAACCAGTGAAGCTACCACTGTAGTAGTGCCTATATCTATCGCCACTCCATAACAGTTCTCCATCTTATCAGCAGTACTTACCGCTAAATTTTCATTGCCGGAGCGCGACCTTATATACGCATCCGCATTTATAAGGGGTACAGGAGCATGAACAAATTCCTTTAGATAACCTTGACTGATAATATTGTCCATTGCGGACTGCTGTGGTAATTCCACATTTATGTCCGACTCTACTTTATAGCTGCAGGCCAACCGCCAACCGGCAGCTATTTGTTCCGGAGTAAAAAAGCTCCGGCTCTCAACATCAGGAATATCCTCCTGACTGTCAATGCGCACTTTGCATTTTCCGCATAAACCGGTCCCGCCGCAAGGGGCATCCATTAACCCCTCATTGGACAGAATCTCATACAAATTGTTACCAGGCTCACATTCTATAATCCTGTTTAAATTGAGCAGGTGTATTTTAACCGGCAAAAGTTTTCACATCCCTGACAGCTTCTACCATAGCCCGGATATTGGTTAATGGCGTTGTTGTCGGTAAACCACAGGCAGGAGCAATGATATCCATACCCTTCTGTTGACAGGACCTGACCAATTGCTTGATTTTTTCCGGGGGCATGGTTCCCAGGGCATGCGTGCTTATATTCCCCATAATCGCTTTTTCCGGCAGCGCCGCCTTGATCTCAGATATTGGAACTATTGAGTCAAAGCTGAAAACATCACAGTGCAATTCAGGTAAGATTTTATAAACACTATTTAATGAGCCGCATATATGAACAATTTTTGCGGAAACATCCAAAGCATCCAAAACCGCATTAACATATCTGACAGTATAATCCCTAAATCTTTGCGGGCCTAATATTTCCCCTGTACCGCTTGGCTCGGATATACAAATGGCATCTGCCCCTGCCTCTATTTGCGCCCTGCCGAAAACAATCAAGTTATTCACGATATACTCCATCAGCTTTTCTGCCTCTAAGGGCTTTTTGCGGAATTCCTTCAGTAAAACAGACATATCAACCAGCATGCCGGCAGTACTGACAGGACCTGCCAGATTACCGATAACCGGCACATCCGTGTTTTTTGCTTTTAGAATTTTTATTGCATCAATAACTACCTTTGCTCTTCCGGAATTTATATTCAAAGGCTTTAATAAATCCAGCCGGGCAGAAGAATCCAGAGGAGAGTCAACAACATGAGGTTCACAAAGCAAATCCCCCATGTTCACCCTGGCGCCCATGGCCTCAGCTTCTACTGTCATACAAAAGGGCACCCCGTAATTTTCAAAACCTCCCGCTTCATATAGACTAAAGGCAAGACCTGCCATTTTTTCGGGATCCACATGAGCTTCCGGCCACAGGCAGTTTGATTGTTCCATAATATCCCGGAACATCATATTCATCATGCCGCCGGGACAAATACAGGGCGGTCTATCGACTTGCTGTTTTTTTGCCGCAGCAAGAAGCCTTTCCTTTGGGGTCAACGTATGCATTTCCTAAGCCTCCAAACTCATCATATCAGCACCCATGAGTCTATCAACCAGCTTTACAGCATCAACCGCGTTGGCGGCATAACCATCGGCTCCGATTTTTCTGGCAAAAGCCGGTGATATGGGAGCGCCGCCGACAATAACCTTTATTCTATCCCTGAGTCCTTCCGTTTCCAGCATCTCGATAACCCGGCCCATACCCGGCATGGTAGTAGTCATTAATGTCGATATGGCAATAACATCGGCGTTGATTTCTTTTGCTTTGTCAACAAACTTCTGTAGAGCAACATCCCTGCCCAAATCATGCATTTCATAGCCTGCCGCCTCCAGCATGATTCTCACCAGGTTTTTACCTATATCATGGGTATCACCTTCAATAACACCGATGACAATCTTGTGTTTTTTTTGGGTTTCGCTTTTTTCCAGGTGCGGGCGTAAAATATCCAGTCCGTTGTACATGGCGTCAGAACAAAGCAACAGCTCGGGAATAAAGTATTCTTCCCGCTCATATAAATCGGCGGCTCTTTGCATCCCGTCTACCAGCCCTTTTAAAATACCCTCCAAAGCCGGATAACCTGCCGCGATATATTCTTGCGCCACTTTACCTACCGATTCATCTTCCATATTAACCACGCAGTCGGACAGTGCTTGCAGATATTCTTCCTTGCTTCTCACTTTGGATAATCCCCCTATAATCAGTTAATAATTAGTCAGTATCTATAAATTAGCCATTTGTTTTTTACAATCAGCTATCAGAGCTTCAACCTTTTCCGGACGCACGGGGTAGCCCACATCACGCACGGCATCCATCATGGCTTGAATATTCTCAAAAGGTGTTTCCACCGGCAAACTACAACCGCTCATTGGGGTATACCCTTTGGGCGAATCATAGCATTCGGCAATGCCCTCCAGGGTTTTCAAACGAACATCCAACGGCGTACCGCTATAAACAACGCCGCCCGGGTCAACGTTACCGAGGATTCGCACTTGATGACCAATGGCGTGTTTGCAATCTGTCAGACTGGCAACATTATCAATGCTAAAACCGCTGACGCCCATGTCGGCAATATCCTTCCAAATATGGCTTGTTTTACCGCAAATATGCATGATCACGCCCTTGCCCCTGGCCTTGATGAAATCGACCAGTTCTTTCAAATATGGTGCGGAAAACTCACGAAAGGTTTTGGGGCTGACCACGGAACAGGAAGACATTGGTTCGGAAATAGTTGGTGTCAAACCCAAATTTATAACCGCTTCGGCAAAATTTTTGCAAGTCTCCAGTGAAACGCGGCACAAAGCATGAATAGCCTCAGGATTTTTGGCTATCAACTTTAGAACATTATCTACACCCAACAGGAAAAACGCATTTGTAAAGGGGCCGACAACCCCTCCGGAACAGGCTACTTCATTGCCAACCTCTTCAACTAAATATTTCATGGCATCCAAATGAACCGGTAACCTGCCGTCCTTATACGGATTGGCAGGCTGCAATTTACCGATATCTTTCACATCGGAAATTGCCGGCTCCAACAAATCAGCAGTATCATCATCAGGAAATTTCACCCTGGCGCCCATTGCCTCGCACCAGGTGAATAAGTCCGTGAAAATACGAACACTGTCATAACCAAAGCGTCTGTAGGACGCGATTTGCGCCGCTGCCAAAGTTTTGGCGTCACTATTAAATTCGGAAATTTTGCAGCCATAGACCCTGGCCACCCCATTTGCCATGTTTGGATTGCAGGGTAAACGGTCAGCAGGTTCACCTTTAGCAATCGCTGCAGCACGTTCTAAAGGTGTCATTTCATTGACTCCGGACATATTTACATCTCCTTATTTTACATTTCCTTTCTTTCAACTGATACATTATTAAGTCATACCGCACAAGCGCAATGTCCAACCGAGGAGCACTGCGCTTGCATACCGCAAATAGAACAATTTACAAGATAAATAATTGAGCAAAAGGTGACGGTTTTAACAATAACGCTGAATATCCCTTTTAGTTATTGATTGTCCAATGCAAAACCCGATGTTTAATTTTGTCAAAGATATACATTATGAAAACCAAAACCGCGGCTGTAAATAAAAAGCCCAGCATTACCAGGTCAAATCTGGCAAAGTCGGAATAGTATTGAACAAAATAAGCCATACCGGAGGTGGCACCGAACATTTCGGCAACAGCCAGCATCATAAACGACAAGGTTAAGGCTATGGAACAACCGACCAAAATAGCAGGGGATGCCGCAGGTAAAATTATCTTGAAAAGCTTTTCAATACCTGGCATTTCCAGGGTGGCGGCAGTCTCCAGATAGCGTTTGTCAATACTCATAACAGCGCCAATTGTTGTACCTAAAATCACCCAAAAAGCAGCCAGCCAAATCAAAAAGATGGAAGCGGCTTTGAAAGTCGGGAACAGATTAATAGCGTATGGAGTCAAAAGCGGCACCGGAATAGCACTGAAAGCATTGATATAAGGTGTCACGTTTTTACGCAGGCCGCTTTTCAAGCCAATCAAGGTGCCAATGGCTATCGCACTGATAACTGCCAGAACATATGCAGTAACCAAAAGATACAAAGAGCTTTTCAAACCGGTGAACAGTTCGCTTATATAATCAGGAACCAGTTTTATCACATCAAAGATACTTGGAAAAAGAAAGCTGGACAATATGCCAAACACATCAGTCAGTAAGATATAGGCAATCAAAATGCAAATACCTATGAGGATAATACTTCCGTAGTTTTTTATAAATTGTCCCATCTGATACCTACTCCTTGTCTCCAATGAAATCTCCATTAAAACTCAAACTGCTATTAGTTAGTTGTTTTCATTGAATTGGACAAGTTTATCTTTAAAGAATTGGCTGTCAGGATAATCTTCAATCAAAGAATCCAAAGCTCTTTTGTAAATATCAGTATTGATCTGATCTTCTATCTTCACTTTGGTATCAGTAATGTAGCCGAAATCAATCATCTTGTTCCACATCTTTATTACACTATTCTTGAATGGGTCGGTATCATATTTCATATGTGGGCTTTTAACAAAGCTTTCGACGGTAGCTTTGTCCAGGTCAAGATTCTTTACAACCAGATCAACAACTTCGTCATAATTGCCCTGCATTGCTTCTTCAGCTCGCAAATAGGCACGGAGCATGCGGTATAGCGCTTCCTGGTTTTTTTCATCTTCCATCCATGAGGTTTTAGCGAGCATACGGCAGCAGGAGTGATTTGGCCAGTATTCATCAGGCCACATTTTTACTTCCAACCCCAGGCTGGCCGCTTGTAGTTCATAACCGGTCGCAGTCGCGCCAAAGTCAACTTCGCCGGCAGCCACCGCCTGCAATACTTCCTGGTTTTTCTTATATTCAATAAAGGTTACTTCATCTAAAAAACCTGCGTCATACAATATGCCTTTCAACACCACATCAGGTGTACCGAAACGGGTGATACCGATTTTTTTACCGCGGAAACTCTCCAGGCTGGTCCATTCAGTTTCCGGCTTGCCGAAACAAGGCGTTTCGCCGATAATCATATAGCCGCCGAATATGGTGAAGTCCTGACCGTTGGCGATTTGAATTAGTGGACCGCCTGTACCGTAGGTTGAGAGCACATCAACTTTTCCTGCCGTAAGAGCCTGGAAAGCGTCTGTGCCGTTGTTGATATAAACCATCTCAACCTCAACGCCTTCTTCTTCCAAGAAGTTACGAGCTTCAGCCATATACTGAAAAACCTGACCGGAATTGTTTTGAGCAGCGACGGAAACTTTCAACACGTCAGTTGAGGTACCGTCAGCACCTTGAGAAGAAGAAGTATTAGAGCCGCATCCTGCAAGCGCAAGCGCCATAACCAGACAAAGAGTAATTATGGATAGCATCTTTTTCATAAATCATATCGCCCTCTTTCTCAAGAAAAATAGTGATTTTTTAGCTTTGGAAATGCCGCCATTGGCATGTGCTTTTCCTTCCTTCATACGACGAGCTTTCTCAACAATTTCATCATTGATAATTTTTGTTAAGAGATTGCGTAAATTCAGTACTTCGGGATCTGTATATAACGTTTCCCGTTTTGGCTTTGTTTCATCAGTAAACGAGTGAGTATATATGATTTTGCTTGGCGCCTGTCCTAAAACCACAATATCCGTTGCCAGCAGCAACGCCTCATCAACACTGTGGGTCACAAAAAAAATAGTCTTGCGATTTTCTTTTTCTTTTTGCCACAAGTCCAGAACGGTGTCCTGCAACAATGCTTTTGTAACAGCATCCAAAGCGCCAAAAGGCTCATCCATCAAAAGCAGCGGCGCATCAAGGGCAAAAGCGCGGGCCACTGCAAAACGCTGGCGCTGGCCTCCGGAAAGGTTCATGGGCAGCTTGTCAAAAAGATCTTCATCCAGGCCTAAATTTTTCGCCCATTCCAGAGCGACCTCTCTTCTTTTGTGTTTATCCCAATCCTTATACTTTTGCTTTAATGCGAGGCAGATATTTTCACCTGCCGTCATCCACGGGAATAAACCATAATCCTGGAAAACCATCGGTCTGTCTAAGCTCGGTCCCGTAACAGGCTTGCCGCCAACCAGCAATTGCTCGCTATTTGACTTTTCCAAGCCTGCAACTAATCGCAAAAGCGTGCTCTTGCCACAACCGGATTGCCCCAGAAAACAAACAAATTTTCCGGCTTTGGCTTGATAATCAAGGCCACCCAAAACCGGCTCCTTGTCATAGGCGAATTGCAAGTTGTTCATTGATACTTCCAGCATCTTGATCCCCCACAATTATTTCCTGTTATTTGCAACAAAACCCAATTATACCCTCCTTTAAACATTTGTTATTAAATACTCTATACTATAAGATATTACATTAAGTTCGTTTATATTTCAAATAAATTGAATTTATAATTAAATATATTCGTCATTAAAAACCTTAATAAACTTAGCTCCATTCATAGAAGTATCATGATAAGCTTGCAGGGTATGTGCTCTACACTTAACTAATCCACCGTCACTTCACCTGCTCAAAGAAAACGTGGGTTTTATAACCCACGGCCAAATTGGTTTTATAATGAATATTATTGGTTTTATATTTGGATATTGAAATTTCCCAGAAGGGCTTATGTTACTCTTACCGGCATTCTGCCTGCCATGAATTCATTATTCTTTTCGCAGGACCGGGCGCTGACGGCTACGGACAAATCATCGACCCGGGTGCCGCTGAAATGCAGGTGCACAATGGCATAGGCCCGGCTTTTCCGGATACCGGCCTTTTTTTATGAAGAAAACATCATCGATCCCGCCACCGGCAGGCTGTTGACCTGCAATTTAACAGATATACCCGCATATATGGAGCAACTCCGACCCGGAAACATCCCGGGCACAGCTCAGGCAATAATAGTATAATAGTATATGTTGAGATATGTAGAAATTCATAAAAAGAGGGTGGTTATGATAAGCTACACTGAGGATCTCATCGCCAATATAATTGCAACTAATTTTGATTCACTTGATAAGGAAACCGTTGAACGGGCTAAATGGCGGATCCTTGATTCTGTTGGCGTTATTATTGCCGGTGCAAACGGCGTTGGAAATGATGCACTGCTTAAGCTGGTAAAAAAATGGGGCGGTCCCGAAGAAAGCACTATTCTGGTACATGGAGGCAAAGCCCTTGCCCAGAATGTTGCTATGATGAACAGCCTGATGATGCGTTCTTTTGATTTTGAAGCCATCGAAGCCGAAGGCGAAAATAAAACCAGCAGCCCTGCTCATATCAGCGGATCAACCGTGCCTACAGCTCTGGCCATGGCTGAAAAACAAGCCGCCAGCGGTAAAGACATGATAGCAGCGCTGGTACTGGGAGACGACGTGGCTTGCAGAATTGCTGCCGCATCCGGCTTCGATGTGTATGGCGGCTGGGATAATACCGGTACGGTTAATGCCTTTGGCGCAACAGCAATTGCCGGAAAGATGCTGAACTTAAATCAGCGGCAGATGCGCGATGCTTTTGGTATTGTGTTGAATCAGCTGGGGGGAACAATGGAGAACGTAAATGATAAAGCAATGACATTTAAGCTCCCCATTGCCCTGGCAGCCAGAAACGGTATATTCGCAGCCGAACTTGCCCAGCAAGGATTTCACGGTCCCAAAGATGCTCTTTTTGGAAACAAGGGCTATTTTGCTCAGTACACAAAAAATGCCGACACCAGAAATTTAACCCGTGACCTGGGGAAAAAATTTTTTGCTGATTGTGTTATAAAACCTTATGCATCCTGCCGCGCCACACACCCCTCTATTGATGCAGTCATGAAAATCGTCACTTCACAAGAAATCAGTATCGATGACATTGAAAAAATCATTATTCATGTAACCCCGAGAACTTTAAAAGGATTTGTCGGTCAGCCTTTTGTTATCGGAGAAACTCCGCAGGTAGACGCTGCTTTCAGTATCCGTTATACCGCAGCCTGCGCTATATTAAGAAAATCTGTCAGGCCGGAACATTTTACTTTAGAAGCCATTACAAATCCTGGAGTTAATACTCTTTTGGATAAAATGGAATTGGTTGATACGCTGCCTCCCGATGAATATCAAACAGCTGAAGTCGATATTATCATGAAAGATGGAGAAAAGTATCATGCGCGGACTGATGTTCCAAAAGGTGATATTTTTAAGAATCCAATGACACAAGAGGAGATTATAAGTAAATACAAATTGAATGTAGCTTACTCCAAGACCATTTCTGAACAAAAAGCGGAAGAAGCGCTGCGTATGCTACTGTCACTTGAAGAACTTGACGACATCCGAAAATTAACCGGTTTACTATGTTAAAGTCTAAAGAACGCCGGATCTTAAAGAGATATAAAAGAACAAAGTTCTGGCCCCACCGAAAGGCGGGGTTTTATTTTGCAATGAAATGCTGATATAGTAAAGATATCAAGTGAAAGTTTAAAACTTCTGGTTAAACAAGCAATACCCGCGCCCAGCAAAACAATACCAATAAATAACAATGCTTTTATGTTGAAATAGATTGACAACCAAGCACCAGCATGCCGGCAAAAACAAGCGCTATTCCTGTGGAAATAATTCTATGAATCCCTACTTTATCAGCCGGATAACCTCCAATATATGAAAGCGCAAAGGTAGCGCCCTTCATGGAAGCCAGAACGATCCCGGAATAAGACGGCAGGTATTTTAATGTATCAACCTCCCACTTCCTTACCATAATACCTGTATAAAACTTTGACAAATTCAGGTATTACTTTCTGCACACTCTGCATTTTCGCTTTAATCTCGTATTCTTCCTCTGCCTTTAAACATTGAATACTATAATCAATTAAATTGCGTTCATGAATTGGTATTCCGGTTTTATAATAAAACATTTCTGACAGCAACCGCCATGCCTCCTGGTTTTCAATCAGCGCAAACGAGGTAAAAAGGCACAAACCGAGATTGCCAAATGTTATCATAAGCGCATAGAGATATGCTTTGTCATCCAGGTTCTCAAATCCGCTTATTTTAAACGGCAGTTTAACGTTAAAGCGGCTTTCTTCCGTAATAGAGGGACGCGTTACCATCGATTCCAGTACCTGCTGCTCCTGATAAAGACGGTAAACCCCTTTTGTCCCGCCAGCCAGGATTCTACCCCGGAAAGTAAGCTTTCGGACTTCATCCAAAGCCTCCAGCAATTCTTTTTTACCCGCCTTTATGTTGAGAATTTTAAACATTAAGGCACAGGTAAAGACAAACTCAACAGAGTCAATTCCCTGCTCAAAAGCGCTCATGTTAAAGGTTTTGGCAAATTCCTGGTCCTGGATCTCAAAGACTTCCTTTAATGCCGCAAATACTTCATTGTCAGCAGGAGAATTCAATAAACTATTCCTGCCTCCAGCGTGCCGGTTTAAACATCCAACAACACAACGCGGGGAGCAGGTCCTGTTAATCTTTCCGGAAGGGGGAGTTGGCCCGCCTTCTGCTTCTTTTACTGTCTCCTTTACCGGGCTGGTAAACTCATTGTCTCCGGTAAAGCTATGCCGGCCGTTTTTCATCATTTTCATGAGAGTAATTGATCCGTAGGCTGGCAGAGCTCCTCCACAAATAGGGTGGTCAATAATGATCCTGGCTAATTTTTTGGAAGATTCCCTCAATTTTTCGTGATCAAAAACTTTTGCTAAGAAGTGAGACTTTGTTGTAACGGCAATCGCCTTTAATCCTTTCGAGCCAAAAATATCCCCCATTCCCCCACGTGCGCAATTATACACCGGAACTCCCTCGGGGTAGGTGGCAAAGACTGACGCCAGCGGCAGCATATGCTCCCCCGCCGGACCAATCCCGAGTACCGCGCTGTTAACGCCATATTTTCCCCGGATATAATTTATTGTCTCAGACACTTCTTTTTCTTTCAATTCGGGCACATTTTGTATTTCAATACCGTTTCCACAGATACTCAAAACTACAGGTCCATCACTATTACTTTTACCTGTAATAACCACGGCGGTAATGTACATTGAAGCCATCTTTTGAGAAAAAGGGCCGGCTAAATTTAAAAACTGAATACCTGCATCGTGCGAGCGCTTGGACGCAAGAATCAGCCTCCCGGTGCTGGGAACCTCGGTCCCCGGGAAAAGGCCGGCTACCAAAACGATGCAGTTATCACTGCTATACCTCCCCGTAGAGGGAGGTACATACTGGTGCATCAAATAGCCGGCCAATCCCCGCCCGTAATGGTTGATTTTTTCCAGGCTATATTCCTCTTCTTTTATAGTATTGTCACTTAAATTGACATATACGATCCTGCTCAAGCAACCCACCCCCTTCTATCTCACACATACTCTGCACATACTCCCTGGTGTAACCTGCGCGGGGAACAGAATGACTGGTTCCTGCAGGACACTATACTGTGTTTGTTTTGTTGCGGCAAACTAACATTTCTACAAGCAATTTGGTAATACCTTTCTATTTTTCTATATTTATGAGTTATTTCTACATCTTTCATAGTGGATAAAACCAGTTTTAGATATCTTGGAAACCTTATGAATCAAGGGCTTGGTGTTTTGAAACTGACTCTCTTAAACAACAAATCCCTGAACTGATTTTTCCAATTCTAATAAGGCACTGCAGATAGTGGTTTTACCTCATCTGCTGTCTCCGATTAAGGCAACGATACTGCCTCTGTTCCTTCAATAATTACCCGGGATTTTCGCTTTCTTATAAATAACTTCACCGGAGAAAAAAATAGCCAGTTTAACCGTAAAGACCGGTACCTGGCTGTTTTGTTTATTTAATTTTATATAGAAAATTATTTAAGCTTTTTCCACCTGGCACAGCAATGCTTTAAATACGGGGAAACCTGAGATATAGTCCCTGTTATGGGCATCTGTCAGGTAATTGACGTTGGCTTCTCTCCAGGCTTCTGTTTGTGTGGGGTTACCGCCTCCCATATTGACCTCAACCTGACCTGGCAGAACATTGTCCGTTACATTAGCATAAAAAGCTACCTGCCCTCTGAGCGTGCTGACCAGGACTCGATCTCCGTTAATAATACCGCGTTTTTCCGCATCTTCCGGATTAATTAATACCTGTGGTTTATCTTGCAGCCTGACTAAGCCGGGAATGTTTAAGTGTTGGGAGCGGAAGGTGGATTGAATCCTGGCTCCGGTATTAAGCACCAGCGGGTACTTGCTGTAAAGCTCCGGCGCCTCTAGTGGTCCTTCTACCGGTTCCCTGTATACAGGCAGGGTGTCATAACCGTACCTGGCCATTAAATTTGAGGTGATTTCCACTTTACCGGATGGGGTTGGAAAACCGGGCTTGCCATCCTCCCTCAATAAACTCAACTCGTATTTCTTATAAATGCGATCAGGTTTCTGTAAGCGCACTCCTTCCGGCGTATTTTTTAGACGTTCCAATAGCTCCGGTGTTTGGGCGAAGGCTTTTTCAATGAGCTCTGCTTCGCTCTGGGGGTAAAGATGGCCGTAACCCAGCCTTTTAGCCAATTCGGCCAAAATTAAGGTGAGATTGCGAGCCTGACCTACCGGCTCGATGACCTGCCGGCGCAAGCGGACATAATCAGGATAGCGCATGTAAGAATTTATTTCGTAATAAGTGGCTGAAGGCAGAATCACGTCGGCAAATAAAGCGTCCCTGGTCATAAACAGGTCGATCACCAGCATGAAATCCAGCCGGCGAAAGGCTTCTGCAAAAAGCTCAGGTTGCGGATAAGAAGTTAATATTGAAGCACCTATGTTAAGCAGGCCTTTTACCGGATAGGGGGTTGCAGTTGCAACCGCTTTAGGGAACTCCATAAATTGAGCGTTGCCGGTAAGATCACAAAAAAGAGGGTACTCGGCAGCACCGATCGGCATTAGCCTGGTTGGTAAGGAAAACCTGTCAGGCTGGTCAGTTGAATTTTTCGGCCCGGTAATATATAGTCCCCCAGGCACGTCGAGATGGCCTGTTATTGCCCACAATATATAAAGCGCCCTGATATTCTGGACCCCGCTATTGGTGTATTCCAGGCCGGTGTAGGTATGCAGGCATACTTTTTCGGTGGTGGCGATCTCTTTTGCCAGCGTTCTAATGGTTTGAGCCGGCACACGGGTAATTCGTTCCACTTGTTCAGGTGTGAATTTCTGTACATAGTCGCATAACTCCGAAAAGCCCAGGGTCCAGTTTCGGACGAAATCTTCATCATAGAGCTTTTCGTTAATGATCACATGCAGTAAGCCATGAATGAGAGCTCCGTCGGTACCGGCCCGGACGGCAACCCACTGATCGGCTCTTCGGGCAATATCGGAACGCATTTGATCAACGGCAATCAACTTGACCTTATTTTTCCTGATTTCTTTAATACGCTTTAGTAAAAGAGGTGGCGAATCTGTGGCCGGATTGGCGCCCCAAACCACCAGCAGGTCGCAGTTTTCCACATCGGGCAGGAGGTTTTTAGCTGGAAAACCAAAGGTAGCTACGGGCGCAATGATACCGTAGGAAACGTAACACAAGGAGCCGACGCTGGCTGTATTGGGTGACCCGAAAGGCGCCAGCAAGGGTGTGGCGTTCCGGTCAGTGTAGAACTCCTGCACTGATTGTTCAAAGGTGCCGCGGCCGGTGTGGCTGACGATTGCTTGCGGCCCGTACTTCTCTTTGATCTCCTGCATCTTTTGTACCGTAAAGTCCAGCGCCTCATCCCAACTGGCTTCCCTGAACTTACCCTCGCCACGTTCCCCGGTCCGGATCAACGGATTTTTCAAACGGTGTGGAGAATAGACAATCTCAGGCGCATGTTTTCCCCTGATACAAAGGTTACCGTAAGGTATTTCTGATGATGGTTCTACTTTAGTTAACCTGCCATCTTCCAACGTGACTTCTACTGCACAGCCTCCCGGGCATATGCCACATATGGCAGCTTTTTTTTCAGTAGCCGGCATTTTCATCCCCCTCTTATAACTGCTAGTAAGTATACAAATATTACTTTTAGCTTTAAAATCCTTTATTACTGGGATTTGATTTTCTTATGGGCACAGGGGGTATTGATTAAGTAATTGTTTAAACTTTGATAAGGCAAGTAAGACCTAATAACCTGATCAAAATGCATACAGATATTTTAAATAAGCACAGTTGTCTGTAGTAAATTCAAACTCCCTTTGCAGATCGGGTAGATGGATAGTACTCCAGGCCATCTTTCTTAAATCTTAAATTAATGCAATAAAAAGTTATCTATAAAGCCCGTGAGCCCCGCCTCCAGCATAATTTGCATGCTTAAATCATTCAAAGATACCTTCTCTTAAACTATTCATACAAGATTTTGAAATGAATAAAAGAGATCTTTATTGGGGAAATTATGATAGCCATATACATCATTTTGGGGAGGTGATTTCGTGGAAGCCGGCGTACGAAATAAAATTTTTGGTGAGATTGAAAATATTAAAGCAGATGATGTTATGGCCCAGGTAACCATGTGAGTTGGTGGATGACAGGATAATAATGTCCGACTCACGTCCGTGATGACGAGAGATAGTTTGGAGGATGCGGGATTTAAAAAAGGTGACAGAGTTAGCGCTTTAGTAAAAGCCATTGACGTTGTTTTTGTTAAGCATTAGAAGAACAGGTAAACAAATGCCCACTTTCATCCTCAGAAGAGGTTTTGAAAGTGGGCTTTATCAACAGTCTGAAAAGAGCCTCCGGGCTCTTTTTTTCTTTTTATTTTTATTCTTATTCTTATAAATAATGCTTTTGAGCTAAACCAGCGTCCTGGTAAAATAAATTAACCAGTAATAAGATGATATAATGTGCTATATAGCACTTAACCAGATTTTTTCCAAAAGGAGATACTATGAGAATCCTGCATATAATTGCTCAAAAACCTGGACAAACAGGCAGCGGGATCTTTTTATTAAATCTGATCCGGGTAGCCGCCAATAGCGGCCATGAGCAGTGCCTGGTGGCGGGTATTTCCATCAATGACAAAGACTACAGGCAAGACTTGCCGGAGAACCTTCTCTTTATACCTGTGCTTTTTGAAACCGAGAAGCTGCCTTTTCCCGTGCCGGGGATGAGCGATGAAATGCCCTATCCGAGCACCCGCTACCGGCAAATGACTGAAGACATGCTCCACCTCTGGAAAAAGGCTTTTACCCTGGCCCTTAAAGAAGCAGCCGGCTTTCATCCGGATATGATTATTGTCCATCACCTGTGGCTCTTAGCCGCAATGGTACGGGAGTTTTTCCCGGATCATCCGGTAATCGGCATCTGTCACGGCACCGAATTCAGGCAGTTAGCCCTCGCTGACCGGTTTAGCGCCGAGGTGATCGGGGGATGCCGGAAGCTCGATAGGGTTGCAGCCCTGTCTTCTTTTCAGAAGGAAAAGATTGAGACTACCTACGGTATTGATAGGGAACGGATTATTGTTACGGGCTCCGGTTTTAACAGGGACATCTTCTATCCGCCTGCAAGCCGGAAGATAGACGGCAGCATTAAAGCCCTTTATGCGGGAAAGCTCAGCGCTGCCAAAGGTGTTCCTTCCCTGCTCAGGGCTGTTTCCCGGCTGCCTCTGGCACGGTCTGATTTTCAATTAATCCTGGCAGGATCGGGAAGCGGCTATGAATATGATGAGATCCTGTCCCTGGCCGGCAATTGCCCTTTTAAAACCATCTTCACCGGCTCCCTGCCACAGGCCGTGCTGGGAGAGCTGATGCGGGAATGCCACCTGTTTGTCATGCCTTCCTTTTATGAAGGGGTCTCACTGGTTACAATGGAAGCATTGGCGTCCGGACTCCGGGTGGTCTCCAACGAGCTGCCGGGCATGCGGGAATGGGTTGGTACCAGGTTGGAGGAAGAAGGAATTGTCGAATATGTCTCTTTACCCGCCCTCAGGTCTATAGACACGCCTCTCACTGAGGAACTGCCCGCTTACGAAGAAAGACTGGCCCGTGGTATTGCCAGGCAGCTGGAAAGGCTCAAGCTTTTTCCCGGTGTGCCGCAGGCCGGATGGAGGGAAATGGTAAGAAAATACTCCTGGGAGTCTGTTTTTTCAAGAATAGAAAATACTTATCATGAGCTCTGATCGGATAGAATATTTTGATTTCTACTTTATGACAATATCTCTTATAATACTTATAAAATATTGTCATAAGGGGTCGCTTAAATGCTGATCGACACGCACCTGCACGAAAAGAAATTTTCTGAAGACAGCTTCATTTCCCTGGAGGAAATCGTTGAGCGGGCCAAAGAATTGGGCCTGGATGGAGTCTGCATTACCGACCATGACAGCAATGCTATCCGGCCGGAGGCTCAATCCCTCAGCCAAAAAACCGGCTTTCTTATTATTACCGGAGCTGAAGTGCTGACACTGGAAGGTGATATGACCGTTTTCGGCCTGGATCGCCTGCCTGAGAAAATGGTACATGCCTGGGAATTGATTCAGATGACTGAAGCTGCCGGCGGGGTGGCCATTTGTTCTCATCCTTACCGGCAGAATAACCGTGGTATGGGTGATTTCATCCGGGAGCTGCCAGTAATAAGGGGTATTGAAGCATTCAACGGCAGCACTCCCCTTGACCATAACCTGCGGGCCTTGGACCTTTCCCTGGAATTAAATGTGCCGGCCCTGGGTGCGAGCGATGCCCATGTGATTGAACAGGTTGGTAAATTTGCTACCCTGTTGCCGGACTGGGTAAAGGATGAAACCAGTTTTATTCAAGCGGTAAGAAAGGGGTTCACCTTACCTGCCGTCTATGAAAACGGCACCTATAAAATACTGCGGAAAACCCTTTATACCAGGGCAGTATCATAACAGGTTATGCGTAATATCGAGGCCTTAAGCAAACAGCTTCAAGCCTTTTTTATTTTATAGCATACAGGAATAAGTTGGTTTTTGAAAAAACATAACTTATGACATGAGAGGTTGAAATGCATCAGAACAGTGAATCGGGCTACCTGCAGCGGGTCCAAAAAATCCCATTTACCGGCAACACCACTAATTATAGCGCTAACCTCGATATGAAGCATGGCGAATCCACAATCCAGGCGCTTTGAAATCCCGTAGTTTCCTTTATTGCTGTCAACTGAAACAGTAATGCTCTGTTGTACCACTTCAAAGCGCCACGGATTAATTCCGCTCTTAATTGGCATCCTAAAGTGAGGGGGGATTCTCTTGAACAAATATGAGACACCAAAACCTCATATTCGCTTTCGCACACCGGAACAACTGCAAGGCTACCTGGAAAGAGCCGGCAATGCCGAGTTTAACTTTCGTGCCTATCCCATTTCCGGAGAACCGGAAACCTTTCACTACAACAGCAGGGAAAAGGTAGTTACCAGGGAAAAGGACGGAAGAGCCTTTGACAGCCTTGATGATTTCATCTGCTATGCCTTCCAATGTGATGCTGAGGGTTACCCCAACACGGAATACGTGGACTTAGAGGTGTTAAACTAAGCACATTATTAAAAAACTTTATTAAATTGCTTCCATAATTCCCCACTCTCCTGTCATTTACAGCTCGTTCTTTCTTAATGCACTTTCGAGGGAACGAGCTTTTAAATATAAACAAAGTCCCCCAACTGAATAATAACCTGAGCCGCAGTAATCTCTGTTATTTTTGTGGTTAGAGATTCAACTATGGCCGGCCGGAAGAACGCATTAATCTGCACTCTTTGCCCGTAGTCTATGCTAACGCTCCGCCCTCCCGCGTTTTCCACCTCACGTTTGACCACCCCAAGCCACTGGTAGTCCATACTTAAGAAAAGCCCCCGGTACAAGAGCTTTTCTACTATGCCGGCAGCTTCTATGCCGTTGACAGCAGCCTCCGAATATGCCCGTACCAGTCCGCCGGCGCCGAGCAATATCCCGCCAAAATACCTGGTTACAACTACTGCGGCTTTTACTATATCTTTACGTTTTATTACATCCAATACCGGCCGGCCTGCCGTACCGCCAGGCTCCCCGTCATCGCTGTAGCGCTGGGTTTGTTCATTGATGATGTAAGCATAAACATTATGATTGGCCTGGCTTTGTTCCTTTTTAACCCTGCTAATAAAGTCTATAGCTTCTTCCTCACTTGCAACCGGGGAAACTGAAGTAATGAAGCGTGATTTTTTAATGATAATTTCTGTATTGGCGGTTTTTGCAAGGGTTTTGTATCTGTCTTTCATAATAAGGCACTCCCGCGTAATTAACTTCTCCTAATAGAATTAAATACCTGCTGTATAACAAAAATCAGGGTATAGACAATAAGACTATACCCTGTGACATAATACCCGGAGCCCTTAAGGCAATGCTTTAACTTCCGCCTCCACCGGCGCCTCCCTGGCCCTCACCTTCACCTTGTCCGCCGCCCTGACCGCCTGCTCCGTCTATAGTCTCAATTTTTTTGATTTCCCCGTTAATCTGTATCTCAACCGTCTTTCCATCCTGGGTGGTAACCCGCAGGGTTGTTTTTCGTCCCTGCTGTTGTCCCTGCTGCCCTTGTTGGCTTTGTTGTCCCTGCTGCCCCTGCTGGCCTTGCTGGTCCTGTTGTCCCTGCTGGCCCTGTTGTTCATGCTGACCCTGCTGGTTCTGCTGTCCCTGTTGTTGCTTTTGTTGTTTATCCTCCTCTGTCAGTTTGCCCCAGCGCTGCTCCAGCAGGTATGAGTCTTCCTTTGTCACCAAACGGACCGGGGTAATTTTGGCGGGCACGTCAAAATCACCATTTTTAATCTGGGTATCGTACTGCCAGTGTCCGGTAGTGGCCAGACCAACAGCAGCGTCAAATGCATGCTGAGCCATAATCTCGGGCATGAGATCCACCTCTGCGTTATGGTCGCCTGCCACCAGCGCGCGGGAGGCCTGCTGGTCGGCGCCCACACCAACTGTTATTACTTTCTGGCTCAACCCCTTGCTTTTCAACATCTCGACGGCCGCGGCAGCCATCCTGCTGTCGGTAGCTATAACCGCGTCAATTTGATTGTTGTTTCCGGCCAGGGTCTGCTCCAGGGTTGCTGCTGCCAGCCGGGGGTCACCCCGCTCGTGATTCTTTGTCAGAACCACTCTCACCTGAGGCTGGTCTTTAAGGTTAGCCAGCACGGAGGAAGCTATTTCCTTTGACGCCTGCCCATGCAACCTGACATAAAATTGCTTTAATATAAGGACTCCCTTTTGTAACTTTACGAGACTTTATATTGCCTGCTGATTCATCATTTCGAGGTGATAATCCAGCCCAAGATACGATCTTCTTAGCACTATCAAAACTATCCTGGGGAGTTGCGCTGGTTTCAGCTATAATTGTAAGGGCCGCTGCTATGTCAATGCCGGGTATAGAATCAAGCTGCTCAAGCTGAATTTTATAGGGTTCAGCTAAATGTTGCATAAGCAGAAGAATATCATTAATCTCACCATCAAGAGTATCAATTTTATCAAGTAAAATTTTGAGATAAGAACGTTCGGAATAGTCAAGTTTACCAGTAACGGTTGACCGAATCTCTTCCATAGACTTTTTAACACGTCTGTCCATAGCATCACTCACATCAATAGGCGATAAAACACCTTTTTGAGACAAGGTAGCAAGCAGCCGTCTACCACTTACCCCTAAAATACTGCTTAGAACAGAAGATAGCTTAAACCCATGAGCCTGCAGAAACTTCTCAAGCCTATTAGAATAACGAGTACGCTCTGCTACCAAAGTACGACGTAGCCTTGAATATTCTCGTAAATTTCTAATAAGCCTTTCTGGAACAAAACTAGGCTCCAAAAGACCATGGCGAAGCAAGGTAGCAATCCACTGGGCATCCTTGACATCACTTTTGCGACCGGGCAAATTACGCATATGATGAGCATTCACAACCATTAGACACTTATAACCATCCAAGAACTCTTCACATGCTTCATAAACAGGCCGCCAATAAACACCGGTACTCTCCATAGCAACATTAAAACACTGATTTTCTAAAAGCCAAGAGCACATCGCTTGCAAATCGGATTGAATAGCTTTAAATTCGGCGTGAATAGAAATAGGCTCTTCATCAGGAGAACCTTTTAAAATACAGGCATGAATAACATCCTTGTGCACGTCCAAACCACAGCAACAATCCAGTAAAGCAAGCATAACGACACCTCCGAAGATAATAATGCAGGGAACAATTGTCTGATAAAAATTGAAGTTTAGTGTCCGTGGTCACCGTCAATGTGCCACAATTCTCTGTACTCAAAGACAATTTAGTCATGTTCTAAAACCGGGGTATAAAGTATCCCCAAACCGTCCCTCGACCTTACCCTGCAGTACCATTATATAATGTCGTTATTTCCCGGGAAGCCCTTTGTATCTGCTTTGGCCAGTTTTCATCCATTCTCCTGTGTCAAGCATTGTCATGGATGTTCTTGACTTGAATTGCCCATGAGAAATGTTTGCGGTATTAGTTTTTTGAATAGCCTATCAAGAGAGCAATCTTGGCTGGTTCTTGGTTTGCAATTCAAGTCAAGAACCGTCCCCACTTGAACGGGCCAATTTTGTAACCATTTACCATTTAATTGCATATCATAGTTTTAGAAAGGAGGGATTTTAAGTGTTAAGAAAATTAAAACTTTTATCAGTTTTCGTAGTCGCTCTGATGTTGATACTTGCACCGGCTTCAGTAACATGGGCTCAAGACGAACCGGCACAGAACTCCTATGAAGGAGAAGGTTTCCACTTTATATCCGGTGAAAGTTTCCCCACCGATATTCAGGTTGCCGGCTACGATCAAAAGAACCGAACTTACTATCTAAACTACACCCTTCATACCACAAAAGTTGTTAATCCTGGAAGCACCGCTACTTTTAATTACGTAATTGAGGTATTTGATGACAATGGTGCTACAATAGGTAGTTTGGGTTCTTTTGAGGAACCTCAACAAGTTGTGGGGGAAGACGGTTCCACAGATGCGGTGGTGGAAAATAGTGACATCACCATCGATGAACCAGGGCTTCCGGCCGCTTACCGGGTTGTAGTTACGATTACTGACACACAAGTGAATTAATTATTAAAAATACTGGGTGGGTTTTACCCTTTACCCAGTATTTTTTTCAGTTTTCCGGTAGCACCAAACCAGCAAAATCATATGATGGTTTTGAGAAGTGATTATAAGGTGGAGATCAGGTTGAAAATGTACAGGGCCTTATTAATTCTGATTATTGTTCTCACGTCGATTCTTTTAATTTCCGGGGATTGGGCCCATGGTTTATCACAGGATCAAGAAACAAAAAGTGAGCTGCAGCAAGGTCCGGAGCCTATTGAGAACTCCTCTGAGCCCACCTGCGATGATGAGTCACAGAAACCGGAGGAACTAACTGAAACTAATGTGACAGAACCTATGGAGGAACAACTTGAGGAGGTCGAAACAGAAAATATAAGTTTCCCTACGTCTATCCGGGTAGTCGGCTATGATTCAAAGCTTAATTATTTATATATTAATTACAGTTTAACAACTACAAAAACTGTTTCTTCTTCAGAAAGAATAGTTTTCAACTATGTAGTTGAGATATTTAACGGCAATGATGTACTGATCGGCAGCATAGGTTCTTTTGATTCACCAGAACAAGAAATCGGAATGTTAGGTCAAAACTCGCTAGATATCAGGGATAGGAGAATAAATATCCGAACTGATAAACTTCCTGCTGCATACCGCATTGTGATCACTGTAACTGAAACTTATGTAATTTAAGCATAATGTTGTCTTTCACCTTACCACCCCCTGATTGCCAAATTTACTTTTTTTGAGCTGCACAACTCATAAAGAATGAGGATTATATGCAAGAAAATTTAATTTGTAAAGGAGGTATATAAGTGTCAACTAACCAAGAAACAAAAGAAATAATTCATAAAAAACCGGTTAAGCGAAAAAAGAGGTTTTTTATATTAGCAACCTTGTTTCTTATTGCTATCTTTATTCTGCTGCTGTGTCACCATTGTCCTAAACCTACTCCACCGTTGGAAGTTTGGTTCGAAGAATATTTTGAACATGGTCTGGGGGACTGGGAAAGTCTGGACGCCAAATGGATTGATAATGATGGGGTAGTTCATAATACTTCGGCCCGAGTGGCTAAGGAAGTTTATCTGGCTCCATATCTGGGTTATGAATTCAATACTCCAATCCATAATGATCAGATAGTTGTTGAATTTTATACTAAAATAGAGAAAATCACCGGTGCCATGACTCTGGCTTCGCTTGATTTTCCTTCTGGTGAGATTAGCGCGGTTATAAGTAAAGACGGATACCTCGGAGTGGCTTTTGGGCTGTTTGAGCCTGCCCGGTACAGTACCAAGCGCCTGACCCCTGGGGAGTGGCAAAAGGTACAGATCTATGTGAATAATTCAGAAAACAAGTTATCATTACGATATAATGACTCGGAAGTTTTAAACACTCACTGGGCGGGAACACTACCCCTCATGAAAATTTGGCTGGGTTCGGTCTGGATTTACGGTGCAGAAAACTATGTGCCTACTTTGGGGTCTTATTACGACGCAATTCGGGTTGGAAACCTTGGTTTGTTAGACTCAAAGACCCCAAAATCAAGCAGGGACGGTTCTTGACTTGAATTGACTGTGAAAAATGTTTACATTATTAGTTTTTTAAATAGCCTGCCAGGAATGCAGTTTCCGGCAGGTTCTTTGTTCGTTCAAGCAGGGACGGTTAGTGTGAAAACAACCATCCCAAGTGATCGAATTACTACTCAAAAATTGCAACACAAAATAAGCC
>LFRM01050805.1_pt1 | contig 37803 bp, 34 predicted proteins | sample 618341 | NCBI WGS metagenome assembly LFRM01 (sample SAMN03654438, study PRJNA283298) | anaerobic digester metagenome | isolation source: pool of bioreactors CSTR01a, CSTR02a, and CSTR03a thermophilic anaerobic... | place: Denmark: Kgs. Lyngby | collected 2014-05-21 | reverse complement strand
GTTTTATAAGTGTCAGCAGATATATTCATAGTTTTCTTTCTTTGCTTATCTATATGTGGCTGTTCTTCACTCGACTCCAGCTGCTTCTTATCACTGCTGGCTAGATGACTAGTATCTTCTATCTGGTTTTCCTCAGGGGCAGGAGCTAAGACCTGACTTTTATCTGCTCCTGCCTTTCCTGATAATTTAAGCTGGATTTTCCGGTAATCTCCTTGCTGACACAAAGGCATCAGTTCCCTGACAAGCTTATTATCCATAGAGTAATTTTCTGCAAGCCAGTCCAGAAGGGAGGCTAGCCCCGAATTTTTCTGATCTTTTGCAGCAATAGACGAAAATACCCAGGGATTTGCAAGACCGCTAAGTGGAGTGCCGGCAGCGATAATACCTGTCGGGAAGGGCAAAGTAAGGATTTTTGCAGAGCTGGAAAAATAAATGAGTGCCGGATGGAGGAACATTGCTTCTACACTCAGGAGCTCCTCCTCCAGCCGCTCACAGCTTCTTACTACTGACAGAAGTCTTTCCAGACCCAGGTCAGCCTTCCTCAAACTCTTTGCATCCAGGTCAACAAGTGCTTTGAGCTTCCTGTCATCAATCTGAACTGTCAGTATATTTCTGTTCAGATACCAGTTACTGTGCAAAAGTTCAGGAGGAGGATAGCGCAGGATCTTACTTTCTTGTTCAGGGTCTGCAGCAGGCAGGTCAGCAGCAGAATGATTCAGAAAAAAATTCCAAATTTTACTCTTAGCTGTTTCCATTTGCGCTTTTCTCCTCCTTACATGCATGTTACTTATTTGCTTCTGGTCTTAATAACTCCACATAATTGGTATTAAAGGCATTTTCGAATAAACTTTCGGCAAAACTGGTGATTTCCGTGCGAAAGAGGAGAGCAACAGCTAGAAGGACAGCAATTATAATCACAACTTCCAGGGTTCCGACAGCAGCTAGTCTGAGACCTCCATCAGCAGGCCCCCGACTGAGTCTTTTAGTTTTTTTAGAAATTTTTCTTTTCATTTTACTTCTCCTTTTATTTTGATAAATTTATTTTGCAACACTTTAACAGGCTTCTTGTGCAGTTCTTGCTGTCAAAGCGAGCTCATCTATGTCAAATTGACTTTAAAGCATATGGCCAAAATCGCTGATGAAGGGAAGAGCGATGGTTGCGATTATCACAAACAAATCCAGAGCCATGGGGATTATTAAGCGCATCATACGATGCTCCATCATGCTGCGTTGCGCATGACGAAATAGCTGCCAGACCTGCTGCGTTTGTAAGTGTAAGAGCTCAAGTAATTCCGTGCCGCCCTGCTGACTGTAACGCGCCATCAATAGCAGGGCTGACTGAATCTCCGGTATGGGGCATCTTTCGGCTAAAAAATGAGCCGCATCAAAACCGCTATAACCTTTGTCGAGCAATTGAACTGCTTGTCTGATATCTCTTTGCAGCGGCTGCTCGTCAGGCTCTGAAAGAGCTGAGCTTTGACCCAAAATCTGCAGACTCCTTTCCAGGGTTAGCTGGCTGGACAGCAGAATTTCTAAACTGCTGATTGTAGTTGGAGCCTTGTATCTGTAATCAGCACGCATGTCTCTGGCTTTGGCTATCAAGGTGATATCATGCAGAATCCAGGGCACAATTATTAGTATTATGCTCATGGAGACTGTTCCCACGGCAAGCAAACGTGAGCTGAGAAAGAGCACTGCACCCCAGGCCAGTGAAGACTTCTTCTCATTGAAGTGCCGGGTCCAGGATGCTTCACCGTCGGCAGACACTGTTGCCATAGCCTCAGACAGGCGCAGACCAATATTCCCCGGCAGTAAATCCAAATATAAGTGTTTCAGAGTTCTCGTCCAGCGACCGGGTTTAAGTTCTTTGCCTTTGCTTCTTTTCTTCTTCTTACTCCGTACTTTCTTAATCTTCTTCTCTCTGGCAGCTGCCGGTTCACGCCAGGAAACAATCTGCATGACCAGAAAAATTACAAAGACAGCTGTGACGAACAGAAGGCCCCGCCATTGGACGGGAGTCACAGAACTTGTTTCCTGTACATTTTTTCGCATGAAGGAAAAAGCCATAAAAAATGGCATTGCAGACATCAAGGCTGATTCAGTAGATTTTCCTTTATACTCGGTTGCAACATCTGCCTGAATTGACATCTGAGTTGCCAGGGAACGCTGCCGCTGCTTAATAAAATCTTCAACTTTGCCACCTGCCCTGGCCATCAGGCTCAAAAGACGCATATCTTCTGTACAGACAGGCAGGCTCATTTTTTCAGCAAACATTTGCAGAACATCATCCAGAGCCATTTGAGCGTCGAGATTACTGCGCAGCGACTTCAGCGCCCGTATCAGCAGCTGATGCTGGCCCAGTTCTTTTGCCAGAGCTTCAACAGACTCGTAAAGTGCCCGCTCCAGACTGACGCCCATACTCAAACGTCCGCTCAGGTAAGAAAGAAAGTGCAGATAATGTTTCTTTTTGCTTTCCTGATTAGAAGACTGCCACAAAAATGAAAAGCCCAGACCTAAGAGCAGGGCGGCTATGACAAAAAACACCGGCTCTCTTGTGAAATTCAGATCGTAAGGGATGCCTAGCAAAATTGCTAAGATCAAGCCTAAAACAGAAAAGCGCAAGTAAACAGACCCATGGGATAATAAAATATCTCTCATCCTTATACTCCTTCCTTATAGGGCTCCAACATGAAATTGCCATTGTCGTAACCATTTATTCTGATAATTGCCTCGACTCTGCGCTGACCTGTGGAGTCACGCCTCAAATGAACCATGAGATCAAGCGCTGAGGCTACCATTCGACGGCTGGCTTCCCAGGGTAAATCAGAAGCAGTCATAAGAAAAAGCGAGAGCCGGTCAAGCATATCCACAGGGGAGTTGCCGTGACCGGTTGACATGGAGCCGGGATGCCCGGTCTGCATGGCCTGAATCATGTCATATGTTTCTTTGCCGCGGACTTCACCGACGATGATACGATCCGGTCTTAGCCGCAAAGAAGAGCGGATCAGGTCAGTTAATGTGATGGCACCACTCTCATCAAAACCTGCCTTTCTTGCCTCCAGGCGGACCAGATTATGTTTGCCCGAAAGTTCGAGCTCAGCAGCGTCCTCGATGGTGACAATCCGCTCATGGGGAGGAATATAGGCTGCTAAGGCATTGAGCATTGTGGTTTTTCCTGAGGCAGTTCCGCCACTGATGAAAATACTCTGCCGGTCTACAACTGCTGTTCGCAATAAATCAGCTTCTCTTTGAGTCAGAGTACCGTTAGCGACCAGAGCACTCATGCGAGGCAGGATGCCGGTGAAACGCCTGATGGATAATATCGGACCATCCGGAGCTGCAGGTGGCAGTACTGCATGCACACGCGACCCGTCCGGAAGCCGCATGTCTGCAATGGGAGAGCGCTCGTGGATGACTTTGTTAGCCCGTCCGAAGAATCTGCTGATTACATTTGCCAAGTGCTCCCGTGAGTCAAAACGCAAGTCCATTTGCTGCATTTGGCCATGTCGTTCTATATAGATCTCATCAGGCCGGTTCACCATGATTTCTGTGATATCGGGATCTTCGAAGTATGGTTGCAATACATCCAGGCCCGTCATAGCGTTGTAGATCAGGTCGACCATATCTGATTGCTGCTGCAGGCTTAGTTTTGCTCCACGGGAACGCCGCCGTACTTCATTGACGATAATTTGCTTCAAAACAGCACTATCTGCTAAGGTTTCAGCGTTATGCTGGGTTACTATTTTGCGGATGAAAGCTTGCTGTTCTTTGTAATTTAATAAAACCATGGCGCCTCCTCACTAAGTTTGCTGATATGGCTGCTTTCATATATTTCACAGGAAGAAGGCAATTTGCTGAGAAAGATTGCAAGTTCCTGCTGGGCCATCAAAGCCGCATCTGTAGTCTTTGTCGGGGTTTCGATTACAACATAATCACAAAGCGCCGCTAACATGGCATGTTTTTCCAAAGTCAGGCCTGATGGCTCAAGCAGAGCATGAGCAGGAGCGGTGCGGGTTTCGAGATATTTTCTCAGCAAGAGGATCAGCTCTCGCAGGCTTCTTTGGTCAGCGCAGATCAAATCATCGGCCCGGTTAGGACAGGGAAAGGTGTAATACCCGTCGTTATGCAGGTAGAGATAGTTGCCGACCTCCTCATGTTCAGGAAGGCGGCCGTTTTTAATAGTCAGCAGCAGGTCGCCCAGTGTCTGCCGACTGCCTGTGCGAAAAGGGTAAGCCATATCGTAGAGCGGCATCAGTGGCAGATAAATCATGTCGTGAGCCTTTCTTTTTCCGCTCTTGAGTATGCTGACAGAAGCTTTAATCCGTTCCCTGCGGGAAAAGAAAAACAAGCAGCCGAGAGAATAGTCCGCATGGGCGGAAGCAGTTTCGGGCTCTATATTATTAGCTAAGCCTTTGCCTGCTTCAGCTTTCTCTGTTTTGCCTGCGGCTAAAGGTTTGGTCAGAAAGCCGGAGATGATTTCTTTAATGCTGGAGACAGAGGATTGACGGGAAAGGTAGGATTTGCCTCCTTCTATCAGCTCAGGCAGATAGAGATGAATCCTGTCAGCTGAATTCTTCCTGAGCTTTTCTGTGATCTCTTCCGGATTTTCCGTCGAAAATTCATCAGGAGCTTTATCTGTTAGTTCCAGGCGTAAAATTCCGGGGAAAATCCCGGCCAGATGGGATGAAAAAAATTCTGCTGTCAAAATCAGAGCGACACGATTGAAGCTGTCCGCGTCCAGATTCTCAAGCTCTTGAATGCTGGAGACAGCAATGCAGTCATAGTCGGGAGCTGGCTGCTGCAGACCGGATAAAAGACGCAACCGATAAGCTGTGCGGTTTTCCACTATTAAAACTACTGCCTTCATAATAATCCTTTCCTGATCCATGAATAGACCTGTCTATAAATAGTAAATTGTCAGCATTTAGGGAAAGGAGTAATATTGTGGACATGACATAGCAATAGCAGTCAAATCTGTCAAAGTTTCAAAAATGATATAGTTTATTTGGTCAAAGAAATAATCAATCAGCTTTGATATATTGTAAGTCCGGTTCACTGTAGGGATAGGAGTGATTTCGTTGAAAGCCAAAGAGCAGTTTAATAATTTGAAACAGAAATATGAAAATATGGATGCCAGGAGATATTTTCTTATGCTTGGCATTTTCATGGTTTTGTATTTTGTCTGGCAGGAAACGATAATGTACGTTCTGACTCGAACGGGCGGCTTCAATCCGAATTATTTTGCGGTTTTATTTTTCTCGCTTCTTAACGGGATCCTGATCTGGGGCATAATTGTGATAATCCCGTCCAGGGCACGCAGGATAGTGATGAATATCCTCTTTATAGTTGCCACAGTCTTCATTTGTGCTCAACTTATTTACTATAGTTTTTTCCGTACATATTTTATTCTTAGTTCGGTAGGGCGCGGCGGTCAGATTGTTGAGTTTATGGATATCATCCTGCAGTTAATCTGGAATAAGCTCTGGGCGATCATCTTGCTCTTTCTGCCGGTAATCTTTTTTGCTTCCCTGCTTTCCAAAGGGAAAAGTGACTTCAAAAGCAGTATGAGCTGGAAACGCTTTCTGCCGCTGATCGCTGCTTTTGTCATCGGAGCAGGAGTTCATCTGCTATTCTTTTTCCTGCCTAAGACCCATGCTGCGCGTGAGTATTTTTTCTATCTCAACCGTCCATACCAGGCATCTGAGTATTTCGGAACATATACAGCTATGGGTATTGATCTGCGCAATTCTATTTTTGAGATCAAAGGGACGCAGGATAAACTGCACGACGATTATAGTGATCCCACGCTTCCGACCATGCCGACCTTGACAACTACTTTACCGACAGGGGAGAATCCCGGAGAGACACATGCTAATAGCAATAGTACACAACCGGCTGAAACACAAGCTCCCACTGAAACAGTGCCGCCTGTAATTGATGATTCTCCAAATGTGCTTAATATTGATTTTGATGCTCTTGCTGCCGGACGGGACAGCCAGATTCTGGCACAGATGGACCAGTATTTCAGCAGTGTCGAAGCGACTAGTAAGAATGAATATACAGGAATCTTTGAAGGCTACAATCTGATTGTAATCACTGCGGAGAGTTTCTCGCGTTTTGTACCTGATCCCGAACTGACGCCAACACTGTACAAGATGATGACGGAAGGGTTTTATCTTAAAAACTTCTATAATCCGATCTGGAGTGTTTCCACTTATGATGGTGAATATGTTGTTTTGACCAGTCTGTATCCTAAAGACGGGGTGTGGAGTCTTTATCAGATTGCCTCCCGTGATCAGGCCTTCAGTTATCCGAACCGTTTGCCGGATTATGCCTCATATGCCTTCCACAATCATACTTTTGACTATTATTCCCGTGATATTTCACACCCGGCCATGGGCTATGACTATTATGCCCTGGGCAGGGGCCTGGATGTTACCCCCAGCTGGCCGGAATCTGACCTGGAGATGATGGAATTGTCTGTTGACAAATGGATCGACCAGGAACCTTTTAATATTTACTATCTGACGGTGAGTGGTCACGCTGCATATACAAGGATAGGCAATGCCATGGTGACAAAGAACTGGCACAGGGTAGAAAATCTGCCATTGTCAGAAGAGGCAAAGTGTTATCTTGCCTGTAATCTTGAGCTGGAAGACGCCATGACCTATCTGCTGGAACGTTTGCGTGATGCGGGAATTGCTGATCACACTTTGATCGCTCTGAGTGCTGATCACTATCCTTATGGTCTGTCTAATGCCACTCTAAATGAGTTTGCCGGTGAAGAACTTGACCACCAGTTTGAACTCTACCGCAGTAGCGGCATTATTTATGTTGATGGTATGGAGCCGGTTGAAGTTAATAAGCCGGTTGCCGCGATTGACCTGATGCCGACAATCTATAATCTCATGGGCCTTCCCTATGATTCGCGTTTGTTGATGGGAAGAGACATGCTCTCTGATAGCCCGGGTCTGGTTTTGTTCAATGACCTCAGCTGGATTTCTGAGTATGGACGCTATACTTCATCAACAGCTACTTTTGAAGTGCAGGCCCCATATAATCCTGAATCTATACCGGAAGACTACGTTGCAAGCATCAATGATATAGTGCACAATCGTTTCTATTTCAGCAGATTAATTCTTGATGAGGATTATTACGCACAAATAGGCCCGTTGACAGTGACAACGGGCCCCTAGCTCAAAATATCCGATTTCGATCTCGTTCTCAGGAGCGATTAAGTATTTTTAATGAGGACCCAAGGGAGAGCTTTTCCACGGACTTGCCTGTAACGCAGCCAATGACAGCATCACCGCCGCCCTGTATCGATATATCCAGGTCTCCTACTGTGACTTCAGCCGCATCCAGGTCACCTGCCCCTACGATGCGCACGGATAAATTTTCTAACTCACCGGCACGGAAATCAACATCTCCTGCTCCCGCTATCTTACACAGATATTTGCCGCTGACACGGTCTATTGTGACATCTCCGGAGCCTGCAATACTGATTTTCGCATCATGTGCCTCGGTGGCATAGAAGTCTCCTGCTCCGCTGATTTTTACTTCTGTCAATCCGCACTTTGCCATTCTCAGGTCACCGGCACCTGAAATCTGCAGGTCGCTTTCTTCGAAATTTACCTGACTTATAAGATCGCCTGATCCTCTGAGGTTTACTGCGATTCGATTCATATTTATCATGGGAGCATAAAGAGTGATCTGCCCTTTGATTTTCCTGCTTTTAAAGATAGATTTGTGTATCTGATCAACACTGATTTTTAAAGTGCTGCCAAGCTGCTCAACTTTCAGCATGCGCATAAAATCCGGTGTGCCCTCTGCCAGCCATCTTTGTTTCTCATTTTCATCGTGAATAATCAGAACTTTGCATGAGCCCAGCACAAAAATATCATAGCTGTCTATCTGGGCAGCTGTCTCAGTCTTAGTGTAGTCACCGCTGTAAGAAAAACCGGGATCACTATAAGAAAAACCGGGATCCTCTTCTTTTTTGCCGGCTGCCTTGTCATCTGAATAATTGTATTCATCAGGGGCGATTTCTTCTCCGCTGATCTCATACTCTTCGGCATAGACCAGTGTGATGCGGTTTTTGCCGCGGTTGATTATTGTCTGGGTCTCAAGATTCACTTCGCTGCTGTCATCAAAAGAGATCATGCTCTTCTCCTGTTTGCCGGGCATATCAGCATAACAGGCAATGCCTCCCAGACTGCCCATAAGCTTCAGACTTCCTCTGGTTTTAGGGAAGGGAAAAGCTTTAGCCTGGCTTTCTTCGCTGCCCGGATTCTTCCCAAACAATTGGTCAATACTGACCCCCAGCTCTTTTGCTATCTGTGGCAGGAGGGTAATGTCAGGGTAACCGATACCGGTTTCCCATTTGGAAACGGCCTGAGGTGATACGCCAAGGCTTCGTGCGAAGGCCTCTTGCGTCATATCCTTTTCTTTTCTTAACTGGGCAATGCGGATACCCAAACCATCGACTTCGTACATATGATTTTCTCCGATCAATTTCTTTCTGAAAGGCTATAGCTATTGCGTTCAGCAGCTTAAGTATGTGGCCCGCAAAAGCCTGAATACAATAACCGGCTAGTTGAATCGCTGGGAAATTGACTACACGAATGGTTGTTCAACTGTCAGTTGAGAACAGTATAGCAAGACAACTGTCATCTTCAGCTTTAGATCAAGAGAAATCTGCCGCTAAATTATTTGACCTTGTGCATGATGGCCTGACGCTTATCAAAAGTAGCAAGGTAAGGGATGCCGGCTTCCCGGATAAGATTTATAGCATCTTGTAGCCGATAACCAATATGCTCCGGCCTATGGGCGTCAGAGCCAATTGTCACATATTCCCCGCCCATCTGCGCGAATAAGGTCAGCCAGTCAAGTCCATGTACTTTATTGCCGGGTAAAGTTCTGTAGGCAGATGTATTAACTTCCAGACTTTTCCCCTTATCAATCAGAAAGCGGAATAGTTCTCTCACTTCTTCTTCAAAAAAGGACAGGCTGAGGCTTGGATCTGCACATGTATGTGAGCCCTTGACCACAACGTCGATATGACCGACAACATCATAGTATTCAGTCGGGAACTCACGGATTCGCTGGTTTATCCATTTAATATAGCTTGCTGCCGCCTCAGCCAGTGTACGCTCTTTGAAAAAACTCTCAAAGAAAGGAGAGTCTCCCTTATATTGATGCAGGCTAATGATGGCAAAATCAAAATCATCCGGCTTGACCAGCCTGGTTAAGTCTTCCACAGTGCCCGGATTATTGTCCGGAAAGGCCAGTTCTACTCCTCTTTTAACAAAGCCATTAGTTACTTCCTGCATCCGGTTCAAATCATCCAGCAGTGCGGCGACAGTTTCAGCATTTGCTTGCCATTCATGGCCAAAAGAAGCATCCACTTCAACGTGGTCAGTAATACAGATCTCAGCAAGACCGAGTTTCTGGGCCCGCTCCACTATGGTTTCCATTCCCATGTTGCCGTCCGGGGAATGAAAACTGTGCAGGTGGTAGTCAAATAAATTGTTGGTCATTAATTAAGTATGATTCCCTTCTTGATCACTGTATCAACCAGATTCATTGCAAAATGATAGGAGAGGTGCCTGTAATTGGGTGCATCCACCAGGATGAGGTCAGCCTGTTTACCTGCTTCCAGTGAGCCGATAGTGTCTGCACGGTCAATTGCAGCAGCCCCGTTAAGGGTCAGAGCAGTGATGCTTTCTTCAATGGTCAGGCCCATGTAAATAGTTGCCAAAGAAATGATCAGCGGCACAGACTGGGTATAGCAGCTGCCCGGGTTCAGATCGGAGGCCAGGGCTACAGCGAGGCCATTGTCAATCATAAAGCGTCCCCGTGCGTAATCCTCCTTCAGGGAGAAGGCCGTGCAGGGAAGCAGGGTCGCAACTGTGCCGGCATCACGCATGGCGATCAGGTCTTCGTCAGAAGATTTCAACAGATGATCTGCGGACGTTGCCTTGAGTTTGGCAGCCAAAGCTGCACCGCCCAGTGTCACGATTTCATCGGCGTGAAGTTTAAGTTTAAAACCCCGGTCCCGGGCTGCCAGGAGCAAACGCTCAGATTCTTCCAGCTCAAAGACATCCTTTTCACAGAAAACATCACAGAAATCAGCTCTTCCGGCTGCCATGGGCAAGCCTTCCGCAATAAGATAATCAACATAAGCGGAGGCGCCGCCCGGATACGCTTTCGGAACAGCGTGAGCGCCCATGTAAGTTTTTGCAATATCAATCGGATGATCCTGATCTAAACGCTCCATTACCCGCAGCATCTTATCTTCAGTTTCAGTGTTCTCACCATAGCCTGTTTTACCTTCTACAGTGGTAATGCCCAGCTCAACCATTCGCTGCATTCGCTGCCAGCCCAGTTCGTAGAGTTCATCTTCACTGGCGGCAGCTGTTTGGCAGATCGTATAGGCGATTCCGCCGCCGGCTTTCATTATTTCCATGTATGCGGCGCCCTGCAGCCTGAGATTAAACTCATGCTCACGATAGCCCCCGAAAATAAAATGCGTGTGTGAATCTACAAAGCCCGGCAGGATTGTCTTGCCGGAGGCGTCATAGCGGGTGATTTTGCTTTCCGGCGGCAGATTAGCCGCGATATAGCTTTCAGCTTCCGCTGTCGTGCCGACAAAAAGAATTTTTGCATCTCGGATCAAAACGGCAGCATCAGATAAAATACGTAAACGGGACATATCATCTCCGAAGCGGGCGCTATGCCCTTCCGGTGTTACTAATTGATCTGCATTTTTAAATAATAAATATGACACGGTGCCTCCTGTCGACAGTGCCGGTCCCACCGGCACTTCTATCAATCTGCTTACTTGATCAGGGCTGTTTCAATCAGCTTGCTACTGTCAAAATCGTGCAAGCCCAGATAATAGGCTGCTGTGTCCGTCAGAGCTTCCAGCGGTGCCAGCCCGATGATTTCACTGCCCAGAATCGGGACACCATAACGATTAGCTTCCATTTTCACCGTCTCGAAAACCCGGTAAATGGGGTTTTTAGTGTAATCAGTGATATTCATAGTGACCTGGACAATGCCTTTTTCCTTGAGCTCAACGCCCCCTGCCTTGATGTATTGAAAGCCGCCCGCTGATTGACGGATGGACCGGGCAATTGCATTGGCGATATCGATATTGTCTGTACCGAGGTCAATGTTGTAAGCGATCAGGGGCATGCGGGCGCCAACCGCTGTAACACCGGCAGTGGCGTGAATTTCGCGCTTGCCGAAGTCAGGCTCCCAGTCCTCCTGCTTTAATTTTTCAGCCATGCCTTCAAATTGCCCCTTGCGAATATTTACCAGGTTTTTGCGCTCGGGACGGCTGGCAGCTTCCTCATAGAGGAAAACCGGAATAGCGCAGCGCTCATAAATGGCCTGACCCATCTCCCAGGCCAGTTCGACTGTTTCTGCCATGCTAATATTACGGATCGGTATAAAAGGAACGACATCTGTTGCACCCATGCGCAGATGCTCACCTTCATGCTGATTCAAGTCGATTAGCTCACTTGCAACAACAATGGCTTCAAGTACAGCCTGCTTAACTGCCTGAGCCTCCCCCATCACAGTTACAACCAGACGATTGTAATCGGGGTCAGCTTCATAATTTACCAGTTTCACGTCCTCCCTGTCCCTTAGTGGGGCGACGATCTTTTCGATCTTTTCCAGATCACGGCCTTCGCTGAAATTAGGAACACACTCGACTATTTTTACATCTGAAGTCATTTTTACCTCCTGTTTACTTTTTTAAAACATCTTCTATTAACTGATCATCAACCAGATAAGGCAGGGTCAGCTGATCACGCCCTTCTGATTTTTGATTATATTCCATCACGGTGGTCAGAGCATTTTCATTACGGGCCCAGGCACGTCGGGCTACACCGCCCATTACATCCCAGGCCAGTGCATTTACAAGTATCTCATCGATCCGCCCGGAACCATCCAGCACACAACCGTAGCCGCCGTTGATGGCTTTACCTATACCGACACCGCCTCCGTTATGCAGGGCACAAAGGCTCATGCCGCGGGCAGCATTACCGGCAAAGACGGAAGTTGCCATGTCCGCCATGATGTTACTGCCATCGCGGATGTTGGAAGTTTCCCGGAAGGGAGAGTCAGTGCCGCCGGTATCGTGATGGTCACGGCCGATCATAACCGGACCGATCTCGCCCTTGCGCACCATTTCATTAAATTTAAGCGCGATTTGCATTCTGCCTTCAGCGTCACTATAGAGAATGCGGGCTTTGCTGCCGACAACCAGTTTGTTCTTTTCCGCATCACGGATCCAGTTATAGTTGTCTCTGTCCTGATAACGTCGTTGGGGATCAATGCAGGACATAGCTGCTGCATCTGTTGCGTGCAAGTCCGTATCCTTGCCGGAAAGGCAAACCCAGCGGAAGGGTCCGTAACCAAAGTCGAAAAGCAAGGGACCCATAATATCTTCAACATAAGAGGGAAAAATAAAGCCTTCACGGTCATCTGCTCCGTTGCGGGAAATCTCCGTTACCCCGGCATCAAAGACGGCTTTCATGAAAGAATTTCCGTAGTCAAAAAAGTAAGTGCCCCTGTCATGCAGGCTTTTAATTGCATCATAATGCTTGCGCAAAGACTTATTTACACAGTCCCGGAAAGCTTCGGGGTCGGCGGACAGCATTTCAGTCCGTTCTGCAAAGGAAAGACCCTGCGGACAGTAGCCACCGGTGTATGGTTCGTGACAGGAAGTCTGATCGGATAGGAGATCTATTTTTACCTCATGATCGACTGCGTACTCGAGCAGATCAACGATGTTGCCGTGGTAGGCGATAGCACAGGCTTGTTTCTTATCCATCATTTCCTGAGCCAAGAGGAAAGCAGCTCGCGGAGAATCGCTGATGTGACTGACCCAGCCCTGGTCATTTCTGGTCTCAATGCGGGAGTAGTCAACTTCTGCAATAATACTGGCTCCGCCTGCAATCATGCAGGCTTTACCCTGAGCGCCGGACATGCCGCCGAGACCGGAACTGACAAAAAGGTGACCGGCCAAGTTTCCGTCATTGGGAATTCCCAGCTCGCGTCTGCCTGCATTTAATAAAGTGTTATAAGTACCGTGAACAATACCCTGAGGCCCGATATACATCCAGCCGCCTGCAGTCATCTGTCCATAGTTGGCAACACCCAGCGCCTGAGCGCGGTTGAAGTTTTCTAAATTGTCGTACTGACCGATCATCAGACCGTTTGTCAGGATTACACGTGGAGCAGTTGTCTGACTGTGGAAGAGGCCGACCGGGTGACCGGAATAAAGCACCAGAGTCTGAGTGTCCGTCAGTGCTTCGAGATATTTCTTGATTAAACGGTATTGCATCCAGTTCTGACAAACAGAACCGGTTTCACCATAAGTAACCAGCTCATAAGGGTACAGGGCCACATCAAAGTCCAGATTGTTGTCAATCATAACCTGGAAGGCTCTGCCTTCGATACAATTACCCTTATACTCATCAATTGCTTTGCCATAGATTCTTTCCTGCGGCCGGTAGCGATAGCCGTAGATTTTGCCATGTTCTTCCAGCTCCTGCAAAAACTCAGCTGCCATTTCTTTGTGATACTGTTGAGGAATATAACGCAGAGCATTTCGTATAGCCAGGGCCCTGTCGGTATCGCTCAGACTGGCCTTGCGTTTCGGCGCCCGTCTGATTCCGGGCTTAAACTCAGGATAGGGCGGCAAATTATCATCCAATCGGATAGTCATACAAGCTTCAATATCTTTGTTTTCCAGCATTTCTATACCCTCCGGATTAATGCATTTTCAATTAGCAAGCATCGCTTGCATACGAGTCAGTATTCTATTCTATATACTAACATTTTCATCAGATCAGCAGACAGTGCTTTTACAGTTACTGTCATTAGTATCCTCAGAGCAAGTTGCATTTGTGAAACATTCGCATTAATATCAAATAATGCAGTAAATATTTATTAAACAAGCAGCTGAAATGAACTTTTCTAGACAAGTGAGACTACGATGAAAGATATTTTTATTTCTATGAAAAAATCACTGGACCTGGGTGAGAGTACTGTCCTGGCTACTGTAACCTACAGTTCCGGTGCAACCCCACGCGGAGCAGGTGCCCGCATGCTGGTCGGCAGACAAGGGCGCCTGGCCGGTACTGTTGGCGGCGGGGCAGTTGAATACCGTTCAATCAAATATTCACAGGAAGTCCTCAGGGAAAAACAATCGCGGACACATAACTTCTACCTGACCAAGAATGATATTGAAGATATTGGCATGATTTGCGGCGGTGATGCCAGTGTACATTTTCTGTATCTGGATGCTGGCGATCCCTCTCTGCGACAACTGGTCGATGTCGCCCTGGAAAAAATAAAGGATCACAGCTATGCCTGGCTGATTACTGACTTAAGCGAAAGTGACTCGCTGGGGCTAGCGCTTTATGCGCCGGCTGAAAAAAACAGCAATCAGGACCGGGATATCTTTCTGGGCTACCCCGCTGACCATCCGGTGACCCGGGCTTTGCTGGCCGATGCCGGGCAAATTTATCATCAGGCGGAAGAAATTGAAGTGGAAGGGCGCAGACTTTTCATTGAGGAACTGGTTATCCCCGGCTTTGTTTATATTTTTGGCGGTGGCCATGTCGGGCAGGCTCTGGTACCGGCACTGGCAGCGGTGGATTTCGCTCCAGTAGTTCTGGATGACCGCGAAGAATTTGTTAATCCGGCCCTCTTTCCCCAGGCTTTTGATGTCCGCTTAACTGATCTCGACAAGATTCTGGAAACAGTTACTATTACTGACCGGGACTATGTTTGTGTTATGACACGCGGTCATACAAATGATCTGGAAGTTCAGGCCCAGGTCCTGAAGACCCCTGCGCGCTACATCGGTGTTATCGGCAGTAAGAAAAAGACGAAGACAGTGCATGACCGCCTTATAGGCCGTGGCTTCACGGAGGAGGAACTGGCGCGGATCACAGCACCCATCGGTCTTAATATTGGTGGAAAAACACCGGCGGAGATCGCAGTCAGCATTACCGCCCAGTTGATACAGCATCGTTCTGCTGATTACAGGCAGGGAAACTGAGAGCATGCTTAAAAAGCCCGTGACTTTGTTCAACTCACAGAAGGAAGCCTTGTCCAAGCTGGAAAAAATCTTTCTGCAGGATTCAGCTCAGAATACCCTTATTCTCTCCGGGGAAAGCGGGTCGGGCAAGTCGACTGCTGTTAAGGAATTCCTGAGTGGCTTTCAGGGCCCTGTCCGAGGTTATACTACAGTCCGTCATCGCAGCAGCGGAAGAAACCAGCTTGCCTTTCAGCATATTTTGCTGCCACTATCAGCTGCTCCTGCTGAGCTGACCCTGGAATATCCGGATGAGCTTCCTGCTGATCTTGAATATTTTTTGTACAGAGATGAAGACAAGGTTGACTTTGACCGCAGCGCTTTTCTCAGACTTGCAGCTTATATGTCTCCGGAGCAAACATATCAGTATGAGGCTCCGGAACTGATGCTCTGGGATGAAGTAGGCGGAGAAGAGCTTTTAATCGATCGCTTTTTCGAACTATTACTCTATTGGCTTGATCAGAATGACAAGCCCGTTCAGATTATTGTGTGGAAAAAACAAGGTCTCAGAAGCAAACTGCGTCTGGGGCATCTGACTGCAGCAGACTTGGATCTTCTGGCCAGGCGCCGACAGCAAATATTGGGCCATCCGTCAGTTAATTACCATGATTTGGACTCTGACGGATCAGAAATTATCTACACATAGTCACTGATTTGAAATGAAAATTAAGCAATTGACAATCATCCTTCTAATCTGATAGACTATCGAAGCCCTAGAAGGAAACACGGCGCAGTAGTTCAGTTGGTTAGAATGCCAGCCTGTCACGCTGGAGGTCGAGGGTTCGAGCCCCTTCTGCGTCGCCAAAAGTGCCGGTCCCAGAACCGGCACTTCTTTGCCCAGATAGCTCAGTCGGTAGAGCAACGGACTGAAAATCCGTGTGTCGCTGGTTCGATTCCAGCTCTGGGCACCAAGAAGACTCCGTTCACTGATTATGTGCACGGAGTTTTTTTGTTACAATGCAATACAGTTATGAAAGAGTTTGTGGAGGCCTATTGTGAACTTGCGTAAACAAAACAAAAAACAACTTATCCCTTCCTGGCTGATGATAATTGCTTCATTCTCATTAGCAGTGGCTTTCTTTTTGCCTTATGTCACTGCTACAGATGCGGGCAGAAACTTACTTGGGGCCAGCGAGATAAACGTTTCCTTGCTGGGGATGATAAAAATACATCGTGATTTAGCTGCAACTCCGCCCTATGAGCTGGTAGGCACCATAGTGCTTGTTCTGATCGGCCTGATCGCACTCTTTACTGTGTTAAGCCTGCTGTTTTCCCTATTGAAAAAACCGCTTCCGACCCTGATCTTTGCTGTTTTAAATTTCGCAGTCTTTAGTGTTTTGAAGTGGGACTTAACTGACAGGCGGGTAATACCCAGCGGTCTCTACAATTGGGGATTTTCCTGCTACTACCTTTATATCGGATCCGTTTTGCTTTTTGCCGGAGCAATTTGGCTCTTAGTCGTCAAAAGAAAAGCTAAGAAAAAGCTTAAAGAGCAAGAAGAGCTTTAGACTTATTGCAGCTGGGCATCCACAAGATCTCCTGCTTTTTTGCCAAAAAATAAATAGGCCAGAGAACCGACCATCATAAAAATAATCGGCGCCGTCCAGGCTTGTGTTAAATCATAAAGATAGCCTAAGGCGGCTGGACCGATAGCAGCCAGCGTGTAGCCGACAAAGGGCACGAATGTTGAAATATTCATGTTCTCTTCACGGTCTTTGCCTGAAAAACCGAGCAGGGCAAAGGGCATGGCAAACATGAATCCATTTCCCAGACCCAATAAAATGATGGCTATTATCTGGAGTAGCAGTTTTTCCTGAGCAAATAGAATCAGGAATAATCCGCTGAGAAACAATCCGGAAGCCAGCAAAGCCATCAGCCATTTTCTGCTGCTGCGCTGCATGATTGAGCCGCAGGTGAAATTTGTGGGCAGACTGATTAATTGCAGCAATACCATTAAAAAAGCCGACTCTTCGCCGCTTCTGCCCTGACTCATGAGGATCGACGGCATCCAGGTTGTGGTGGAAAAGAAGATCAGCGCCTGCAGGCCGTACAGGATGCCCAGAGGAAAATGAGCCCGCATCTTTGACCAGGAAATGTCCAGTCTCGCCTTTGATTTACTTGTGTAGAGTGAATTTCGAGGAATCAGGATCCAGACAAGGAGGGCAGGCACAGCCAAGAGAGACAGAATACGCAGCGCATTCTGCCAGCTTCCGCTCAAGTCCATCAGAGGGATAACAGAAGCAAAAGCGATGCTGTTGGACAGGGTCATGGTCGCTGTGTACGTGCCCATGTAAAAACCGATCCGGCCCGGGAATTGATTTCTGATGAAAATGGGCAGTTGAACATTGAGTATACCCAGTGCAAGGCCGGCGAGGATGGTGCCTGTGAAAAGGCCGAAGCTACCCAGAAAAGTACGGGCCATAGTGCCGGCAAAAGAGAGTAACAAACAAGAATAAATTAGCTTCTTTGCATTAACTCTCGCTGTAAGGAATCCGCCGACCGGCGACATCAGCGCATACATAATTGAGATAATTGTTGTAACGGAACCGGCGGCAGCGGCAGATAGGGCCAGATCTTTTTGGATGAAGGGAACTAATTGACCGATACTGCTGATCGGTGCCCGTGACATCAAGGCCGTGAAAAAAACCGCCAGACTTACCAGGATCTTGTTTCTTTTTGTTTTCACTTAAATCCCCTCAGATGCTCACCGGTTAATTTTATCTTAATATGACCGAAATAGGCAAATACAAACTGCAGTGACCAGACTTATAAAAAAATCTGTTAGAATTAGTCTTTGGGAGACTAAGTTAATTTGGAAGGAGTACTTCTTATGAATATTATTCTCACCGGTGACCGCCCAACGGGCAGGTTGCACCTCGGACACTATGTTGGATCTTTGCGCCGGCGTGTTGAGCTGCAGAATTCAGGTGATTTTGACGAGATATATATCATGATCGCGGATGCTCAGGCGCTGACAGATAATGCAGATAACCCGGAGAAAATTCGCGAGAATGTTCTGGAGGTGGCGCTGGATAACCTTTCTGTTGGTCTGGATCCAACCATATCAACCTTATTTGTTCAGTCGGCAGTATACCAGCTGACAGAGCTCTGCTTTTACTACACAAATCTGGTCAGCGTCTCCCGTTTACGCCGCAACCCGACGGTGAAAACGGAAATCGGCCTGCGCGGATTTGAATCCAGCATTCCCGTTGGCTTTTTTATTTATCCCATCAGCCAGGCTGCTGACATTACGGCCTTTGATGCGACGGTAGTTCCAGTAGGCCAGGACCAGGGTCCCATGCTGGAGCAGTGCAGGGAGATCGTACATAAATTCAACAGCACTTACGGTGAAACTCTGGTAATGCCGGATATCCTGCTGCCGGAAAACGAAGCTTCCATGCGGCTTCCCGGAACTGACGGCCAGGCCAAGATGAGTAAATCTCTGGGAAATTGTATTTATTTAAGCGATGATCCTCAGGAGCTGAAAGCCAAAGTGATGTCGATGTTTACTGATCCGGATCATTTGCGTGTGGAAGATCCCGGAAAAATTGAAGGCAACACTGTTTTCACTTATCTCGATGCCTTTGCCACAACAGAACATGTCAGGCGCCTCTGGCCGGAGTATGCTGATCTGGATGCGATAAAAGCCCACTATCAGCGTGGAGGCCTCGGCGATGTCAAGGTAAAGCGTTTCCTTATTGATGTCTTGGAAGATATTTTAACGCCTATCCGCCAACGACGTGCCTATTGGGAAGACCGCATACCTGAAGTTATTGCAATTCTGGAAGATGCCAGCCTGGTTGCTGCCGCCAAGGCACAAAAGACGGTGGAACGAGTGCGTCAGGCCATGCGGATTGACTACTTCAGCGACCAGAGTTTTTATGAGGAAGCAGTGGAACGTTATGAGAAATAATCCCTGGCTGTCAGAGGGTCCAGGCCTGCGGCTAAGGCTTCCTCCGGTGTATTGATATTAGTAAAGACAGACCAGTCCGGCAGGATCTGCCGGACTTCTTTTTCCTTTAAAAAATGAAAATCAGTCTCCCGCATGAAATGTTCAACTTTGCTCCGTTGTGACAGGACTTGCTCTCTCAGGCCTGCCAGCAGGCTTTTTGCATAAATTGCGTGAAAGATTTCCGGGCGCAGGCGCATACTGCCATCCCTGCTTTGGAACTCCCGTTCCACAGCTACACCGCTGCAGGGCTGACAGGAGTTCAGTTCTTCCAATAAAAGTTTTAGCAGTTCAGGCTCGAACAGGGGCATGTCACAGGCTGTAAGATAAATATAAGGGGAAGCTGCTACGCTGAGAGCTGCATGGATGCCGCTCATCGGCCCGCGGGAGGGCAATTTGTCCCGGGTCAGCAAAACGTCTTGCCCCTGATAAAGCCCGGCTGACCTTGTCACAACAATAATTTCGTCAAAATAGGCCTGCAGCTGCCCGATCAGGCTGTGGACCAGAACTTGTCCCTTCCTGCTGAGAGTCTGCTTATCCTGACCCATACGCAAGCCTTTGCCGCCGGCCAGGATTGCAGCTGTGCGGCACAGCGGATTCTCAACCGAGTTTTTTCTCCCATCATCCTTCATAGGTCTCCATCCTAGCATAGCCAGAGACGATTTATGTAATTACCGGAAGCGCTTATGGTAGACTATTTTCAAATCATATAAAACCTGCAACTACACTTCTGCAGGTTGCTTTTAATAAGAAGGAGGCCATTAAATGACCAATAAGCAACAAGCCGTGCTTCCGCATGTCAGAGGCTATAAATGTACGCTCTGCCATCAGGAATTTCCCTACGATGCTGAAATGTTGACCTGCCCTGACTGTGGTGAAAAAGGCATTCTCGATATTCTCTATGATTATGATGAAATCAGGAAAAATGTCTCACGTGAAAGTCTGGCTCAGGACCACACCAACAGCATGTGGCGCTACAAGGCTTTCCTCCCCTTGCAGGACCGGGATTTCTCACCTTTTCTGCGGGTAGGCTGGACACCGCTCTATGAATCTTTGCGTCTGGGAGATGAGCTCGGCCTGAAAAAGCTCTACATCAAGGACGACGGATTGAATCCAACTGCTTCTCTGAAGGACCGTGCCAGCGCTGTGGCAGTAGCCAAGGCTATTGAGCTGGGTTATGATACTATTTCCTGTTCTTCAACCGGAAATGCTGCCTCCTCCTGCGCCGGAAACGCTGCCCGCATGGGCCTGAAGAGCGTCATTTTTGTCCCTGAGCGCGCACCGGAAGGCAAGCTGGCTCAGATGCTTATTTTTGGAGCCCGCGTAGTTTCCGTTATCGGCAATTATAAAGATACCTTTGATCTTTCTAAAATGGCTATCGAAAAGTATGGCTGGTTTAACCGCAATGCCGGCATTAATCCGGTTATGACGGAAGGTAAGAAGACGGTTTCACTTGAGATAGCTGAACAGCTGAATTGGCAGCCGACTGATTGGGTTGTCCTTTCTGTAGGTGATGGCTGCACTGTCGGCGGAGTTTATCTGGGATTCTATGACCTCTTTCAAATGGGTATGATTGATCGCATTCCCAAGATTCTGGGAGTACAGTCAACCGGATGTTCACCCTTCGTTGATGCAGGTTGTGAATGCAAACCGCTGGTCGTGACAGAGGAGAATACATTGGCAGACTCGATCTCAGTCGGTGTGCCGCGTAACGTAGTGAAGGCTCAGCGTGCAGTGGCAGAGTCAGGCGGACAGTGGGTTGCTGTTCCCGACGAGGAGATTCTTGCTGCTATGAGCTTACTGGGACGTACCGAAGGCATTTATGGAGAACCTGCCGGTGTTACCGGCACAGCAGGCATTAAAGCTGCTCTGGCGCAAGGCATAATCAAGCCCGATGAGACCGTAACCGTTATTGTTACCGGTAATGGTCTGAAAGATACAAAGAATGCTCTGGCGGCAGCCGGAAGTTCAGTTAAGAGCAAGCCCAATCTGGAGGCGCTGGAAGCCAGTGGAATCCTTGACTAAGGGACCTATGAGTTTATGAATCTGAGCGCGGCGGGAGCTGCGCTCAAGTTTAATCAGGAGAGACGTATATGGAATATGAGAAACTTGGACAATTTTACTTAGGAACAGTCGCAGAGGATCGTGATGGCGATGGTCGTCCCGATTTCATGTTGTTTGACTCCCGTGAATTACGGACTCACGCCATCTGTGTAGGCATGACCGGCAGCGGCAAAACCGGCCTTGGCATTGCCATGCTGGAGGAAGCTGCCATGGATGGTATTCCCGCTATCATTGTCGATCCCAANNAAAAGCAGAGGCATTACAGTTGATGAATTGGCGGAAGAAAAAGCTGATGCCTGGCGCGCCGGTCTGACAGGCTCGGCACAAACCGGAGATCGCATCCGCGTTATGCGCGAGCGCTGTGACTTTGCTCTTTACACTCCCGGCGGCTTATTTGGCAGGCCACTGTCGGTGGAGGGACTGTTCAATGCGCCTCTGGAAAAGGACATAGAAATCGTCAATGACATGGTTGTTTCAGCAAGCAGCAGTGTTTTGCATCTGATCGGTATCGATGCGGATCCGATCAAGAGCCGGGAACATGTTTTTCTGTCTGAAATAATCCGTCAACGCTGGAGTGAAGGCAAGGCAGTTGACCTGCCCCACCTGATTCAGGCTGTACAGAATCCGCCGATTAAGACTATCGGTGTCATGGATATTGAATCTTTTTTCCCGGAGAAAAACCGATTTGATCTGGCCCTGCAGCTTAATTCCATCCTGGCATCCCCTTCCTTTGCCAGTTTTTTGCAGGGTGAAGCACTGGATATTGACAAACTGCTCTACACGGCAGAAGGCAAACCCCGTCTGTCCATCCTGTCCCTGTCCCACCTGTCGGACTCTGAACGGATGTTTTTCCTGACCCTGCTGCTGAATCAGCTGATTGTCTGGATGCGCAGTAAACAGGGAACGGACAGCCTCAGAGCGCTCTTTTATATGGATGAAATTTTCGGGTATTTCCCGCCGGTGGCAAACCCGCCATCCAAAATGCCGCTGCTGACCTTGCTCAAGCAGGCCCGCGCTTATGGACTGGGTATGGTTTTGTCTACGCAAAACCCTGCTGACCTGGATTACAAGGGTCTTTCCAATATAGGCAGCTGGTTTATCGGACGTCTTTCTACTGAACGTGACCGTTCCCGCTTGCTGGAGGGAATGGTGGATACTGCCCATGTCGGTCTTGAGCGCGGCAGTCTGTCAGAAACCATAGCTAATCTTGAAAAACGTCAGTTCCTCCTGCGCCGGCCTTCGGAGAAAGAGCCGACCCTGTTTACGACCAGATTCTGCATGTCCTATCTGGCAGGTCCCCTGACCAGAGAACAGACTGCCCTGCTTGCACGGGAGGCTTTGCCGGCAGCACCGGCAACAGCTCCGGCTCCGGCTCCGGCCCCTGAAGCTGAATTTCCGGCTGTAACAGCAGCTCCGGTCCAGGCAACAGTCATTGAGCCGGAAGTGCCTTTTGTGGAAGCCGAAGTTCAAAGCGGTCAAATTACTCAGGCCCCGATAGGGGCAGCCGGCATTCCTGTCCACTACCTGTACGGTCACTCATCTGCCGGTACAAAGTATATTCCGGCCTTGCTCGCATATCTCAGCATTCATTACGAGAATGACAAACATGCGATCAGTGAGGATCGCGAGTTGTTGCGTATCACTCCATTGCGAGAAGGGCTGCTTACAGTTGACTGGAATGAATCAAAGCTCTTTGAACCGGGTGAGATTGATACTGAAGATCAGCCGCCGGCCAATGCAACTTATGCGCCTCTGCCGGCTGATGCCCGCAAGAAAACCAGTTATACTCAGTGGCAGAAACAGGTAGTAGACCATGCTTATCGCGTTGATACTCTGGATTACTATACCCACAAGGAAATGAAGATCTTTTCTGAGCCGGGAGAAACAGAAGGTGATTTTGCTGCACGTGTGCAATTAGCAGCCCGCGAAGAGCGTGATGCTGCTTTGGACAAGCTGCAGGATCAGTACGATAAAAAACAGAAAAGCCTGGAAGGAAAAATTACCAAGGCTGAAGAGAAAGTAGACCGCGAGACTGAGCAGGCCAAGGATGCCAAGCGGCAGACTGCTATATCCTTCGGCTCAGCTGTTCTGGGGGCTTTTTTAGGCAAGTCACTGGTCACCCAATCATCAGTGGGCAAGGCCGGCACAGCAGCCAAAAGCGCAAGCCGCACAAAGAGACAGTCCGAAGACATTGTCCGCGCTGAAGAAGCTCTGAAGCGACTGGTTGATGAGAAAACGGCCCTCGATGCGGAAATGGAGCAGGCTTTAAGCAAAATGGCCGCTGTTTACGATAATGCAGCTGATAATGTGCAAACAGTGCAAATCAGGCCCTTGAAACGCGATGTCGCAGTCAAGGCCTTTGCGCTGCTTTGGCTGCCGGAGGCAATGCTCTACTAGGAGAGGCTGACTTTTATTGTTTTAACCAGATCCTCTACCATTTGCTGTCGGGGAGTGAGTATTTCCACTCCCTGATCGACCAGCTGATGCAGACGACCTGCCATGTCGTCTGCATCAAGTCTGGCACCGACTAAGACCTTGGCTATGTCATCAATAAAATCTCCATCTAATGCATCACTGTAGACGACTATATTTTCAATTATTCCCTGCTTAATTTCAAAACCGAGTTTAGCTTCACCCCAGCTTAAGCGGCCAGTCTCGATCTCCAGATCGAAGGGTACAGTCCTGCCGTAGCGCCAGTCCCAGGAAGAATACTTTTCCTCCAAGGCTGCCAGCCGGTCATCACGCACAAACTCATCAATCTTCAGTTTTTCAATTTCACGACCCTCAGCGTAGCGTTCAATAAAGGCTTTATTGACAGCCTCTGCCAGCTCTGCCAGTGTCAGATCGGGCCGGACATCGCGCAGGTTGCCTACGCGCGAGCGCACAGAGGCGATTGCCTTGGATTTCAGCTTGACATCAGAGACCGTGAGCAGGTGTACTAAACGCTCAAAATCTGAATTCAGCATCAAGGTTCCATGATGCAGGCCCACGCCGCGTGAGAAGCGGAAAGCATTACCGGAGAATTTCTTCCCTGCTAAAAGAATATCGTTGCGGCCGCTGCGCTCAGCCTCAATCCCTAAGTCTAAAACAGCATCAAGAATCACTTTAAAACTCTCATCCAGATCGAGTTTTGACTGAGGCAAAATAATCGAGAAATTGAGATTGCCCAGGTCATGGTAGACTGCACCGCCCCCGGTGCTGCGCCGGGCCAGATAGCCGCCCTCATCTTCCAGAACTGTACACCGGCATTCAGACCAGGCATTCTGGTTCCTGCCGATAACTATGGTATTGGAATTTTGCCAGAGATAGAGAATGGCACTATAGCGTCTCTGACCGGAGTCATCTGCATCACTTTCACACAGACCCATGAGATAGTCTTCAAGGGCTAAATTGTGCCAGGGATTGTGGCGGTCAGTTGAGAGCAGCAGTACAGGTTTTTTTGACATAACTTTTCTCCTATTGTACAAATGCTTTATAATCCAAAATCTTAATTACTTGTCAGCAATTGGATGCTGAACCATTATAGAATAAAACCTGGACAACACAAGTCAGATAAGATCGTTATACTTAAGTAGCTACAGAAATTTGTATATTGTAGATGACAGCTGAGGGAGGATTTGATCCAAATGATTGATCCGAAGGATAAGGAATTTCAGGAAAGAGCAAGTTATGATATTGGGGATTTGCTCGCACTGCTGGAGTTTTTGCGCAGTGAGAATGGTTGCCCCTGGGATCGGGCTCAGGATCACGCATCTATTCAGGAAAACATGCTGGAGGAAGCCTATGAGGCTGTCCACGCTATTCAGCTGCAGGATGACGCAGACCTGTGTGAGGAACTGGGGGATGTGCTGCTGCAAGTTGTCTTTCATGCCCGGATAGCAGAAGAGCGGGGAGCCTTTAATTTTTCAGATGTAGTGACCGGTATTTCGAAAAAACTGATTTCCCGGCATACGCATCTTTTTGGCGATGACAGTGCCATGACTGCTGAAGAGGGCCTGGATACATGGACCAGAAATAAAAAACGGGAAAGAAATTACGATAAGACTTCGCAAATGCTGACTGATGTACCACGCTCCATGCCGGCACTGATGCGGGCTGCCAAACTGCAGAAACGCGCAGCCAGAATCGGTTTTGACTGGCCTTCGCCCTCGGGTGCACGCGAAAAGATGGTGGAGGAGCTGGCAGAACTGGAAGCAGAGCTGTCACGTCGCGAATCATCACTTAGCCCTCAAGAAGACAAAGAACTTGAGCGGGCCATTCAGGCTGAAGCGGGCGATCTGCTCTTCGCCCTGGTTAATTTTTTGCGACTGAATCAGATCGAGCCGGAATCTGCTCTGACCGCTTGTTCGGAAAACTTTATCCGCCGCTTCCAGACCATGGAAGAACTAGCTGCAGAAGCTGGAATTGACCTGGACTCAGGATTGTCGCTGCAAGCCTTAGACGAGTTCTGGGATGCAGCCAAGCGACGTGAAAAAGAGGAGAAGGATAGATGAGATTAGATAAATTTTTAAAAGTATCACGCATAATAAAACGCCGTACCGTGGCTAAGGAGATAGCTGACGCCGGCAGAATCAGTGTAAATGGAGTGAAGGCCAAACCCGGCACAGAACTCAAAGTCGGTGACATTCTGGAGATTGGTTTTGGCCAGGGAAAGACCAGGGTACGCGTTTTAGATTTACAAGCCGCTGTCCGCAAAGAAGAGGCAGAAACACTCTATGAACTGCTGGAAACAGAGTGATGTGAAGATCACATTTTGATAACAGGCGAATTATGTTTCCCTTAAATCAGAAAACCATAGCAGCCACTACTTGCAAAACCGAACAAACTCCATTACTATTAGCTTAACTAGGCTTGATGTCTATACAACAGGAGATCAGTAGTGGCGAGTAAGGCAAATAAAAGTGAAAATTTGCCCGGAGTAAACAAGGCGCGCAACCGGAATATGCGTGCTTACCTGCTGCGCATATGTCTGGGAGTCGCCTTTGTACTGATAACTGCAGTCTGCACGAATCTCTATTTTCAACAGGAAGAAGAGTATCAGCGTTTGAACCTGGAGCAGGAACAACTGCAGCGTCAGGTGGATGCCTTGTATGAAGAATATAAAGATCTTAACAGGCAATACAGCATGCTGGATTCGGATGAATATATCGAAAGCATTGCACGCGATTATCTAAATATGTGCCGGCCTGAAGACACACTCATCATCAACAGATAGAAATATTTCTCAAGTATAATGAAAAAAAGATGGCCAGCTATATGACCATCTTTTGTAATTTCAACAACTTTTCAGGATCACAGTTACTGGCCTGCGTTAAGCTCTGCAATTTTAACAATCAGATCAGCAGCCAGAGCCATGCCGCGTGTCAGAACCAGTTCATAACGGCCGTGATAATTGTAGCCGCCAACAAAAATATTGGGGCAGGGCAGGCCGCGATATGTCAGCTGGGCACCATCAGTTCCGCCACGAATCGGGGCTTCGACGATCTCTATATCCAGGTCTTTCATCGCATTACGGGCCAGGTCAATGACGTGTCCGGATTCCTGCATCAGGTCCAGCATATTGTAATAAGAATCCTCGATTTCTAGATTTATCCTCTGCCCGTATTTTTTATTGAGGAAATCCACAATCTCCTGCAGCAGCTTCTTCTTCTCCCGGAAAAGATTTCTGTCATGATCACGGATAATATATTCGAGACTAGCCTCTTCGACGGTGCCGTTAAAATCAGTCAGCAGATAAAAACCATCATGTCCTTCAGTCCACTCCGGCCTCTCTCCCACAGGAAGCAGGCTATGCAGTTCCATTCCGATCAGACCGGCATGTATCATCGTGTGCTTGGCAGTACCCGGGTGAACATTGCGGCCCTGAATCTTGATTTTTGCACTGGCGGCATTGAAAGTCTCAAAGTTGAAATCTCCAATCGGTCCCCCGTCCATAGTGTAGGCAAACTCAGCATTAAAACGGTCCAGATCCAGCAAAGAGGCGCCGTGACCGATTTCTTCATCGGGAGTGAAAGCAACGGCTATATCACCGTGCTCGATTTCCGGGTGAGCAATCAGGTAGGCCAGGGCTTCCATAATTGCAACTATGCCGGCCTTATTATCAGCTCCGAGTAAGGCTGTACCGTTACTGCAGATTATTTCTTCACCGACCAGATCCTTTAAAAAAGGAAAACTGTCGACTTCAATACTGAACTCATCATTGAGACGAATATCCCCACCCTCATAGATAAAAATCTGGGGCTCTGTCGTGACCCCGGCCATATCCGGTGCTGTGTCGAGATGCGCCAAAAAACCTATAGCCGGTACACCGGCCTTGTTTCCTGGCAGGCGTCCGTAGGTGTAGGCATGCTCTTGGTCAAGATAAGCTTGCAGGCCCATGTCCTGCAGTTCCTGGTAAAGCAGACCTGCCAGCTTAAACTGTCCTGCACTACTGGGCGTTTCACTGCTCTTCTGCGGGTCCGAGCGAGTATCAACTGCGATATAACGTGAAAAACGCTCACGTACAGCATCGAATCCAACTTTTGTTGTTTTATCCATGAGCCTTACAACTCCTGTCTGTTTTTTAAAGCCCTGCTCAGGGTCTCTGCATCAGCATATTCTAAATCCGCTCCCATAGGAATGCCGTGTGAAAGCTGGGTCGTTTTAATACCTGTCTTATGTAAAAGTCTGGCTATATAAAGAGCTGTCGCTTCACCTTCGATACTGGGGTTCATAGCCAGAATAATCTCGGTGATTTCCTGGTGTTCTTGTAGTCTTTGCAGGAGTTCGCGCAGCTTTATATCTTCAGGACCGATTTCCTCCATTGGAGAAATAGCGCCATGGAGGACATGATAGAGCCCGTCATAGTTCTGCACCCGCTCCATAACAGATACATCCCGCGGATTTTCCACGACACAGACGACAGTATGATCCCGGTGCTGAGATCTGCAGATGTCACAAGGATCATCCTCGGTCAGATTGCAGCACTCAGAGCAGAGAGTAACACCCTGCTTAGCCTCCCTGATCGCTTCAGCTAAAGCCAGAGCCTGCTCATTATCCTGTGCCAGGATATGAAAAGCCAGTCGCTGGGCTGTTTTGGCGCCGATACCCGGCAATTTATTCAACTCTGCAATCAAACGGGTGATTGCAGGACTAAAGCGCATGGCCATCTTTTAAAAACCGGGCAAGTTTATGTTGCCGCCGGCAACCTGCGACATGCGTGCTTCAACTTTTTCATCGAGCTGGCGCATAGCGTCATTTATTGCTGCGCTGATCAGGTCTTGCAGCATTTCGACATCCTCTGCATCTACCACATCAGGATTAATCTCAAGTTCCAGGACTTGATGATTGCCTCCGACAAGTGCGCGCACTACACCGCCGCCCGCAGTTGACTCAGCAGTCATCTCAGCAGTTTCTTCCTGCGCTTTGGCAAGTTCTTCCTGCATTAGCTGAGCTTGTCGCATTAGCTGGTCCATCTGGTTTCCACCGCCGCCGCTGCGCGGCCTGCCGCCGCCGGGATATCCGCCTCGTCCTCTTGCCATTAATTTTTTCCTCCTTTTAATAATTCCTCATCAATGTGTAGAGGGATTGATCTTTTATCGGTAATTCTTTTTAATTTCATAACCCAGTCTTCTTCAGCTGAAACAGCATTTGAGCCGGCATCATCCTCCAGGACAACTTCCAGCTCCACACTTATACCCAGCTTATCTTGCAGAATCCTGCGTATGGTTTCACGTGACTCAGCTTCGCTGATGCAAGCATATTGCCCCTTCAGGGAGTGATCAAAGGTCAGGGTCCAGACCTTTTCCTTACGGCTGACTTTAGCCGGACGGGCCATCAGCGAGAGGTCCATCAGATGCTCCTCCTTGATCGCCTCCAGGACAGCCTGCCAGATCCTCAGGGTTTCGTCATCGTAGGCCAGAGAAGAATCAGTTTTTTCCTCCTTCAGAGGAGGATCGGCTTTCTCTGCAGCCTGCAGACTTTCTGCCTCAACAATTTCTTCCGTCGCTCTTTGTTTAAGACCTGTTTCCTGCTTGGCCCCGGTCCTTAGCTCAGGAGGCTCTGCAAGAACCACACGCCCGGCAGCTGCTTCAGCGGGTATAGCAATCGGTTCAAGATGCTCTCCTCCCAGCCGCGCAGCCAGAGCCAGCAAGCCGATTTCCAGACTGCTGCGAATATCAGGTGAAAAGCGGAGTTCTGAATTGAGCCGGGCCAGTGAGGCAATAGTCTCACTTATCAGATCTGTCGAAACTTGAGCTGCCAGTTCGCTCAGCCTGGTCAGACCGGCACTGGTCATCTGGATCAGCTCTGCAGGATTACGCGATACTTTAGCGATCAAAAGATTTCTCATATAAGTTGAGAGATCGAGCAGGAAACGCGTCAGATCACGTCCGCTCATTACCAGCTCCTGAATTGAAGTTAAGAGAGTATCAGCATCATAGCTGAGAATAGCTGCAGCCACCGAATGCAAAAACTGATCAGGAACGCGTCCCGCCATTTGCAGTACATCATCGCGCGAGATTTCACCCGGCATCTGACGCAGCTGATCCAGCAGGCTGATGGCATCACGCATACCGCCGTTTGCCAGCTGGGCAATAACAGATAGAGCATCATCAGAGATGATCAGAGAAAGTTCGTCCGAGATTAGCCGCAGACGCTGAACAATGTCTTTTTGACTGATGCGTCTGAATTCATAATGCTGGCAGCGGGATATAATGGTCGCAGGAATGCGGTGGGGCTCAGTTGTCGCCAGAATGAAGACGGCATGAGCCGGTGGCTCTTCCAGGGTTTTCAGCAAAGCATTAAAAGCCTGCTGTGAGAGCATATGAACTTCGTCTATTATGTAAACTTTATATTGAGCCAGGACCGGAGCAAAGATGATTTCCGATGTCAGCCGCCTGACATCATCTACGCCGTTGTTGGAAGCCGCGTCAATCTCCTGAATATCCATCAGGGAGCCATTATTAGCAGCAATACAGATTTCGCATTCGTTGCAGGGATTGCCGTCATCCGGATTCAGACAATTGACTGCTTTGGCAAAAATCTTTGCCACTGAAGTTTTCCCGGTACCTCTGCTGCCGCTAAATAAAAAGGCATGGGCGAAGCGTCCATTGCGCACACTCTGCTGCAAAGGATAGACGACTTGCTCCTGGGCTACAACATCACGAAAATTTTGTGGACGCCATTGGCGGTAGAGTGCCAATTTTTCACTAATGGACAAGCTGACCTCGCTTCTATAGAAATCGCCGCGTCTGAGTCACAACCGAGGCAGGCTTCCCCGCGGCGCATATGGGTTATCGCTTACCGCTGCTTCCTTCCGGACCTGACGGGATTCACGGGCCACATCGCACGGGACCCACGATCGGTTGCGACTCAGACGCGGCGATCCGTGTGCATTTCTCATACATTCTATATGATCTGGAGATGAATTTAAAGGACTGTACCGCCGGGCAAACTGTTTTATACTAAAAATAGTATACTTATTGCTCAAGGACTTATTCTATAAATAGTCGGGAGGCAGAAATATGCGTAAGAAAGCTTATCTGACCTTTGCTCTTTGCCTGCTTTTAGTTTTCAGCCTTGTCGCTTGTGAAAAAGATTATATTAAAATAGAAGCTGTCAGATTGCGAGCCAACTCTTATTTAGTCATTTCCCAGGACGATTTATCACATCAAATCGGAGACCTGGTCACAATCTCTTTTCCTGCTAAACTGGATCAGCCACCGGTGGGCAGTCTGGCTCAAATCAGCCTGAGTCAGGAAATCAGGGAATCTTATCCGCCACAAGCAGATGCCAAAGCTGTAGAGTTAATCGATGAAAAAGCTTTGGTGGTTACTGATCCGAACGTCGCGGAGAAAATTGCCTGGCATTTGGGTGAAAATGTCTTCTTAATCGATGTGAGAACTGAAGCAGAGTATATAGAAGGACATATCAGCGGCTCCCTCCTGATGCCGGTGGAAGTGATTGCAGACCGCATAGTTGACGAGATTCCGGATCGCGATGCTGTGTTACTCCTTTATTGTCGCAGTGGTAACCGCTCGGCTACTGCAGGCAAAATGGTAAGGGAGCTCGGTTATTCCCTGGTCATAGATGCTGGAGGCATAATCAAATATGAAGGGAAGCTGATTACAGGATCAGATCCCGGAGCAATGCCTTGATCCAAGTGACGAATTAGCTTTCACAATTTCATCTTTTGCTTTAATATATCCGACAGCGTGATAAATGAAACATTGTTGTTTCTGCTCATGCCTGATACTGAGGAAACGAAGAAATACTGTTTTACTTACACAGATTCTTCAAAATAAGAATAATCACACAAGCCCACTGGGGTAAAGAAAGGATTTACTGATGGCAAGAATAACAAAAGATACGATGATTAGCGAAATTATGAGAATTGATCCCGGTCTGGCTCCTATATTGATGAGTATCGGTATGCACTGTCTTGGCTGCCCGGCTTCTCAGGCGGAAACATTAGAGCAGGCTGCCATGGTGCATGATGTTGATGTCAATGAACTGGTTGACAAGCTAAATGCCGCTCTTGAAGCATAAGTTTAAGTAGAGTGTTTTTAGTTTAGCTGATTTGGAATCAATCCGGATCAGGAAGATCATAAAATAACGGAGCGGCACTGCTCTTGCCGCTCCGTTTTCATTTTTAAAGGTTCTTGATCAGCGTCCTGCAAAGCTTTGCTCCAAATCATCCATATTTATGCCCACCATGGCTTCTCCCAGATTGCGGGAGACTTCCAGCAAAACTTGAGCATTATCGTAGTTGGCGACGGCCTGGACTATCGCTCGGGCGCGTTTTTCCGGTTCAGTAGATTTAAAGACACCGGAGCCGACAAAGACACCTTCCGCGCCCAGCTGACGCATGAGAGCGGCATCAGCAGGAGTAGCAACACCACCGGCTGAAAAGTTGAGAACAGGCAGTTTTTTATTGTCGTGAACGTATTTTAAGAGCTCATAATCAACCTGCAGTTCTTTGGCTGCTGTATAGAGTTCATCTTCCCTCATTGCGGCTATTTGTGACATTTCTGCCATAATAGTGCGCAAATGGGTTACGGCCTGGCTGATATCGCCGGTACCGGCTTCACCTTTGGTGCGGATCATGGCAGCGCCTTCAGCGATGCGGCGCAGAGCTTCGCCCAGATTGCGGGCTCCGCAGACAAAGGGGGTCTTAAAGTTTTTCTTATCGATATGGTAGACATGATCTGCCGGAGTCAGAACTTCAGACTCATCAATAAAATCTACCCCAATGGCTTCCAGAATCTGTGCTTCAACAAAGTGGCCGATGCGCACTTTGGCCATTACCGGAATTCTAACTGCCTTGACTATAGCTTCAATCATAGCCGGATCAGAGGTTCTGGCAACACCACCGTCTTTGCGAATATCAGCAGGTACACGTTCCAGGGCCATAACTGCGACTGCACCTGCGGCTTCAGCGATTTTTGCTTCTTCGGTATTGGTGACATCCATAATCACACCACCGTACAATTTTTCAAAAATATCCATTGATCTTTCCTCCTGAAAGTGTTTTTATATCTTTATCTTAAGCTGAATCTGCCTCCATGGAAAGAAACAGAATGCTTATATAATATGGGTACAGTTGCGACGAATTCAGGCCTGATAACTTTTTTTAAGATAGAATTAATTTGAGGAGTGATTTTTAGCATGCTGTATATTGAATTGGATCAGGATAAAATCCTTTACAAACAGATTTATGAGCAACTGGCAGACCATATCCGCCAACAGCACCTGGCTGAGGACAGTAAACTGCCAGGTATCCGTTCACTGGCAGATGAGCTGGGAGTAGCTGTAAATACAGTCAATCAGGCTTATCAGCAGCTACTGGTAGAAGGCTATATCTATTCCCGGGAGCGGTCGGGCTATTATGTGAAGTCGATTGATAATCTTCTGACTCTGCCCAATATTGATCAGCTAGTTGCGGAAGAAGAAGTGGAGAATTATCCTTATAATTTTTCAATATCCGGTGTTGATAAAACTCATTTTCCCTATGAAGACTGGCGGCGGGTCTTTCGCAGGACGATCAGAGAAGATGCCGGGATTTTGGCTCACACTCCCCCCAAAGGACTCTTCGACCTGCGTGAAGAGATCGCCCGTTATCTGGAATCTGCTCGCGGTATTAAAGTGGAACCGCAGCGCATAATCATCTCAACCGGAATCAGTCAGCTGACTGCGCTTTTAGAAAACATTTTGCCCGGCACACCGGTCTTCGCTTTGGAAAACCCCGGTTATATGGTTGGAAAAACCTCCTATCTGCATGCTTCCAGCAAATATATGGCCATCAACCATCTTCACTATGACGACAAGAGCCACAGCGTGACTTACTCTGTCGATGTGGATGCCTTGCCTGAGTCAGTATCTGTAGTTTTTCTGACACCCTCGCATCAGTTCCCTTTTGGCGCAGTGATGCCGGTTGATGCCCGGATTAGTATCCTGAACTGGGCTGCAAAAGCAAAAAACCGTTATATCATCGAGGACGACTACGATTTTGAGTTTCAGTACAAGAGCAGTAAGATTCCTTCTTTAAAAAGCCTTGATTCCGGTGACCGCGTTATCTATATGAGCGGCTTTTCCAAATCGGTAGCTGCAGCCTTGCGCATCAGCTTTATGATCCTGCCCCAGGATCTTCTGGAAAAGTACGAAGCCCACTACAGCAGTGAATGCCCGGTGTCCGGTTTTGTCCAACGAGCTTTGTGTGAGTTTATTAAGGATGGTTCTTTTGAACGCCACGTAAACCGCATGCGTACCTTGTATTCAAGCAAACATAATTTGTTGCTGCAAGTGCTGGCCCGGGACGGTCATGACCTGTTCAACTATCATTCAGGAACGTCGCTGGTGACCAGGGTAAGTGCTGCTGTGACGGAGAAAAAGTTGCAAGTACTGCGTGACGCAGGTATTAAAATTAACACTGTCGCTGATTTCTGTCAGGAAGGCAGTAAGGAGGCAGCGCTGATGAGGAATTATTTCATTATCGGCTTTGCCGGGGCGACGGAAAATGAACTGATACAAGGCCTGTCACTTTTTCAGGAAATTATTGCTAGTGATTAAATATTGCGGAAATAAGAGGACATTATCAATGAAAATAGTCATCGCCAGTGATTCCTTTAAAGGGAGCGCCAGCTCGCTGGAAGTAGCGGACTTTTTGGCAGCAGGTATGAAGAGCATCAGGCCGGATCTTAATGTGCAGAAACTTCCCGTGGCTGATGGCGGCGAGGGCACCAGTGAAGCTCTGCTGGATGCTTTGGGGGCTGACCGCGTCAGCGTGGAAGTTAACGATCCGCTTGGACGGATGATTACCGCAGATTACGCTTTGGCCGGAGGTTTGGCGGTGATCGACATGGCTGCAGCTTCAGGCCTGAATTTATTGCGGGCTCAAGAGCTTGACCCGTATAGGGCATCAACTTACGGCACAGGCCAAATGATTCTCGATGCCGTTGAAAAAGGCGCAAATGAGATTTATCTGGGACTTGGCGGCAGCGCAACAAATGACGGTGGAATCGGCATGGCCCAGGCTTTGGGAGTAGGAGCTCTGACGGCAACAGGCGAAAATATTGCACCCGGGGCTGCTGGTCTGGCAGACTTGCACACTTTGAATCTGTCTGCTCTGGATTCCCGGCTGAGCCAGCTGCACTTTTATGCCATCTGTGATGTCACGAATCCCTTAAGTGGAGACAATGGGGCTTCTTATATTTACGGGCCGCAGAAAGGTGCGCAGACGGAAGATCTCGCAGATCTGGACCGTATTTTGCATCGCTATGGTCAGATACTGGAACAGACCAGCGGCAGGAAAGTAATCAAGCAGCCAGGGGCCGGAGCTGCCGGAGGCATGGGGGCAGGCTTACTAGGAATTCTGCAGGCAGAACTGAAACCAGGTATAGATACTGTCCTGGACCTGCTGCACTTTGAAGAGCAAATCCGGGGAGCTGATTTGCTGATCACCGGAGAGGGCAAGCTGGACCAATCTAGCCTGTCCGGCAAGGCTGCAGTGGGCATCGCCCGGCGGGCCAAAAAACTGGAGCTGCCGGTATTTGCAGTGGTCGGCAGTTCTGAGCTTGATACTGCTTGTGTACAAGAAAAGGGAATTGATTTACTCCTCCCACTCATGAATGGATCCATGAGCCTGGAAACGGCAATAGCCGAGGTCGGGTCTCTCCTCTTTGAACAGGGAAGAAAGATAATAGAAATACTGGAAAGCTACGATTTTTAGGTTTAAATCTGCCTTCCTGCAGGTTTACTTTCGAATCGCCGCGCGATCCGGCAGTTTCCAGATCATCAGTGCCACAGCGACCAGGCCGACAAAAGCAGCCACAACAAAGGCCTGTGAAAGACTATAAAGTTCTGCAATGGCTCCTGTGACGGCAGGTCCTGCCACCATACCGATACCATAGACTGCTTGAAAGAAACCCAGACCGGTTGCCCGTCTTTCTGAAGGAATGTGGCTGGTAGCTGCATCCATGAAATAAGTCATTTGCGTAGTAGAGACTATTCCCAAAAAGAACATTATAATCAACAGGGTCAGATAGTTTTTGGCCAGCGGTATGGAGAAAAGCAGCAGAGTGTTGATCAGCATGCTGGCAGTTAAGATCTGCTTCAGCCGGAAATAGCGGAGCAGGACTTGGCTCACCAAAACAATAGCTAACAGACTCGCTACTTTATTGATTGCAACCATGATACTGATTCTAGAGGCGGATACGCCAAGATTTGATGCATATTGCGGCAAAAAGCCCTGGGCGCCGGAGTAGGATAAAAACTGCGTCACTGCAGCGAATAGTGATCCCCAAATCAGCCCCTTATCGCCAAGACTAAGTTTAAGTCCCTCAAGAACAGGCAGTCCGGCCTCAATCTCTTCTCTTGTTATCGCCTGATCTTCAGGCAGAAGCAAGCAAAGTATGAGACCTATAGCTGCAAAAACAGCACCCAACCCAAAGCCCTTTGGATAACCAAAACGTGCAATGATCTGACCGCCGATGAAAGTGGCTGCAATAATAGCGGCACTGTTTACCAAACTCAAATGTCCGACTGCCATGGTACTATCATTGACATTATAGTTCATATAAAGAGCTGAAATCTGGACCCAGAAAGCAGCAGCTACACCGCCCATGGCGCGAAAAATAAAGATCAGCCAGATGTCATGTGTCAATATCAGACCCAGTGCACTCATAAGTGCGAAAGTCATACCCGCAATGACGAAGGTTTTCTTCTTTTGCAGATAATCTGACCAAATACCAAGAGGCAAACGTAGAATCATTTGAGTGAAGCCGTAGCCACCCAGAATCAGACCCGACTGAGTTAAAGTCGCCCCGATCTCATCGAGATAGGGAGTAAAGAGCGAAGGATATGTGTAAAGTCCCATCCAAAAGAGCGTTGCAATAACAAGCAGCAATTGATTCTTGTTCTTGCACCGCCAATCGTTTAACTGCGATGAGAATTTCTGTTTTGCCATACTTGCCTCCTTTGCTTTAAAAGGTATTATAGACTATGCACTTGCTAATTATTTCAACAAAACTACAGATAGGAACTAGTGATGAATATTGATGAATTAATAAAAAAAGTCGAAGATAAGGAAAGCGATCTGGAGGAGTTGCGTGAACGCTGGAACAGGCGTGCTGCCGGTTTCCCGGCACTTCCTGATGAAAAGCAGGAAAACAGCTTTGCCTTCCTGGAAGAGTTCATGTCGCTGCAGGATATCCAGCTGCTTGATGTCGGCTGTGGACCGGGCCGCTATCTTTTACTGGCTTTGGAAGCCGGTGTAAAGAAAGCTGTTGGTGTTGAGATTGCCGAGAAGATGTTACAAAAAGCGGAACAAACTCTGACAGCGGCATCATGGCAGCCTGCAAACTATGAATTGATACGCTCTTCCTGGGAGGAAATCGATTTAACAGAGCGAGGCTGGGTCAGGCAATTTGATCTGGTCATGGCGCTCAAGACCCCCGCCCTGAATTCCGTTGCCAATGTCGAAAAAATGCTGGCAGCATCGCGTCACGCCTTCTTTTTTGCTAATCATCTGCAGAGGATCGAACCTCTGTTTCAGCAGCTTTACGCCAAAGTTCACGGCTATGAAAAAGCTTTTGGCAATGAACATGCACACCTTCTGGCCGAGCTCCTGGAGGCCTGGGGCTACAAGCCTGCCACGCATATTTTTGAAATAAGTGAAGTCCGTGACGAGCCCATAGGGGACCTCTTGATCCGCTATGGAGACTGGATTTTCAAAGATTTTCCGACAACAGAGGAAAAAGACTGGCTCAGCAAGGAGTTGCTGGAACTTAGTTCTGATGGCGAAACGATAAGACACACCGCTACTACCACTGAAGCGCTGACCTTTGTTGACGTCCGGGGAGTAGATCCGGCAAGCCTTTAGCGAGAGGAATCTTATTCTGGATACCGGCCTGGGGCAAGGATTAATCTTTATTCAGCTTGATTTCCCGGAGAAACAAAAACCCCCGCAAGTGTTATATCAGCATTTGCGGGGGTTTTCTCTTTGGCGTACCTGCCAGAACTTGAATCCGGAACCTTCTGATCCGTAGTCAGACGCTCTATCCAATTGAGCTACAGGTACATTTCAGCTTTACTATCTTATCGCGCAAGTCATTCTTTGTCAATAAGTTGCTGCTGACAGACGGCGTTCCAAAATTGGAGGCGAAAAAACAACAGCTCCCATTCTGTGCTAAAT
>LFRM01236138.1_pt1 | contig 37954 bp, 38 predicted proteins | sample 618341 | NCBI WGS metagenome assembly LFRM01 (sample SAMN03654438, study PRJNA283298) | anaerobic digester metagenome | isolation source: pool of bioreactors CSTR01a, CSTR02a, and CSTR03a thermophilic anaerobic... | place: Denmark: Kgs. Lyngby | collected 2014-05-21 | reverse complement strand
CGGCGGCGTTGTTTCCCAACCCGAATTGAGAGTATTATACAACAGCGAATTTGTGGTGGAAAATCCCGTAAGAGAAGGCTATACCTTCGCAGGCTGGATTGATGAAAACGGAACCCCGATAGCTTATCTTGACGGAAACAGCATAGGAAAATATGAGTATACCGAAGATATCGTTATTTACGCTCAATGGACGCCCAATACCTATACCGTAAGCTTTAATGACGGTCAAGGCACGGTATATCCCACGCAAACGGTCGTGTTCGACCAAAACTTTGTTTTCCCCGTTCCCGTAAAGGAAGATTCGGTATTTTTCGGCTGGTACTCAGAGGCGGGCGGAACGGGAGTGCAGTATACCGACGAAAACGGCCATAGCGTAAGGGTATGGGATATTCCTTACGATACTACTTTGTACGCTCAATGGCCCATTGATATTTCAAGCTATGAGGATTTTGAAATTATCCGAACTAATCCCGAAGGCAGCTATATATTGACGGCGGACATTACTCTTGAATCCGACTGGACGCCCATAGGACCGAACGCCGATTCGCCTTTTACGGGCATTCTTGACGGCAACGGCCATACCATATATTATACATCGATAGTGTCGGATTTTGCGGGATATGTGGGATTTATCGGTTACAACAACGGGATTATCCGCAACCTTAATCTGGGTATAAAATATATAGAAAACGGAGAAATCGAGATTGACAGAAGCGGCAAAGCCGAAATCGACATCATTGGCCAAGACGATTCTTACAATATTTTGTATGTGGGAGGCCTGGCGGGTTATAACGGCGCCGATGGCGTTATCGTTAACTGCAATATCGCCGCCAAAATCAGCGTTGTAATGATGAAAGACGAAAGGGATATGATGATAGGCGGCGTAACGGGATATAATAAAGGAAAAATTGTAAATACTTATATAGTAACCGAAATCGATGTGGAAATCGATGAATCCGTAATAAATCCCGGCAACGAATATATAGGCACCATAGCGGGATACCATAGTAGCGAAGCGTTAATCGACGGTTGCTCTTATGACAGAATTGTGGACAGCGAGCAAGAACAGTCTCAGCCTTTCGGCAACAATGAAGATATTGGGAAATACCGCAATACGGTGGGCAAAAAGACCCAAGAAGAATGGTAAAAATTACTAAATTAAACGGTATTATTATAAAAAATAGTTTACAAAGCTTTTTAATTATGATATATTAACATTTGTACCTGCCGCAAGGTATGGATTCGGCTCCTAACGATTTCTTACTTTGCGCAAGGCGAATCAATAATAAATTAGGAGGTTGGATTATGGAAAATCTGACAGAAAAAGACAATGTAAAAGTTGAAGAAGTTGAAAACAAGGAAGAAAAAGCGGAAGAAACAGCGGTAGAAGAACAGGCTCAACCCAAGGAAGCAAAAAAAGCTCAACCAAAAGCAAAAGAAGAAAAACCTGCTAAGGTCGAAGAGGAAACAGCCGCTCAACCTAAGGCCGAGGAAGTCAAGGAAGAAGAGGGGACAGAAGTTCAATCTAAGATCGAAGAAGTTAAGCCCGAAGAAGCCGACGCTAAAGAAGAAAAAGCCGCAAAGGCCAAGAAAGAAACCGCCGAAGAGGTAAAGGCCGAAACAGACGCTAAAGCCGAAGACAAACCCAAAAAGGCCAAGGCGGAAGCAAAAACCGAGAGAGCCAAGAAAGCTAAGGCGGCCGAGGAAGTTCAAAAAGCCGAAGACCAAACGGAACAGGCGGAAGCTGAAGTTAAAAAAGAAGACGACAAAGCCGCGGCTGAGGCCAAGATAGATAAGGTAAATCCCAAAAAGCAAATTATCGAAAAATTTGCCAGAAAGGAAAGGGATACGGGGTCTCCCGAAGTGCAAATAGCGTTGTTGACGCAGAGAATCAATCACCTTAACGAGCATCTTCAAACACACAAAAAAGACTTCCATTCCCGCAGGGGATTGCTTAAAATGATAGGCAAAAGGAGAAATCTTCTCGGTTATCTGAAGCTTAAAGACATTGAACGTTACAGAAAACTGATAGCCGAACTCGGGTTAAGGAAATAATTATAAAATTAACATTATGGGGTTGTCAGTAAAACAACCTCATTTCTTATTAATCGTCAATTTTTTAGTTTAATAAAACGATTTATAAGGATATAATCAAATAAGGCAATAACAGAAAGGAAATATATAATCAGCCTGCAAGAGCAGGCATAGGAGGACTTAATGAAAGAAAGCAAAATTTTCTCAACCGTGATAGGCGGCAGAGAGGTAACCGTGGAAATAGGGGGGTATTGTTCCCATTCCAACGGAGAATGTTTAATCAGGTGCGATGATACCGCGGTATTGACCAATGTAACCATGGCAAAAGAGCCCAGAGAAGGAATAGACTTCTTTCCCTTGGGGGTGGACTTTGAGGAAAAAATGTACGCTGTGGGCAAAATACCCGGCGGATTCAGAAAAAGAGAGGGCAGGCCCAGCGATAAAGCCATATTGACTTCAAGGCTTATTGACAGACCTATAAGACCTCTTTTTCCCAAAGGTTTTTACAACGATGTGGCGGTGGTGGCTACCGCGCTTTCGGTGGATACCAATATCCCGCCCGAAGTGTTTGCAATGCTGGGCAGTTCCATTGCTTTGACCATATCCGACATACCTTTTAACGGCCCCACGGGAAGCGTTGTTGTAGGATACGTAAACGGACAATATGTCATTAATCCCGACAGCCAGCAAAGGGAAGAATCGCTTATGCATTTGACATTGTCGGGAACCAAAGACGCCATTATGATGGTGGAGGCCGGCGCCAAAGAAGTTTCCGAAGAAATTATGCTGGGCGGCATCATGTACGGACATCAGGAGATAAAAAAGATAGTGGCGTTTATTGAAGATCTGCAAAAACAGGTGGGCAAGCCCAAAGCTCAAGTGGAGTTCAGGCTGCCTCCCAAGGATATCGAAGACGCCGTAAAAGAATACGCGGCGGAAAAGATAGCTTCCATTTATCAGACTTTTGACAGACAAGAAAGGGAAGTCATTGAAGACAAGGTAACCGCCGAAATAATGGAGCATTTTGCCGAAATATATCCCGATAACTTAAATTATGTGGCCGATGTAGTATATTCAATGAAGAAAGAATATGTGAGGTCTCGGATTATTAATGAACAAATTCGTCCCGACGGCAGAGGCCTTACCGATATTCGGGATATTTGGTGCGAAGTGGGGCTTTTGCCCAGAGTGCACGGAAGCGCCGTATTCACCAGAGGTCAAACCCAAGCTTTGACAACGGTTACGCTGGGAACCATATCCGAAGTGCAAAAATTGGAAGGGCTGGACGAGGACTTCTTCAAAAGATACATGCATCATTACAACATGCCTCCTTATTCCACGGGCGAAGCAAGACCCATGAGAAGCCCGGGCAGAAGGGAAATAGGACACGGCGCGCTTGCCGAAAGGGCGCTTGAGCCCGTGCTTCCCACCGAAGAGTTTTTCCCTTACGCCATAAGGACGGTGTCGGAAATTTTGTCAAGCAACGGCTCCACCTCTCAAGCAAGCGTATGCGGCTCCACTCTCGCGCTTATGGACGCCGGCGTTCCCATAAAAGCGCCTGTGGCGGGCATAGCAATGGGACTTATTAAAGACGAAGAAAAGAACAAGATAGCCATTTTGAGCGACATTCAAGGGCTGGAGGATTTCTTCGGAGACATGGACTTCAAGGTAGCGGGAACCAAGGACGGAATTACCGCCATTCAAATGGATATCAAAATAAAAGGCATTGACGAAGAAATTCTGAGGGTGGCTTTGGAGCAGGCAAGACAAGGCAGGTTGTATATACTCAACAAAATGCTGGAGGTATTGCCGGAGCCCAGAAAATATCTCAGCAAATACGCTCCTAAAATCATTAACTTTACCATCGATCCCGATAAGATAAAAGATGTCATAGGAAGCGGCGGCAAGGTTATCAATAAAATCATAGACGAAACGGGAGTTAAGATAGACATCAACGAAGAAGGTCAAGTCTTTATCGCTTCCGCCAACGAAAGCGACGCCCATAGAGCCAAGTCCATAATTTTGTCCATTGTCAAAGACCCCGAAAGAGGAGACATATTCGAGGGCAAGGTGGTAAGGATTATGCAGTTCGGCGCCTTTGTGGAGATATCGCCCAACAAAGACGGCATGATACACATTTCCAAACTTTCCAACAGAAAGGTGGCGAAGGTGGAAGATGTGGTTAATATTAACGACAATGTTCAAGTTGAAGTAATTAAAGTAGACGAAAAAGGCAGAATAGATCTCCGCTTGATAAAGAAATTATCGTAGCAAATACCGAAGGGGCTGAAAAGCCCCTTAATTATTTGCGCATACTCTTTAGGGCCTTCTGTACTTTTTCGCTTTGAATCAGCATTAACGAACCTGCCGTACCCATTAATAATCCTATAAAAAAACCGCTTCTCATAAAAACCTCCCGCTTAAAGTATGTGTAAAAAGATTTCTTAATATATCGCGGCGATAATGGATAAATTTGTAAAATGGTTAAGTTTTTCGCCAAAATAAAAATCGGATTTTGCATCCGATTTTTTTGGAATAATTAAAGCGTTACCAGCCTTTATTTATAGCTGTCATTTTCAAGCGCTATGTTCTCAAAAATTATGTTGTCCACATTTACTTCTTTCGCCAAGCTTAAATTCTCGGGAGATTTGACCGTCCAGCTCAGCAATTTCATATCGTTCTCTTGCAATAATTTGCTTACGCTTTCGGAGGGCAGGTTTTTAATATTAAAGGCCAAAAACGCCGGTTTATTTTTCTTTGCCACTTTGTTGTTTATGGAATCAATAATTCTGTGGCAAAGGCTGTTGCCCACGTAAGTGGATAAATATCCCCTTGTGATTTCGGGCGCGTTTTTGCGGAACCATTTGATGATATAGGGGCTGAATGACTGCACGGCCACAAAATCCTGCTTGCCTTTTATTAGTTCATAAACGGCGGCCTCCAATTTATGATGGAAAAAAGTAATTGTTTTAAGCTCGATACACAATTTCGTTTTGCCTTCCGCAACTTCCAAAAGCTCTTTCAATAAAGGAATGTGTTCGCCGTTGGGCAGCAAATATTTATCGCTTTTTATGTCTGCGGTGGTAAGCTTGCTTATTTTGGCGTTAACTCCGCATACTCTCTTTAGGTTTGAATCGTGAAAAATTACCACTTCGCCGTCAGCAAGCAACCTTACATCGATTTCTATGTAGTAATTCTTTTCGATGGCTTTCTTAAAAGCCGCCATGGAATTCTCAGGCGCTGTTTCGTCATGTAAACCTCTGTGCGCAATAGGTCTGTCCAATAACCACATTTGTATACCTCCAAATTGTAAATTAATAACCGAGTTTTTCGTCGATGAGCACAATATAAAAGTTCTTGCCTGTCGTGGGATGGTGGTGAATAACCGTCGCTTTACAAATTGTGTCAGGGCTTAAACAGTTTCCGCACTTGCCGGTTATGGCGCAAGGCGTATTTTTGGCCAATCTTTTTGTATTCAAAGGGGCGGCCACATTTCTTACGCGGTCAATGCCCTCGTTTATGTCCTTTACTATCTTATTTACGCCGCAAACCACAAGAATGTTCTTGGGGCCGTACAGCATGGCCGCCACTCTGTTGGCTCTGCCATCTATATTGATTAATTCTCCCGTTTGGGCGATGGCATTGGTACTTGTAATGTACCAGTCCGCTCTTGCCATTTCCCAATATAAATCCTCGTGTTTGCTCTTGTCGTATAATGAACGGTGCAGGAGCTTATATTCGTCCTTCATTATGTCCACCAAGTCAAGCTCGTCCACGGTTACGCTGCCGCCGAATCCGATGCTTGAGCGCTTGGGGATAATCTCGCGTATAATTTTTATTCCTTCTTCGCGTGAAGAAGCGAAATAAGGGTGAAAGCCTCTTTTCTTAAGGTTGTCCAATAATTCATTATAACGCATGCCAATTTTTCCTTTTATCCTTTATCAAAAGACATTATACTATATTTTTTTCATTAATTAAAGTCTTTCCTTAAAATTATTGGTAATTCATATGGATTTATATTATAATGTATAATATTATCGGCACTGGAGAATAGCTTACAATAATGAGTGAAAGACAAAAATATATAAGAAATTTTTGTATTATTGCCCATATAGACCACGGCAAAAGCACGTTGGCGGACCGAATCATGCAAATGACGGGGCAGGTGTCCTCAAGGGATATAAAAGCTCAAATGCTTGATTTTATGGATATTGAAAGGGAAAGGGGCATAACGATTAAGCTGACTCCCGTCAGAATGTTTTATACCTATAAAGGCAAGGAATATACGTTTAATCTCATAGATACTCCCGGACATGTGGATTTTACTTATGAAGTGTCGCGTTCTTTGGCGGCTTGCGAAGGCGCCATCCTTGTCGTTGACGCCGCCCAAGGCATAGAGGCGCAGACGCTGACCAATGTTTATTTGGCTTTGGACAACGATTTGGAGATAATACCCGTAATAAATAAAATTGATTTGCCCGCCGCCAATCCCGAACAAGTCAAGAAAGAAATTGAAGACGTCATAGGGCTTGACACTACCGATTCGCCCTTGATAAGCGCCAAAGAAGGCATAAATATAGATAAAGTCCTTGAAAGCATCATTACCAAGCTGCCCCCGCCTTCGGGACAAGAGGACGCCCCGCTGAAAGCGCTGATATTCGATTCCTTTTATGATAATTATAAAGGCGCGATTTGCAACATTAGGGTTATTGACGGCAGCATAAAAAAAGAAGATGTAATCAAAATGTTTTCAAGCGGTAAAGTGTTTGAGGTTACCGAAGTGGGGATTTTCAACCCCTCCATGCAGCCTGTGGACGTACTCAGAGCGGGCGATGTGGGATATGTGGCCGCCAGCATAAAGAATGTAAAGGATATTGCGGTGGGCGACACTCTTACTTATGCCAAAAACGGCGCAAAAGAGCCGCTTAAAGGATATAAAAAAATCACGCCGATGGTCTTTGCGGGAATTTATCCCGCCGACGGCGCCAAATACAACGATTTGAAGGAGGCGCTGGAAAAGCTTAACCTAAATGACGCCGCCTTGATTTTTGAGCCCGACACTTCGGGCGCTTTGGGGTTTGGTTTTCGTTGCGGCTTTCTTGGTTTATTGCATATGGAAATTATCGAAGAACGCTTAGAACGCGAATTTGACCTTGATTTGGTAACCACCGCGCCCAGCGTTTCTTATATCGTGCAAAAGGTTAACGGCGAAAGAATCATCGTGGACAACCCTTCCAAGCTTCCTTCGCCTTCGGAAATAGAAAGGATAGAAGAGCCCATAGTCAAAGCCAATATCTATACTCCTCCCGAATATGTGGGCTCGATTATGGAATTGTGTCAAGACAAAAGGGGAACCTTTATTGATTTGACTTATCTCGACACCAACAGAGTCAAGCTGGATTATCAAATACCGCTCAGCGAAATAATTTATGATTTCTTTGACAATCTTAAGTCCAAATCAAGGGGATACGCAAGCTTGGATTATGATTTTATGGGCTACAAAGCAGACAAGCTGGTTAAGCTGGATATATTGCTTAACGGGGAAGTCTGCGACGCTTTGTCTTTGATTGTGCATGCCGATAAAGCCTACGCCAGAGGAAGACAGATTGCCGAAAAACTTAAGGAAGTCATCCCGAGACATTTGTTTGAGATACCCATACAAGCGGCTATAGGCAGCAAGATTATCGCAAGAGAAACAGTGAAAGCCTTGAGAAAAGATGTGCTCGCCAAGTGTTACGGCGGAGACATCACGCGTAAAAAGAAGCTTTTGGAAAAGCAAAAAGAAGGCAAAAAAAGAATGCGGCAGGTGGGCAGCGTGGAAATACCTTCCGAAGCTTTTATGTCCATACTTAAATTCGATAAAAAATGATTACCGCAGGTTTATATATTCATATACCTTTTTGTGTCAAAAAATGCGCATACTGCAATTTTTATTCTGTCGCATATTCCCCAGAGTTTGCCCAGCAGTATATTTCGGAATTGATAAAGGAAATCAGCTCTTACGCGAAAGAGAAAAAAATTGCTGTCGACACAATTTATTTGGGCGGGGGAACGCCCGCCATTCTTTCCCTTGATTTGCTTGAACGGCTGATAAAAACAGTATATCGGACCTTTGATTGCCAAGTTAAAGAGTTTACCATTGAAGTCAATCCATGTTCGGCTCAAGACATTAAGCATTATAAATCTTTGGGCATAAACCGCATAAGCATGGGCGTGCAAAGCCTTGACGATAAAATACTTAAGATGCTGGGCAGACGCCATGACAAAAGCCAAGCCTTGACCGCCTTGGAGAACGCCAATAAATATTTCGATAACGTAAGCGCCGATTTTATTATAGGAGTAAGCGGCAAAAGGGATTTAGAGAAAGAGTTAAACAGTATTTGCGATTTTGTAAAACATGTTTCAGGATATATATTAAAACTTGAAAAGGGGACGGAACTGTACCAAAAATATCTAAATAAATCCTTTATTTTGCCCGACGACGACCAAACCGCCGACCAATATCATTTAATGTATGAGTGTTTGCGAAGCAAAGGCTTTGAGCGATACGAAATAAGCAATTTCGCCAAGGAAGGTTACCAAAGCGAGCACAATCTGAAGTATTGGCGCATGAAGGAATATATAGGCGCGGGGGTAAGCGCCCATTCTTATTTCGGCGGCAAAAGGTATTATAACGAAGATTCGCTGGCCAAATATTTGCAAGGCAGGCACAAAGGGAACAACGCCCAAATAAATGAGCCTTTGGACGCGCTGTTTGAAACGATAATGCTTGGCCTGCGCGTCGCCGAAGGCATAAACATCGATAAAATCAACCGCCTGTTCAGAATTGATTTTGAAAAAAAGTATGAAAAGGTTTTGCGCAGAATAAAGCCTTATATGGATATTAATTCGGAAGGGAATATCAGAATAAAAGATGAATATATGCTGCTGCAAAATTCCATTGTTTTGGAATTTATGAATTAATATAAAATAGCCTCTTTGCGGGAGGCTATTTTTTGGCTATAACTATAACTTTTTTATGTTTTTATTCCACTATATATTCCCCGTCAACCACATCAACTTTTATGGTATCGCCGGGCTGATAGTCTTTTTGCAGAATTGCCCTTGCTATCAGCGTTTCTATTTTGGATTGAATATAGCGCCTAAGCGGACGGGCGCCGTATTGCGCGTCGTATCCGTTGGCGGCTATAAGACCTTTGGCTGCGGAGGTTATCTCAAGGTTCAGCCTTTTTTCTTTCAGCCTTTCCACAAGGGCCGCAAGCATAATATCTATTATCTTGGCAATATCCTCTCTGGTCAAAGGCTTATAGAATATTATCTCGTCCAATCTGTTCAAAAATTCGGGGCGGAAATGCTGTTTCAAAAGCTGGGTTACATTTTCTTTGGTTTCCGCGGTTATTTCGCCGAAGCTGTCGATACCTTCAAGTATATAATGCGAGCCAAGGTTGGATGTCATAATAATGATGGTGTTTTTGAAATCCACCGTGCGGCCTTGCGAATCGGTTATTCTGCCATCGTCAAGCACTTGCAATAAAATATTGAATACGTCTTGGTGCGCTTTTTCTATTTCGTCAAAAAGTATAACAGAATAAGGCTTTCTGCGCACCGCTTCGGTAAGCTGTCCGCCCTCGTCATAGCCCACATATCCGGGAGGAGCGCCGATAAGCCTTGAAATGGAAAACCTTTCCATATATTCGCTCATGTCTATTCTCGTTAAATTGTGTTCGTCGTCAAACAAAGCCTCGGCAAGCGCTTTTGCCAATTCGGTTTTGCCCACGCCCGTAGGCCCCAGGAACATAAAAGAGCCTATAGGCCTGTTGGGGTCGGCTATTCCCGCGCGGGAACGCATAATGGCTTCGGCAACCTTGGTTACCGCTTCGTTTTGCCCCACTACTCTTTTATGCAGAACGGCGTCTAATTTCAAAATCTTTTCGCGTTCGCCCTCCATTAATTTGGTTACGGGAATGCCCGTCCATCTTGACACAATCTTGGCTATTTCTTCTTCGGTTACTTTGTCTCGCAAAAGAGAGGATTGTTCCTTGCCCGATTGTTGCTGAGCTTCTTCCAGCTGTTTTTGCAATTCGGGAAGCTTGCCGTAACGAAGCTTGGCGGCTTTTTCGTAATCAAAATTACGCTGCGCTATTTCTATTTCGGCGTTTATTTTGTCAAGCTGTTTTTTGATGTCTTGAACCTTATTGATGTCTTGCTTTTCTTTTTCCCAGCGGGCCTTCATTTGTTGAAAACTTTCCCTGTATTCGGCAAGAACTTTGCGGATTTTATTCAATCTTTCTTTGGAAAGCGAATCTGTTTCTTTATTCAAAGCCATTTCTTCAATTTCAAGCTGCATGATTTTTCTGGAAATCTCGTCCATTTCAGAGGGCATGGAATCAATTTCCGTCCTTATCATGGCGCAGGCTTCGTCCACAAGGTCGATGGCCTTGTCCGGCAAGAAACGATCGGTAATATAACGGTGGGAGAGGGTGGCCGCCGCTATAAGCGCTTGGTCTTGTATCTGCACGCCGTGGAAAATTTCGTATCGCTCCTTTAAGCCTCTCAATATGGAAATTGTGTCTTCCACGGTGGGCTCGTTTATTAAAACAGGTTGGAATCTCCTTTCCAAAGCGGCGTCCTTTTCGATATGCTTGCGGTATTCGTCAAGCGTGGTGGCTCCTATGCAATGCAATTCACCTCTTGCCAGCATAGGCTTAAGCAAATTCCCCGCGTCCATGGCGCCTTCTGCTCTTCCCGCGCCCACAATGGTGTGCAATTCGTCTATGAACAATATTATCCTGCCTTCGCTTTGCTTTATTTCGTTAAGTACGGCCTTTAATCTTTCTTCAAATTCGCCTCGGAATTTGGCGCCCGCGATAAGCGCCCCCATATCCAAGGAAAAAATGGTTTTGTTTTTCAAGCCTTCAGGCACGTCGCCTTTTACTATGCGAATGGCAAGACCTTCGGCTATAGCCGTTTTGCCCACGCCCGGTTCGCCTATTAAAACGGGGTTGTTCTTTGTCTTTCGGGATAAAATTCTTATCACATTCCTTATTTCGCTGTCCCTGCCAATGACGGGATCAAGCTTTTGCTCGGCCGCTCTGTTTACTAAATCCGTGCCGTATTTTGTCAATGCTTCATAAGTATCTTCGGGATTGTCGCTGGTTACTCTGTTGCCGCCTTTGACTTTTTGCAGCTGCTCTTCAAATTTCGCCCTTGTCAAGCCCGCCTCTCTCATTAAAGAGGTTAATTCAGTGGAAATATCGAAGATGGAAAGCATTAAATGCTCTACCGAAATGTATTCGTCCTTATTGTTTTTCGCGATTTTTTCGGCGTTTGCAAGTATTTTGTCGGTAACCGGCGCCACATAGATTTTTCCGGGTTCTCTGCCCGCGCCGCTTACTCTCGGCGTTCTCCTTATTCTGTCATCCACCTTTGAAATAATCAAATCCAGGTCCACGCCGCATTTTTTTATTATAGAAGCTATTAAACCCGATTCGTCATCCAGCAAAGCGTATAAAAGATGTTCGGGAAGTATTTCGATATTTTGGTTTTCGATAGCCATGCTCTGCGCTTTGGTAATGGCTTCCATAGTCTTTTGGGTAAACTTGTGGGAATTCATAAAGTCCTCCTTAAATGATAACAATGCCGCTGTTCAAATATTGAAGATAACGGTCCTCAATATCGCACGCGCTTTGGTACTTGTTTGATAAATAGCCTTTCAGTATCTCGTCAAACATTTTGATATAATTGCTTATTGCCCTTGCTATGCTTTCGTCGGAATAACTTTTACCCAAAGGCATTCTGAAAGCGCGATAGAATCTGCCCGCTTCCAAATTATATGTTATGCTGGCGTGGGCAGGGTAATAAGGCGATAAATATATGCTTTCAAGGCGCGCCCACAGCTTAAAGAACGAATTCAGCTCCATAAGCAGAGAGGCGCTTTGCGTTCGGAATATAACCTTTAACTCGCCTATGGTTTCTTTCGAGGACCTAAAAAGCTCCACTTCGTATTTAATGGTGGGACGGTATTTGTAATCCAATGAGCTTTTCAAAGACATTGTGGTATTGTTGTCGTCAAAAAAAGCGGTAAATATATCGTTGTTCAGCATTTGAGCTATGCTGTTGAAAATACCGCATATCTTTTTTTCGGGGGTTACATAAGAAACATAGTCGGCAAGGATTTGATTGACAAGATTGGAGCGATTGGTGTTTTTGCTGCGGGCGATCTCGTCAATTCTCTTTACTACGTCGTCCGACAAAATCAGGCTGTAAAGGCTTTTTTCCATTTATTTTTCCTCTTTTATATTCTTTGATAATCAAATTATATTATTCGTTGCAAAACTTGTCAAGAAAATTACATAAATATTCATACGAGTTTTAGTGTGAAAATTGCTTTGAAGCTGTTGACAAAGCAAAAGAGTATGTGCGACAATATGCCTGTAAATGTTTTTTACTTTACACATTAAGAGAGACCATGAAAAAGCTGAAAATGGCTATGCTCAACGCTTATTACGGGGGATTATTAAACTCGCACCAGTCGGAAATAATGCGATTGTATTATGATTGCGATTTGTCGCTGGGAGAAATAGCCCAGCAAATGAATATTACGCGGCAGGGAGTGAGGGAAGTAATCGTAAGAAGCGAAAACAAGCTTGCCGAGTATGAAAATAAACTGGGACTGGTCGATAAGGTAACCAAGCTTATCGCCGATTTGCAGTCAGTAATAAATGAAGTAAAAGACGATACCATAAAGGCTGAGCTTGAAAAAATATTAATAAAGATTAAGGAGTTATGACATGTTCGGAACATTGACCGAAAAGATAAATCACGCTTTTTCCAAATTGAAGAATAAAGGCGCCCTCAGCGAGCTTGAGGTTAAGAACGCCTTAAGAGATGTGAGAGTGGCTTTGCTTGAGGCCGACGTAAATTTTATGGTGGCCAAGAGCTTCGTTAAAGCGGTTACCGAAAGGGCTACGGGCGAAGACATTCTTAAAGGCCTTAATCCTTCCCAACAAGTAATTAAAATAGTCAATGAAGAACTGATAAAGCTCATGGGCTCCACGCACGCAAAGCTTAATGTGGCATCCGAGCCGCCTACCGTTATTATGATGTGCGGCTTGCAAGGCTCGGGCAAAACCACCATGTGCGGCAAGCTTGCGGTAATGTTGAAAAAGCAAGGCAAAAAAGTTTTATTGGCCGCGGGGGATATTTATCGTCCCGCCGCCATAAAACAGCTGCAGATAGTGGGAGAGAAAGCCCAAACCGAAGTGTTTGAGATGGGGCAAATCAATCCCGTCAAGATAGCTTCGGAAGCTGTGAAATACGCGCTCAAACAAGGCTTTGATACCGTAATTCTCGATACCGCGGGCAGACTGCATATAGACGAAAAGCTTATGCAAGAGCTTAAAGACATTAAGGCGAAAATCAAACCCGACGAAATTTTGCTTGTGGTGGACGCGATGTTAGGACAGGATTCGGTCAATGTGGCTTCCACTTTCAATGAAATGTTGGATATTACCGGCGTGGTATTGACAAAGCTTGACGGAGATACCAGAGGCGGCGCCGCTTTGTCCATAAAGGCGCTGCTCAATAAACCCATAAAATTTTGCGGCATCGGCGAAAAATTAACCGACATAGAGCCTTTTTATCCCGACCGCATGGCCAGCCGAATATTGGGCATGGGCGACGTGCTGACGCTTATTGAAAGAGCGCAGCAGGCCATTACCGAAGAAGACGCCATAAAAATGGCCAAAAAGCTGAAAGAAAGAAGGTTTGATTTGGACGACTATTTGCAACAGCTTTACAGCATGAAAAAGATGGGCAATTTAACCGAAATGATGCGTATGATACCGGGGTTGTCAAGCAAATTAAAGGGCGCAGACCTCAATGTGGACGAAAAGCAAATTGAGAGAACCAAAGCGATTATTCTTTCCATGACAAAAAAAGAACGCGCTAACCCAGAAATTATAAATGGCTCCCGCCGTAAGAGAATAGCAAAAGGCAGCGGAACCACGGTGCAGGATGTGAACAGGCTATTGAATCAATTCAATCAAATTAAAGACATGATGAGAATGTTTTCGGGCAAGAGAAGATTGCCGTTCGGATTGTAAATCAAAAAATACCATATAAATAAATTTAACTTTTGGAGGACTAAGAAAATGGCAGTAAAAATCAGATTGACAAGAATGGGCGCTAAGAAAGCTCCTTTTTATCGCATTGTGGCTACCGATTCCCGCAAGGCCAGAGACGGACAATACCTTGAGCAGATAGGGTATTACGATCCCACCAAAGAGCCCGCGGTCGTAAAAATCGATGTCCAAACAGCGCAAAAATGGATGAGCGTGGGAGCCCAACCTACCGAAACCGTAAGGTCATTGTTCGTAAAAGAAGGAATTCTGCAAAAAAAGGAAAAATAATATGAAGGATTTGATAGACTATCTGGTAAAACAGCTTATTGAAGAAGAACATCATGAGATTGTGGTTTTGGAAGACGAAAAGAATATAGAATATAAGGTTTATGTAGACAAGGAGCATATAGCCAAGGTCATAGGCAAGGCAGGCAAGACTTCCAAAGCGATAAGGACCTTGGTTAAAGCCTGCGCCAACGGCAGGGATAAAAATGTTTCTGTCTATATAGAAGAAAGGTAAACGCAAAAAAATGTTTATTGTCGGAAAAATATTAAAACCGCACGGCGTAAGGGGAAGCCTTAAAGTTCAATCTTATATGGATTCGCCTTATGCCTTTCGACAATTGAAGAAAATTTTTATCGCCAATCAAGTCTATAAAATTCAAGAAGTCAAGGTAGTGGGCGAATTTGCCATAGTCAAGGCAGAAGGCGTCGATACCGTCGAGGAAGCCGAGAAATTCAGGAATAAAGAAATTTTTGCGCTAAGGGAGGATATGCCGCCTTTGCCCCAAGGCAGGTACTATATCGATGATTTATTGGGATGTCAGGTTATCGTATCGGGCAAACCCATAGGCAAGGTTTACGACATATTGCAAAACGGGGCGGCGGATGTTTTTTGCGTGGACGGCGAAAAAAAAGTTATGTTCCCATATGCGGGAGATGTCATTGAGAGAATAGATATAGAGGACAAAAAAATTTATATCAGCCAAACCGAATTTGACAAGGTGGCGGTTTATGAAGATTAAAACGCTTACTTTATATCCCGAACTGTATTCCGCGCTTCATACCGGCGTCCTGGGCAAGGCGCTGGAAAAAAACATTTTTGAAGTTGAAGTAATAAACATAAGGGATTATTCCAAAGATAAGCACAAGAAATGCGATGACTATCCTTTCGGCGGAGGCGCGGGCATGGTTATGACCCCTCAGCCTTTGCATGACGCTATCGCAAGCAACGATCCCGAACATAAAGCGCTAAGAATTTATTTGTCGCCCAAGGGCGTTAAGCTCAACCAAAAACTTGTCAAGGAGCTTGCTCAAAAAGAGTTTTTGCTTCTGGTCAACGGCAGTTATGAGGGCGTGGACCAAAGAATAATAGACGCCGACATAGATATGGAATTGTCGGTGGGGGATTATGTGCTCACTTGCGGAGACTATGCTTCTCTTATCGTAATCAACGCCGTGTCCAGATACATTGACGGGGTGCTGGGCAGCTGTCAATCCGCTCAAGAAGAAAGCTTTAGCGATAACTTGTTGGAGTATCCGCAATATACTCGGCCGCAAAACTTTATGGGCATGGAAGTTCCCGAAGTGCTTTTGAGCGGCAATCACGCGGAAATTGAGAAATGGCGCAAGCAAAAAAGAATAGAGCTGACAAAAAAATACCGCCCCGACCTTTTGGAGGAATGATATGCGCATACATTGGTTTCCCGGTCATATGAAAAAGGCGCTGAGGGTTATGCGCGAGCAGCTGAAAATGGTGGACAGCATTATTTATGTATTGGATTCCAGAGCGCCATTGTCGTCCATTAATCCGCAATTTGACGAATTAATCGCTCACAAACCCGTTCTGTATGTGCTCAATAAATCCGATATGGTTAATAGCGACGACATTTTGAAGTGGCAACGGCGTTTTGAAAAAGAGAATAAAGCTTGTGTCGCCAACAACAGCCTGAATAAAGGCGGCGGGAAAATTATCATTAACAAATTGCTTGAAATAAACGCCGCCGCCATTGAAAAATACAGGAATAAAGGCGTAAATAAAACGATAAGAGCCATGGTAATCGGCATACCCAATTGCGGCAAAAGCGCCCTTATCAACAGCTTGACTTCGGGAAAGAAAACCGTTACAGGCAACAAACCCGGCGTTACCAGAGGCAGGCAGTGGGTGGTTATCGATAAATATATAGAGCTTATGGATACCCCCGGCACGCTTTTCCCCGATTTCGGCGACGAAAAAAAGGCTTTGAATTTGGCCTTTATAGGCAGTATCAAAGACGATATACTCGACATTAACGAGCTGGCTTCCAAGCTTTTGGATTGTTTGACAAGCCTTGGTCACGGAAATAAAATAGCCCAAAGATATAATTTGCAATCAGAGACGTCAAGTAAGGCCGAAATGCTGCGGCAAATAGGGCTTAGCAGAGGCTTTATACTTAAAGGCGGAGAAGTGGACATCGAAAAAACGGCAAAAGCGGTCTTGACGGATTTTCGCAAGCTGGCGTTCGGTCAAATTATTTTGGAGAAAGCTTAAATGGATCTTTTAAGATATGAAAGAAGCTTATTAGAAAAAGGGCATAACCTGATTTGCGGCATTGACGAAGCGGGAAGAGGGCCTTTGGCCGGCCCTGTTACCGTGGCGGCGGTCATAATGGATATGGATAACATTGTTTCCGGCGTTAACGATTCCAAACAGCTTTCCGAAAAAACAAGAGAAAGGCTTTATGAAGAAGTATTGGCGGCGGCCATCGGCTATAACGTGGTGTCCATTAATTGCGACGTCATTGACGAAATAAACATCTTAAACGCCACCAAGCGGGCCATGAAAAAAGCGGTGGAGGGGCTTTTCCCTTTGCCCGACATATTGCTTGTCGACGCGGTAAAAGACGATTTCGGATTGCCGTCGTTGTCGATAATACACGGGGACGCCCTAAGCTATTCCATAGCAGGCGCATCCATACTTGCCAAGGTTGAAAGGGACAGAATTATGAGGAAGTACGCTGAAATATACCCCGAATACGGTTTTGAACAGCATAAGGGGTACGCCACCAAATTACATATCGAACGGCTTAAAAAGTACGGTCCTTGTCCCATTCACCGCAAATCATTTATAGGTAAAATTTTGGGGGAATAATGGACAAGCGCGCCGACGGCATTAAAGCCGAAGTGTACGCAAAACGGTATTTGCAGGAAATAGGCTATCGAATACTTGACTGCAACATCGCCTACCGAAACATGGGCGAAATAGATATCGTGGGCATGGACGGGGATTGCCTTGTGATAATTGAAGTAAAATACCGTTCTTCTGACGATTACGGACATCCGCTGGAGAGCATCACAAAGACCAAGAGACAGAGAATGGTTAAGGCGACGGCTTGTTACCTTGCCGAAAACAAACCTAAATTTAAGAGTATACGATTTGATATTTTGTCAATAACCGATAGTGGAATCGAACATGTGAAGAACGCGTTTTTTTCGGGTTGGAACTGAATAAATTATGTTCAACGACAAAAACAAAAAAGTTCCATAAAAATACTTGATGTATTTTATTTATTTTGTTATTATAAATAAGACTTTGCAGCGGTCCTATACGAGTGGCGGACTATAAAATGACCCGCAAATCTAAGCCTCGCACGAACGCTGTCATCAATAACGGAGGTAAGTCATGAACATTATTCAAACAATAGAAAAAGAAGGGCTGAGAACGGATTTGCCCGATTTCAAAATCGGAGATACCGTAAGGGTATTCGTTAAAGTTGTAGAAGGAACAAGAGAAAGACTTCAAGCTTTTGAAGGCTTGGTCATAGCCCGCAAAAACGGCGGCATCAGAGAAACTTTTACCGTACGCAGATTGTCTTTCGGCGTGGGAGTGGAAAGGACTTTCCCTCTACATACGCCCAAAATCGACCATATAGAGATTGTCAGGTCGGGTAAAGTAAGAAGGGCAAAATTGTACTATATGAGAGGCCGCACGGGCAAAGCCGCCAAATTAAAGCAAAAAAACTTTAATTAATCGCAAAAGGAAGCTGCAATCGATAAGGTTGCAGCTTATTCAAAAAAGGGGTTAAAATGAAGAAAACGATTTACATAACCGTTTTATTAATATTAATCGCCGTCTTTTTGACAGGGTGCGCCGACATCAACGTAAATCTTCTTAAAGGCGGGGATTTTGAATATGCCGATACTGACGAAGTAAGAGAAAGTTGGAAGTTGTCTTCGGGCGGCTCCGAAACTTCAAGCGTCTTTACCGTTTCCAACGGGGCGCTGGGCATTAACACCTCGACGGCGGGGTGGGCGTACGCCGCTCAAGAGCTGCAATTAAAAAGCAACGCTTATTATAAAGTAACCTACACATACAGCATTACATCAATATCTTATTATGGCGAAGCCACTTCCTACGACGGGCTCTTTATCGGTTTTTTGGAAGATAAGGATTTTAATATAGGGGAATCGCCGGACGGCGTAATCAAGCCCCTAATCCATAACGGAACCACAAACGGATATGTAACGGGAGAATTCTTTTTCAAAACTACTTATATTACCAAAGCCTCTTTGGCGATTTTTGTGGGGACCGAAGAAGGCCCCGTTTCGGCAAATGTCAAAATAGACGATATTACCCTTGAAAGGGTGAGAAAAAACGCCGTAACGGTAACGGAAGACCCCGATACGGGTAAAGACGTGATAGTCGCCTTCAAGCTCGATACCGATACCTTCGGCGCTCACAGCGATAAGAATATAGTGTTTATTGTATTGGGCTGCATCTTTACTTTTGCGCTCGGTTATGTCGTTTACATTATGTTCAGAAGGAATATGGCTTTGGAAGAAGGCTTTACGCAAGGTTTTTTGACAAAACTGCGCGACAGCAAATATTGGGGCATCGCGCTGGTGATCGCGTTCACGGCCTTTATTCGATTGCTGATATCTTTAATTTCTTCGGCGCTGGCCCATACAAGCGAAATATATTATCTTGGCTATAATGTGGAGTCCGAAGCTACGGCAGGACATTTTATCGCTCATTACGGCACGGTATACTTAAAGTCCACATTGGAAGCGTATGCGGCTAAATACGAATACGCGTTCGCGGCGGTAAACACTTCTACGCCCATGCTGTATTACCTTGCGGGATTGGCGGGGCTGCTTTCTCGAATGTTTAACGGCGGCATAGTGTGGACCACTTTCTTTATTAAATTGTTTGCCACGGCGGCGGATATAGGTGTAGTAATCATCATTTATAAGCTGTTGGAAAAAAGGTTAAGCAAATTGTCCGCTTTGCTTATGTGCGCTCTTTATGCCGCTTTGCCTATAGTGTTTTCCATTTCAGCGGGTTGGGGACTGAGCGAGGCGGTTACCGTGTTTTTGATTACGCTTGCCATGTATTATGTGATTAATAATAATTACTGGGGAGCGGCCTTTGCGTATTTCGCGGCATTCACTTTTTCGGTAAACGCCATATATATGCTGCCCATAATCTTATGCTATGCGGTAAGTCAATTCATTAACCGCAAAAAAATGCGTTTGCCCATTATTCTAAGCCTTGTGGGCGGCTTTGCGTTGTTCTATTTGGTTACTTTGCCGTTTGCCTTCCAAGAAATTAAAGAAGGAAGCGCCTTTGCGGCGGTAATTGATTATTATGAGGCCGTCTTTGTGGATAATAATGTCTATACCGCAAACGCTTTCAATTTCCAAGCCATGCTTAAAAACAATTTTGAGACCGTAACCACGGAATCGCTGTTTATTACCATATTATTTGATGTGTTTGTTATCGCTTTGGTGGCGGCGGGCTATTTTAAGAATAAAAACAGAATGGAACTAACCTTATTGGGCGCGTTGCTTGTTTGCATGCTGTTTACGTTTACCAACGGAATGACGCCCGTAACCATGTATATGGCTTTGCCTTTAATGTTTATATATGCCGCCATGAATAAGGAAAAAAGGGTGTATTGGACAACCATACTTTATGCTTTGCTCATGTTCATAAACGCAAGCTATGTGTATATGGTGGCGGGATACACCACAATGGGCATAGAACGCTTGAGTTATGACGGCAACGCCTTAATGTATGTGTTCGGAGCCTTTAATGTATTGCTTACCGCTTACTTTATTTACGTGGTATATGATATAATCGCTTCCAGAAAAGCGTCTCGAATCAAGCCTTTGGAAATAACTTATCTTGATTCTTTGCGCTTGACGGCCAGGAAAACGCGGAAGTTTTTCCGTAAATTGGTTACAAGATAATCAAAATCCGCTGAAAAAGCGGATTTTTGATATGTCCATCTGTTTCAAAAAAAAGCCCGCTTGTCAGCGGGCTAAAAATCTTATTTGTAATTTCTTTTACGGGCTTTCTCGGCCTTTTTCTTTCTCTTCACGCTGGGTTTTTCATAGAACTCATGGCGCTTGAGATCGCCGATAATGCCTTCGTTGGAGCATTTTCTTTTCCAACGGCGAAAAGCGCTGTCCACAGTTTCGTTTTCTTTTACATAAACCGTTGCCATATATATTATTCACCCCCTCCGCGCGTAGTTGTTTTCATACTATTATTATAAACATTATATGGTAAAAGTCAAAGGGATTTTTCAATTAATTCAAAAATTAAGCGCAAAAGCGTTGATAACGGAAGCTTGCAATACGCAAAGTCTAAACAATATCCGACCGCTTTTATTTTTTCGGCGCTTTTTATCTGTCGTACACTAAACATGCGACGCTCATGCTAAGCGAAATGGTGGCCATGATGAGATAATAGATAATCAATGGAGAAAAATACGAAAAAACGGCGAGGAATATTCCGCTGAATAAAAAGTATTTGGCTCTTTTGCGAATGAGGATATTTGACAAAGCGTCCTTGAAATCAATTTTTCGCTTGCTTTTTTTGTATTTGAAATTCTTTTGTGGCAAAGCGTTATGTTTAATCAAAAACTTATGCAAGCTCCTTGGCTGTACGAATTCAATGTCGCCTTTTAAGCAATTGGCCAGTTGAACGCCGCTTCTTTGATGGGCTCTGGCCAAAAGATAAATCTTGTCAATTCCTTTTGTTTGGGCATATCTCCATATCTTGGCTATTTCATCGTTGGACACATTTCCGAATTTGAAAAGAGGGGCAATAAGCGTTTTTGCTCCGTTTTTTTCATATAGGATGCAATTATTCTCAATATACGGGCGGTATATTTCAGGGATTACTTTTATCAAGTGTGCGCAAACGCTCTCCGCGCCCATAATGGCGAAGCTTTGCGACATTTCCCAAACGGTAATGTTTTTTTTGTCGCGATAACGATTAATCAAATGTATGAAAAGAACGCGCAAGAGCAAGAATATAAGAAAACTGACAAAAACGGCGGAGGCAAGCTCGTCCACAATATAATTAATCCACAGCAAAATTATCGCGAACGCGGAAGTGTTCAAAACTATTTTGTCCAGTTTGTTCATAAGATTATTTTTGACCGTAATTTTTATGTTAAACCGCGGTTTATCGCTATACGCTATTGAAATGCAATCATTAATGGTTTATAATTTAACTATGAGAATAGGAATATACGGCGGAGCTTTCGATCCAATACACAAGGAACATAAGAAAATAATACATGAATGCAAAAACAAATTAAAGCTTGACAGACTGATTTTGCTGCTTTCCCACAATCCCCCTCACAAAAATTATCAAATATCGCCTTTTGAAATCAGAGCCCAAATGCTTAAGGCGGAGACTTGCGATTTGGATTATGTAATTGTGGACGAAAGGGAATATTTGAGGAGCGCGAGCAAAAATCGTTCCTTTGAAGTGCTTTCGGAATTAAAAAATGAATATACCGCCCATGACTTGATTTATATAATTGGCGGCGACAGCATGATAAAATTTCATACTTGGGCGCGCCCCGAAATTATTGCCCGGCTTATGCCCATTGCCGTAATTCCCAGAGAAGGGTATGAAGGGTTACAAGAAGCTGTCGAAAATGCGAGAAAAGTTTACGGAGCCCGAATAAAAACGCTTTCTTTCAAGGGAGGACAGGTCAGCAGTTCGGTAATAAAAGCTACTTATGAGTTTGGCGACAGAAGCGGCGACGTGAGCGACAAGGTCCATGATATAATCATAAGGAACAACCTGTATAAACAATTTGGTTTTTACATCGATAAGCTTAAAGCCAATATATCTCAAGAGCTTTTTGAGCACTGCAAATCCACCGCGCTTTACGCTTTGCGGTTTGCCGACAAGCTGGATTTAAGTTATGACGAGGTTTTTCTGGCCGCTTTGCTGCACGACTGCGCCAAAGAAAAAACTGCAGCCGCCGAATACGCTGAGCGCTATCCCGAAAAGATTATTCATCAATTTGAAGGGGCGGTTGTGGCGCAAAAAGAATACGGCATAGACAATCCAAAAATCCTTAACGCGATTAAGTATCACACAACGGGCAAAATGAATATGTCTAAATTGGAAAAACTTATTTTCAGCGCCGACATGCTTGAAAAGAACAGGGATTTTGAGGGCGTGGAAAGATTAAGGGAAATTATGGAAGAAGATTTTGAAAAAGGGTTCTTGGCTTGCGTGGACACTTCCATTAAAAGGCTTGAAGACACGGGCAGAGCCATTTATTATCTTACCAAAGAATGCAGGGATTTTTACAAAAATCCGCAAAAATAAAAAAAGGAGATTATATGTTACCTAAAGATTTGAAAGATGAAATCGTAAAAACCTTACAAAACAAGAAGGCTATGGATATTACCGTTATAAACATAGCCGAGCAAACCACCATAGCCGATTATTTTATCATAGCGACGGCCAAAAATGCCGCCCAAGCCAAAGCTTTGGTGGAAAGTTTGGAAGAATCGCTTGAAAAGAAAGAAACGCGCGCTTTGAGAAAGGAAGGCGTGCGGGAGGCGAGATGGGTGGTAATTGATTACGCCAGCGTTATCGTGCATATCTTTAACGATGAAACAAGGGATTTTTATAACCTTGAAAAATTGTGGATAAAAGGTGATAATGTAGAAAAAATTGTATAAAAAACAACCTGCGCTTATCGGCGCAGGTTGTTTGAAAGCGGCGGCAAAGTATTGTCGCCGTCCTTTACGCTTTTGCGCAAACTATCTCGGTGTAATGATGCCCGTTTAAATCAATCAGCGAGAAAAATACCGACAACGTGCCGTTGGGATTGAGAATGAATAGCGCTTTTTGGGCGTTTTCCGAACTGAGGTTTATTTCCGAATACGCGTTGTCGAATAGAAAGTTTATCGCTTTCAAGCCCGCGCTTGTTTGAGCGAGCAGAAAGCAGCCGTTATCGCGAAGTATAAAGTCATGGATTTGGCTTATGTTTTGCAAACAAGATTGGCCTACCAGCGAGGCTTCCAATTCGTTATTGAAAATATACATGGCTTTGTGCTTTCCCGTAAATATCGCCATTACGCCGTTATTATGAGGCAGCAGCGTCAGGTTTTCGGTATGACCTGAAAGCTGGGTATGAATTGCCGATTGCCTGTCAAAATTCATGTCGATTTTCCAAAGCCGCATAAAATCCCCGCTTTTTTCGGCAACAATAAGCTTTGCCTGTCCTTGGTCATTATACGGGGTTACTGCGGCGATTGAACAATTTTGCACATAAGTAGTTTCGATAATCTTAAGATTGGGAGCAAGCTTGACTNNGCTTGACTACGGCGTAACCGCCGCTTGTGTTTATAAATACCAGCAAATGATAATAGCAATCATATACATCTATTATTTCCCCTGAAGGCAAAAAACCGCTTTTCAGGTTTTGGTTATCGTCGAACATGTAAACGCTGTTGACGGCGCCTTGGGCAAATATAACGCAATCGCCCGAGTTATTTATAAAAATCCTGCTTTTGTCGGATAGCGGCAAGGTGACTTTATTAACGCCATTCAATTGGTAATCCGCTACAAAAAACAAAAGATTTTCTTTGTTTTTGCATATAATCGCCAGCCCATCGGGGGTTATTTGCGAAGCCGAATATTCAAGCTCTTGACGGGAAGGCAAAACAAAAACTTTTTCCACGGCGCCCGCGTAGGAAATCTTTGCCACCGCCACGCTTTGACTGTCGCAGGCGATATCCCCGAATTTTGAATTGGTTTCCAGTATGGCGTATATTGAATGGGCGGTTGGGTGAAGGTTTTTAATATGTATGTCGCCATGCCCTTTTATGTTTTGGGTATAAATAAACATATCGCTGGCCGCGGGTTGCTTAGGATATGAGGTATAATACGGAACTATATCGGGCAGTTTGTTATCGCTTTCATTGTTGTTTTGGCTGTTGTCTACGGGCTCAAGCGGCATGCTGTGGGCGGGATTGTCGGGTTGGTTGATGATGGACATAAGAACAACGACTATGCTTACAATAAGCGCAAGCGTCAATATGGCGGGAATAAATTCCCTCGCTTTCACTCTCATGGTATCACCTCGCCTCGTTAATGTAAACATTATAATTGATTTGTCTACCAAAAGGCGAGAAGCTGCAAAATTAGTTAAATAATTACATTATTCCGAAATTTTCGCCGCTTGCAATATTCTCTTTACTATGCGCTCGTTGACATTGTCTTTTTCAGTTTTGATTGCGGGCGGCGGTGAGGAATATAATTTATCTATGTTTTCGATTAGGGTTTTGGGATTAAGATTTTTTTGCTCAAGCATAACGGCCAGCCCTTTTTTTTGGTAGGAAAGGGCGTTCTCTATCTGGTCGCCGCGGGAGGAAGTTTTGGGCAAAGGTATTACAAGCATTTTTTTGTTTAAGGCGGCAAGCTCGCTCAAAGTGTTCGCGCCTGCGCGGCTTACCACCACTTCGGCAGCGGCGTATAAATCATAAATATCTTTGGCGTATTCCATTTGCGTGTAATACGGGCGCTTTATGTCGAAAGCTCCGCGCTTGCCCGCTATATGAACTATGGAATATCTCTGCGTGAGCATGGGCAAGCTTTGATACACCACATCGTTAATGGCGGCGCTGCCGCTGCTGCCTCCGAAAATAAGAACAATGGGCTTGTCGCTTTTGATTTTATATTTTTGTAAGGCTTTTTCTTTTTTGCCTTGAAAGATTTCATTTCTAATGGGATTGCCGATATATTCGCCTTTTTTTGTTTCTTCAAAGGAAGTTATCACCGCTTGGGCGAATTTGGAAACGATTTTATTGGCCAGCCCCAAACTCATATCCGATTCGTGCGCCACAACGGGGATTTGTTCCAAACGGGCGGCAAAGCATGTGGGAAGAGAAACATATCCTCCTTTTGAAAAAACCGCTGACGGTTTGATTTGCTTCAACAGCCGTCTTGCTTGCTTGATTGATTTTATCAGAACAAAAGGTATCTTGAAATTGTTCATTAAGCGTATTCTGTCCAGCTTAACGGCGTCTGTTTGGTGAAAAATTATGCCGTAGTCGGGCACGATGTCTTTTTCCGGCCCGTCGCTTCCGATGTAATGTATTTGGTCGAAATGCTTTTTTAAGTAAGGAATAAGCGCAAGATTGGGTATTATATGACCTCCCGTTCCTCCGCCTGTCAATACAATCGTCCGCATGGTCAGCTCCCGTCTAATTGTCAGTCAATACATAGTATGAGTAAATTATTGATTATGATATAGGCAATCGCGCGTCTGCAATGAACCAAGACAAATAAATCAATAACATTGACTTGGATATAAATAAATATTATAATTATAATACCGATTCAAACAGGAGTATTTATGTTTAAGAAAGCAACTGTAAATTGTATAATTTTATTGTTAGTTTTGCTGTCCGTTTTCATGCTTTCGGCTTGCGTCAATACTCCTCCCCAGGAAAAAGAGCTTATTATCGACTATAAAAATGTTGTTAAAGAAGTGCCTTTCGGCACCGAATTAAATTTGGGCGGGCTTGTGGTTAAAGTTAAGATGACCAACGGCACATATGTAATGCTCAAAAGAGGGAAAGGCGGATACTCCGTTGACGATGGCGGTTATAATCAGGATGTCCCCGGCGATTATACCATAACCATATCATACAAGGATTATGAAAGAGTATCCTTTGTCATTACCGTAAAAGAAGAAGAGATAATTGACGAAGATGAAGACAAAGATATTACGGTTGTGGCAATCGAAGTCAAGAAAACCGTAGGCAAAAGGCTCTTTTATGTGGGCGAGCCGTTTGACAACAAGGGTATAGTCGTGGAATGTATATATAGCAACGGCAAAAGGGAGACCGTCGGCGCTCCTCAGCTGGAGTTTGATTCGGATTCCTTCAATTCTCACGAACCGGGCGAATATACGATAACGGTAAGATATTATCCCAAATACTCCTTATTCGATACTTATACGGTTACCGTTATTGAAGCGCCTTCGCCTGTATTGACTGAAATAGAAATAATAACGGATCAGGCAACGTTGGAGTTCAGATACGGCGAAAGCTTTACTTCCGACGGCATAATCGTTGAGAAATATTATGACGACGACGGCGTGATAATAAAGGAAATCGCTTCTCCCGAAGAATTGATAATAGATCATTCTCAATATAACGCTCAAAGCCTGGGCAAATATTCCATAATCATAACTGTTTCGGGCACCAATGTGAATCAAAGCTATGAAGTCGAAGTCGTGGATTATGTGGTAGGAATCGATTTGCAAATCGCAAGTCTGAATTATGAATTGGGAGAACAATTTTCCTCCGAAGATATTACCATTTATCTCATTATGGCTTCGGGAGCCGGCGCGCAGGGCGCTCTTGAAGATTTTACCGTTGAGGACAGCGATTTTAATCCCAATGAAGTCGGCGAATATACGATAAAAGTTTTCATGAATGGCAATCCGCAAATCAACGCCGAGATTACCGTTTATGTCTATGAACCGTCGGGCTAAGTATAATAAGTTGGATAACGGCAGAAAAAGATATGGACGAATTAGTTATTAAAGTTAACAGAAACCTACTCCGTATCGCCAAAGGGAATATTAAATCCTTGAATGATTTATATATTTTAACGGGGCGAATATTGTTTGTCATGGCAAAAAAATATTTGTGCGACGCAAACTATGCCGAAGATTTATTGAGCGACGTATATTTAAAGGTTGTGCGCAAGGTGGATTCTTTTAAGAAAGGGTATAACGGACTTAACTGGCTTATAAAAATAGTAAAAAATGAGGCTATTAATTACAATATCAAATACGGCAGGCGTAAAACCGTTGAATTGAACGAAAATATACATAGCGCTCAAGATGTTGAGGACAGTCTTTCCCGATTGTTGGTTGAGGAAGCGTTGCAAAACCTTGACGAAGAGGAAAAGCATTTAATATATCTTAAATATTGGGAAGGCTATACGGTAAGGGAAATCTCTCAAGAAACAGGCTGCGCCGTAACAACTACATACGATAAAATACGAAATACCCTAAAGAAATTAAAAAAGCTTGTAAAATAGATTCGAATTTTTTTGAAATTCGATTGTATTGTTATAGGGGAGTATATGAAAGATAAATTACAAGAAAAAATATATCGCAAAGCGGACGCGCTGCCGAATGCGGATAGCGTGCTTGAAAAAGCCCGCAATGAAATGGCGAGCTTTGCCCAAAACCAAAAAACCGCCCCAAAAAGCTTAAGGTGGAAGGTCGCTTTGGCAATATCTTGCTGCTGCGTCCTTATGCTTTGCGCGATATTGATTTATCCTTTTTTATTTAAAATTCATATCGAAGGAGGTCAAAATATCGGCGACAACGATTTGGTTTGGCAAAGCCATGATTCCATAGCGCATTACGCGCAAGAACATAATTATGACTTGTTGGTATTTGACAAACAGCCTTCGGAATGCAACGCGTATCTGTACAAATGCGATATTGCCATAATTGAAGAAAAACATACTTATACTCTTGACGGACAAAATTATGAAATTTTGTACATGATTAAATCTCCCGAACTGGATTATGATCTGTTTTTCGATAAACTGAAAGATTACTACATGCTTGAGCCCAACGGCGAACGCAAAGAAATAAATTCTATTGTCTATTATTATGAACAAACGCTTTACGGCAATATTTACAAAACGAATTTGTTTTTTAAGGACGACACTACGGATTATTGCCTTACAATTTCCAGCGAAAGCGCCGACTGGGAAATGGTTTTGGACCATTTAGGCTATATCGATTAATATCAAATTCGACCGTTTTCCTGTCTTTTTGTTCTTTTTTGCGTATATTCAAAAAATTTTAGAAAAAAAGTAAAATTTTTTCGAACAAAATCGAATTTCAAATGTAATTTATATCGTAGGGGGAATAGGAGGTAATATGAAAAAAAACGCGGTCGGTGTCTGCATTGTCCTCATAATGGTTATTTGCCTATCAAGCACTTTTCTTTTATTTAACATTAATTTTGAATCCTCGTCTAAAGCTTATAATGTCGCCGTGGGCGCAAAAGAAAACTATATCCGACAAATGAAGGCGGAATATAATGTTGATGTGCAAATGAGCAAAGTCAAAATATTAAACGATTTTGACGGCAATACTTATACCTTGACGGAATTTTCTCCCGCCGGCTTTATGATTTATAACGAAGAGGCCGAGCTGCCCGTTGAGTATTCGGCGATAAGCCTTTCTCCTTATCTTGAATATGACAAGGATTTATATTACGGCGGTCCGGGGCAATTTTTTGTTAAACGCAACAACCTCTTAATTCATACCATAACCGGCGAAGAGCTGTACATAAACAAAATCAGCGATTTGAGCGAGCACAGCAGAAGGCTTTACGCCGATAATCTGAAAATGAAAGCCGCCCTTAAGGCTGAGCCTGAAGCGGCAGGGGAAATCGGAATATGCAGCAGCTCCCAAACCGTGGGAGGCAAGACCTTCACATGCGTTAATTTCAGCCAATTTTTCGTCAATCTCGACAACCCCATTAAAATGGGCTATGTAAGCGGAGGCTATTGCGCTTATATCGCAGGAAACATATTGTTGGGATGGTATGATACTTTTATAAGCGATTCTTTTGTGAACAATAACCATATGACGCCCAGAAGCGACGGTGTCAATCGTATGTATAAAAACAGTAATTTGACTCAGGAGTTAATAAACATCGGCGGCAGCAATTCAGTCAGCATAAGCACGCTCAAAAAGACAATGAATAAATATTTCAGCAACCATGGCATTAACGCAAGCAGCTATACGATAACAACGCCTTTTTTCTCAGGTACAACAATTAAGAACAACATAGCTTCCAACAGACCCGTAATCGTATTGGGTTCGCTGCATAATCCCCAAACGGGCGGAAAGGTAGCTCACGCAAGCGTATTTTATGGTTATGTTAAAGGAGGATACGGTTTGAACGCTTGGGGATTCCTTGCTCATTATGGCTGGTCGGGCTATAGCGCGGTTACGGTCAATGTCAGCAACAACAGCATATTTACGAGTATGTATAAAATTGAATATTAGTTTATATAGGTAAGCGCTCTTTGTATGTAAGCATCTTAGTATTTTTTTAAGGTTTTCATTATTATTTCTATCTCCAAAAGGAGGGGGGGAAGGAGATACGGCGGATTTACGAGGGGAAAGGTCCGACCGTATCTCTTTTTCTTTAACATAAAATTAATTGCGACAAGGCATTTGATTTCATTCATGAGCAATAATATAATTCCCCGTAAAAGCATTTTTTTGGCAAGAACATAAACAATGATTAAAATGGTAAAATAAAAGGGAAAAAAGGACTGCGTTTGCGCCATGTTATCGCGGCAATCGCTTTACTTATAAAATCTTAGATAGTATAATTATCTCATTATTAATTATAAGGAGAAAACAGATGAAAGTCTATAATTTTTCGGCCGGTCCCTCCACTTTGCCGCGGCAAGCGCTGGAGCAAGCGCAAAAAGATTTTTTGGACTACAACGGCAGCGGCATGTCGGTTGCGGAGATGAGCCATCGCAGCAAGGTATACGAAGAAATTCACAATGAGGCGATATCCCTTTTGCGCGAGCTGATGGGAATAAATGATGACTATTATGTATTATTCCTGCAAGGCGGCGCGTCTACGCAGTTTGAGGCCGTTCCGCTGAATTTATTGGTTAAGGGCAGAGCGGACTATATTGTAACGGGAAACTTCGCAAAAAAAGCTTATAAAGAAGCTAAAAAGTATGGAGATATAGCTTTGGCTGCTTCCTCGGAGGATAAAAACTTTACTTATATACCCGATGTGGATAAAATAGAATTTCGCGACGATATAGACTATGTTCATATTACTACAAACAACACCATATTCGGAACCAAATATAATAAATTGCCCAAAGTAAAAACAAGCTTGGTCGCGGACATGAGCTCCAATATATTGTCTGAGGTAATGGATGTCAACGCTTTTGATCTTATTTATGCGGGAGCTCAAAAAAACATAGGTCCCGCAGGGCTTACCGTTGTCATTGTCAAGAAAGAGCTTGTCAACAATCCCATGCCGATTTGTCCCACTATGCTTAGGTACGCCATCCAAGCCGAAAACAACAGTTTGTATAACACTCCTCCTTGTTTTTCCATATATATGTCAATGCTGACGTTCAGATGGATAAAGAGCATGGGCGGAGTTAAGGAAATTCAAAAGATTAATGAATACAAAGCGGGCTTGCTGTATGATTTTATTGATAATTCCGATTTCTATGTCAATCCCGTAGCCGCAGAGGATCGCTCAATAATGAATGTGCCTTTTGTTACGCCCGATAAAGATACCGACGCTTTATTCGTCAAAGAAGCGGCCGCCAACGGATTGGTTAGTCTCAAAGGGCACAGGCTTGTGGGCGGCATGAGGGCAAGCATATATAACGCCATGCCCGTTGAGGGCGTAAAAGCTCTTATAGACTTTATGAAGAAATTTGAAAAGCAACAGAGGTGAAAACAATGTATACGATACTTAGGCTGAATAAAATCTGCAAAAATATATATTCCATATTTGATGAAAAATACACATTCAGCGACGATTGCGATAATCCCGACGCCATAATACTTCGCAGCTACAACATGCATGACTATGTGATAAAGGATAAACTGTTGGCGGTGGGCAGAGCGGGAGCTGGTGTAAACAACATACCCGTGGACAGAATGAGCGAAGCGGGCGTTGTGGTGTTCAATACGCCGGGAGCGAACGCCAACGCCGTCAAAGAGCTTGTCCTTTGCGGTATGCTGCTCGCTTCCCGCGATGTTATCGGCGGCTCTTTATGGGTGAACACTCTGGATGCCGATGAAGATGTGCCCCAAATAACCGAAAAGGGTAAGGCCAATTTCGGCGGCAACGAAATATTTGGCAAAACTTTGGGAGTAATAGGCTTGGGCTCCATAGGGGTATTGGTGGCCAATGTATCGCTTTGTTTGGGAATGAAGGTTATCGGCTTTGACCCTTATATAACTACCGAAAACAAGAATAAATTGGACGAAAGAGTTGTTATCGTCAACACGCTTGAGGAATTATATAACAGAAGCGATTTTGTTACCCTTCATGTTCCATTGACCGAAGGCACCAAGAACATGATAAACGCCGAAGCCATAAGCATGATGAAAAACGGCTGCGTGCTGCTCAATATGAGCAGGGCGGGGCTGGTTGATCTTAAGGCGGTTAAAGACGCCCTCAAAGTCGGCAAAATCAGCAAGTATGTCGTGGACTTTCCTACAGTGGACGCGCTTAAAACAAAGAATATCATAGTTATTCCTCATTTGGGAGCGTCTACCGAAGAAGCCGAAGACAATTGCGCATCCATGGCGGCGGCTGAAATCAAAGATTATATCGAAAACGGCAATATTAAAAACAGCGTTAATTTTCCCCAAATACAAAAGGTCAGAACCGGCAAATATCGCTGCTGTGTTCTCTATAAAGCCGATAAGGGCAATACTTCGGCGGACATTAAAGAGTATATCAGCAAGCAAGGGTATGCCTGCGATATGGCCGATTCCATTAAAAACGGTTATGGTTACATGATAATCGATTCCGATGAAATTATTGATTTGTCGCCGATAAAAGACAGCAATATTCTAAGAGTGCGCAATATATAATTGTTTTGAAAAGAATTTTTCAGAATATGCGTTTTCAAAAAAAGGATATGTTCATATCCTTTTTTATATTATTAGCACCCATATGTCATGAATTTGGATACCCAAATCCTGACTTTTAAGGCTTAAACTGTTTCCACATAAATGAAAGGATAAATTCATAAATTATTATAGTATGAAAAAAATTAGCGTTCATCCTTTGTTTTTGCTTCTTTTGGCGGCGCTTATGTTTATGGGGCGATGGGCGCTTTTGTGCTCGTCGGTTTTAGCCGTAGCCATACATGAGCTTTGTCATTATCTTGCCGCAAGAATAAAAGGGTATAGGCTGATTAAGCTGACATTGATGCCGTATGGCGCCATTATGTACGCCGAAGAGCGGATAGTATCCGATGACGAAATTTTAATATCTGCGGCCGGCCCCATGTCCAATTTGTTTATATGTGTGTTTGTAATTGCTTTATGGTGGTTGTTTCCCGCGTTGTATTCATATACCATTGATTTTTTTTATGCCAATTTCGCCATTGGCGCGTTTAATCTTTTGCCTGCGTATCCCTTGGACGGCTCTAAAATAATATTAAGCATGGTGAAAAACAGGAAAAAGGCTATGAATATATTGAAAATAATCGGTATAGCGATATCCTTTGTTTTTCTTGCGCTTTTTGTGATATCCACCTTTTTTGCCGTAAATTATACTTACATGATAGCCGGAGTTTTGCTTTTTGTCGGAAGCGTGGGAGAAAAAAACAAAGAAAGATATATCCATATCTGCAACCAAATATCATATTTGAAGGATTTCAACCATCCTTTGGAAAAAAAATATATAGTGATAAATCATACCGTTCCCATACGAAGAATTATAAAAATGCTCAAGCCATATTGCATATATAAAATCGAGGTTGTCAACGAGGCAATGAACACCTTATTTTTTATCGGCGAACAGCAGCTTGAGGATATAATGCTGAAGAACAAACCCAATACTCCCATAGGCAAAGCTATTGAGTACAGCAAAGCCGATTAATTGATAAATTGTTTTTATAAATGTTGACAAACAATAAATTATGCGATTATAATTATATTTAATTTGCGAAAGTAGTTCAACGGTAGAGCGCCACCTTCCCAAGGTGGTTGTTGCGGGTTCGAATCCCGTCTTTCGCTCCATAAATCCGGCTAAACGGCCGGCTTTTGTATATAAAAAGCTTAATTGTTGAAGCGGCCATAATGGACATTAGCCATAATACGACATGAAATTATAATTATTATGGGATTGCGCCGTAATTTATGAATACTATAGCGTTATAATAATTGAAAGGATTGATTACCGATGGATAAAATTTATAAGGCATTAATATTTGATAAAAAGGCAAGAATTACTTTTATAGACGGCACTTGCGCGGTAAACCAAGCCATAAAAATGCATAAACTGTCTCCCACGGCGGCGGCCGCTCTCGGACGCGCGTTGATTGCGGGCGCTTATATAGCCACCAATTTGAAGGGAAAGAGAAGTTCTTTTACTCTTATCATCAAAGGGGGCGGGCCGATAGGAAATATTGTGGTGGCAGGCGGAAGCGGAAATAAGATAAGAGGCTTTGTGGCAAATCCCTATGTCGATATGCCTTTGAAAGATAACGGCAAGCTTGATGTGGGGGGAGCGGTGGGCAAAAACGGTTTTTTGACGGTAATCAAAGATTACGGTTTGAAAAAACCTTATAACGGCAGCTGCGAGCTTGTAAGCGGAGAAATCGCCGAAGATTTTGCCATGTATTTGTTGAAAAGCGAGGGCATTAAATCGGCGGTAAGCTTAGGCGTAAAGCTTGATAAAAACGGCGCCGCGGCGGCGGGAGGACTTATTGTTGAGGCTTTGCCCGGAATCGATGAAAATATGCTTGTAATTTTGGAAGATGTGATGAGAAATTTTACCGAAATCAGCAATCTAATGACACAAAAGAGCGCCGAGCAGATACTTGATTATTATTTCGGACACCTTAATTATCAAAAGCTTGCCGAGGAAGAGCTTGTTCTTGAATGCAATTGTTCAAAGGAAAGGATAGAAAATATCATAAAAGGCTTAGGAAAAGAGGAAGCCTATGATATAATAAAAGAAACAGGAAAACTGGAAATCGATTGCCAGTTCTGTTCCCAAAAATATGTATACACCAAAGAGGAGGTAGATAAGATTTGGGAAATGTCATAGCGTTAGAAATCAATCTTAAAAGCTGTATCGGTTTTGCGGACAGATTTATAAAAGAGGAAAAATATCTGGACGCCATGATAAATCTTAACGATGCCTTCAAATACGCCAAAACCAATCAGGAAAAAAGAGATATTTATATTCGATATCTTTACATTTTAACGCAAACCGATAATTTTGGGTCGGCATATACCGTTCTTTGCAAGCTCATTTATACTTATTGCTTGCAAGACAGTTATCTTTTTGACGGCGTGGACATAGTATTGAAAGACAGTTTGTTGTTTACAAATACCGACAACCTGTATACTTTTGAGGGCTTGGACATCAAGTCAAGGGAAGATTATATTTTAATCCGCGAGTTGGTCAAAAACGAGGACTATAATTCTCTTTTTGAGCTGCTTCCCATTGTGGCGCAGCCTTCAAATCCCTATTTTAACGAAATGATGAGATTGGCTTACGAAGCCACGCAAAGAGATAACTTTAAGGTTGCCAAAAACAAAGTGCTCAATACCTCAATGCTTTTGTATCCCAAAGCGCCCGATAACCCTTATATAATATCCTTGCTTTTGGATACCCATGACAAAGAAGTAATCGACGTGCTCGAAAAAGGCTACCGTTTGCAATTGGAAAAAGCCAACGATAATTATTTTGATTTGCTCAAAATCGGCAGAGCGTATATGTTTAACGGTAGATATCATGTGGCCTCTAAATTCTTTAACAGGATTATGCAGAACAACAGATATGACGAGGAAACGCTATGGACTGCCGCTTTGAATTGTTATCTTAAAGGCGAAAGGGAAAAGGGCAGAAGATATCTCAATACCTACGCGGCGTTTTTTAAGTGCAGCGACGCTCCCATAAATCTTTACCGCTCATTCATGGAGAGCGAGGAAGACGTTGCTCCCGCCAAATATCCCTTTGTGTCCGAAGCTTTTATAAATAAAGAAATTGATAGGATAAAAGGATTTTATAAAATGTTCCAACCCACGGACTTATCCATAATCACGCTTGAGGATTTATTCAAAGTGGCCGGCTATAAATATGAAACGCTTTATGAAATTGTGGCCCAATACCCGGGTAAAGTTATGCAAAACGCGATAATCCGCTTGCTTTCTTCAATGAGAGTAAACTCTTACCATAAACTGTATCTTTTTAACGAATTGGTGAAAAGCGATTATGAAGGACCGGTGGATATTATTTATAAAGACAGGATATTCTGCGGCAATGTGATGAAATTCAGAGCCAGAGGAATCGATAAAAAATATCATCGTTTTTATAAAGAAATACTCTCAATGATACCTTTTTGCGAAGAAATGATACCCATTAAATGCAATGCGTTGGCAGACGCCGTCAAAAAAATAGCGTTCGAAATTGTTCCGGATACCGAAGAAAAAGAAGGGGAGGCAAAATACGCCATTTTTACCGAATATGTCAAGAGATTAAAAATAAAGGTGGATAACGAATATTATATGCACCTATTTAACGCGCCCGGCGGTAAAAAAATTAAAAAATTCCGCGGCGATTGACGAGAATAAATATATTTTCGAACATAAGAACCTCTTGCCGACAATAAACAATAATTTTTTACAAAATTAGACAATTTTTTACAAAATTAGTTTTAATTAGTCAAGCTATTTCCCTTATAATGAAATTAGAAAATTTTTTATAGGAGGTGTATTATGTTTATCGGCAAGAAGGTAACCAAACCTATTAAAGCATTGTTATGCTTGACTGCTTTTTTGATAACGCTATCCTATTTTTTCGCGCCCTGGGGAATAATCAAAAAAGAAACAAAGGCCCATGCGATTGCGCCTGAAGATAAAATCTATTTTGATGACGACAGCGGCGTAATCAGTTGCTCGAAGGAATTTGAAGAAAACGTACAAGAGAGTTCATCTGTTTTCTTGGTATGCTCTTTAGATTATCCCGTATTCGACAATACATACAAGTATAAGAATCAACAATATTCAAGCGTCGAAGAGGCTCAAGCCGCTCTTATGCGTATGCGTAACGAGCAAAAGAACTATCATATCAAGAAAAACAATGAAATGATCAACAAGTTAAAATTGCATGAAATCTGCGACAATATTGAAATAAGCGAATATTCTCCAATGTTAACCATGCAATTTAAGGACAAAGCGGAGTATTTGAGAAAGTACCCGAAGATTAAAGAAAAAGCAGCAAAAGCCGAAGTATGCGAGATGAGCATCATAAGCGGTGAAATTAAAGTAGAGCCCAACCTTTTAACTTCAGGCATCTATACCGCGCACTGTTTAGATATGTATTACAGCAGGGAATACACCGGAACGGGAATAACAATCGGCATACTTGAGGGCGGCATCCTTGACAAATATAACAGCCAATTCTCGGGCAGAGATGTAAAAATATATAATCATTGGCTAGAGCCCGAAACAGTTTTAGACCACACCACATGCGTGGCCGCCATGGCCGCGGGAAACGACGGAGTGGCATGCGGGGCAAAGATCAGAAGCGCGCAGATTTATGTGGTAGTAAGTTTTGTTACCAGTATGGATTATTTGATTGGACAAGGATGCAACATTGTCAATATGAGCTACTCTTTCAATGGCAATACGGGACAATACAAATGGCAGTCCGCTTACATTGATTATGTAACAAGATTTTGCAGTGTTACATGCGTGTCTGCAGCTGGCAATAATACTCAGGGAAATTATAAAATAGGAGTGCCGGGGACGGCTTATAACAGTGTTACGGTCGGTTCTGTCGATATGTGGGGGGTTTGGTCCGATTATTCTTCCTACAAAGTGGATTTTCCTGCAAGAAAACCTACAGTAATGGCGCAAGGGGAGTTAATAAGGCCTTATCCCGAAGGCGGAACATGGAGTGGCACAAGTTTTGCGGCGCCTACCGTGGCCGGATGCATAGCTTTGTTGATGGAAGAACATAGCATTTTAATTTTGCATCCCGAAAAAGTATTGTCCACTTTGATAGCCGCAGCCGTTGTTCCCACATATGAATACGGCATTGGAAATTACGGATGGCTTCAAAAATATGGCCCTGGAATAATGCATTATGAAAGAGCCAGAAAAAAAGCCGACGTTGAGATTATGGGAACCAACAGCACAAACAGAGTGGGAGAGAGAATTTTTTCCCAAGTATTTGTAGTTAACAAAAACACTGATATGAAGGCATGTTTAACATGGTTGGTCAATTCAAGAACCACCAGCAGAATGTCTTCCGTCGTTCAGGACAATGTTACCGATTATAGCTTAAGGCTGCTGGATAGTAAGTTAAACGTACTTGTTGAAGCGGACGGAAACACCAATATTGAATATTTGACTTACAGAACCCCGGCAAAGCCATCTCTTCAAATATATGCGGTAGAAGTGGTGCAGAAAGGGAATAAAAAGAATGGCTATACCGATTATTTATCTGTAGATTTGAATATTATTGAAGGTTTTTCCATTTTTTGAGAATGAGCTGAAAAAACGGCGCGGGAGCGGCTGCTGATTCCCGCGCCGTTTTTTAATTGACAAATTTTTGATTTCTTTTTAATATAATATTAGTAAAGGGTTTCTTGGGGGTAATTATGAAGAAAAGATTTTTCCATATGTTTTTCACGATTTTCACGATACTTTTAAGCATTATTTGTTTAAACGGCTGTTATGCCGTAAGCAGTCATG
>LFRM01083987.1_pt3 | contig 38075 bp, 43 predicted proteins | sample 618341 | NCBI WGS metagenome assembly LFRM01 (sample SAMN03654438, study PRJNA283298) | anaerobic digester metagenome | isolation source: pool of bioreactors CSTR01a, CSTR02a, and CSTR03a thermophilic anaerobic... | place: Denmark: Kgs. Lyngby | collected 2014-05-21 | reverse complement strand
TTTGTTTTTCATCTTAACTCCTGTATAGATTGTAGGGCGTAATTTTTCCCATCGTATTTTATCATAACAGTAAATTTTGACCGTATCTTTGCCCCAAAAGAGTTTTCTGCATCTACCCAGAGTGTTACCTGATACAATTCCCCATTGGTTTTGACTATGCTTTCATCATAAGGCTGGAATTTGGCTGTTGATGGAGCCTTTAGCCTGTCGGATATGAACTGCTTGGCTGCAACATATGAAAGAAATTCAGGGGTATACTCGGGTTCTTTTTGGCCATAAACTAGCAAAACAGCAAGCACAGTCCACAGGATGACATTGGCCACAATTACCCAAAGCAGTATTTTATTTTTTCGTTTTTCCTTAACTGCAGGATCACTCAAAGCCAAACCTGCATATCTGAGATAATGAATGCGCTATATCAATAACGTCCACTTCTTCTACTCTGGGATCTAACGGCCAAAATTCATTACCTTTGTATGTACCTACAAAATCACCTTTTCGCACTAAGCTAACACCATCTTATAATTATTTATTGTCTATTACAAACCCATTGACTAGTTCATCTTCACTTATTGTGTATTCTAAATCTTCAAAGATTATACTTATCCTACTTAAAAGTAATAATACATATCTTATGCGCTGTCTCCAAGTTTTATCTCGTGGAGTTTTTTCCTTTAATTGCTTTAACCAATTCAAATAATTATTATAGGCTCTCTTTAAAGGTAATAACAATTTGTTTTCATCTTCAGTTATCATGTAAACCCCCCTGTTAATCTTCTATTTTACCATCTATCCAAAGTTCTCTCATAAACCTTTCTGCTGCTTTATATGATGGGAATTTACTTGCCTCATTTTTAAATGGTGTTAGCATATAATGACCTGGACTAGTCATTATTACATACATCCCCTGAGTTTTGATATAATGAGGTTTTATAGTAGATTTTCTATATGACATACATTTATCCATTATAGGTTCAAGCAATTTATATGTTTGCCTGTAACTTGGTAATTTACCTCCATTCCTTTCTTTTATGCGCTTTAGTTCATCTACTAGCTCCTTTATAGTTACTTGTGCATTAACTCCATTATATAGTTCAAGTTCTAGTGCGAATGCCCTTAGTGAATTAAAGAGCTGTTGACTCCCAGTTTCTTGCATTAATTTATCTTCGTATAACACCATATTCATAGCGCCACCTCCAAATTCACTAGATAATTCGCACCCCCATAAAATCATTAAATTTTTCTAATTATAATGTCTCTATGGCTGTTTAGTTAATTTTAACTGGTTGTATGCATTAAATTATCAAAAGTCTTAATTATAATTTTTTATCGAGATTTTTTCATTATCCTTTACCCAGAATTTTAATAAATGCTGTATTATGGAGTATCTACTCTTTAGGTAAAAGATAGCTTTCTATGTTTAACACCCCTGTTCCTATCATTTTATTTACCATTAAACAAACTGCTGTTGCATCATATCTAGCGTCATGGGCCATTCCTGTATGATCCCCATATATGCCCTTTGCAAATTCACTTACTTCTTTTTCAGTAAAACCTAAAAATTTAAGTGACTCTGCTACATTAGGCCACTTGTATCCTCCATATTTACCTGGAAGTTTTATCTTATCAGTTAAAAATGTCAAGGTGCATAATTTATGTTTAAAATCAGCGTCTATGCCTACTCTAGAAAATTCTGCCTTTATAAACTTTAAGTCGAAGTTTATGTTATGTGCTACTAGAAGTGATCCATTGAAATCTTCAAAAAATTCTGCTGCGCGGTCGGCAAAAACTTTGCCTTTTGATAGTGTATCTAACATATCTTTAGTTAGCCCATTTACTTTTGTTGCGCCGAGGTCTACGTAATCTACTTTAAAGAATTGATTTACTCTTTTTATTAAATTATTTCCTTCTTGTACTATGTAAGATAGTTGACAAATCTGCCCTGGCTCAAGTCCCGTTGTTTCAGTGTCTAAAAATACTATTCTCATGTTTTATTTTATCTCCTTCTGTATATTTTATATTATTACTTTAAACTATTTATTAGTATAACTTATAGTCTATTTACAATATTAAATGTATTACCTCTGTAAATATTTCTCCAACTCAGCCCTGATGTTATGTATTCTAGTCCATCTAGGATTGGTAAAGCATATCCTTCTTTCATCAAAGTCAAACTCTACTCTGTCAAAATGCTCAGGGCTTATACTGCTAGGCAGATAATGCTCAATCCATACAAGGTGTCTTGGATTTATATTGAAAGCCCTGCAAACTTGCATTGCTACAAGTTCTGCTACATTAGTTATACTTGCCCCTGTATTATTATCTAATTCTGTTGCTATTACCACATTTCCGTATATTTCTATATCGCAGATTGCTAAATTACCATTAAAATCTGTATAATGAAATATCATACCTATATCCCCTTATAACTTAAACAATTAGAACTTATTTTATCTGAAAAGTAGTGGGAGAAAACTCTATACAGTCCGCCTAAGAGGTATCTATCCCTTAATGGATAGATATATACTATTCTTTTCTTTTTGGTTCCTAGTTTATTTAACAGTTGTTTTTCACATATTCCCCATTTAAAAGTGCCTGACTTAACTTCTTTAACGAAAGTTTTATATTCTTCACGTAAATAAAACTCCACTATCTGAACTATTTGCTCAGTAGTGAAGTTTTCTTTAAGCATCATTCTTTCATATGTTTCCTCCCAATATATTGGATTTAATACTTCATTTAATAGTTTTCCCATTATTTCTTATTTGCCTCCCAGTGACATAATCATTAATATAAATACCATAACACAAACTGCTTCTGCTATTTTTATAAACGTTCCCCAAGATTATTTTATTAAGTTCCTATTAAACTACCATCTGGCCATGTTAAATTTTGTGAAAATAACCTCCCTGTAAGATCCCTTTTCCATAATATGTTCATTTTAAACTTCCTCCTTTGTATTTTTATTATAATTCGATTCCAAACTTTTCAATGAATTCTTCTTCAGTTAAGACTGGGATTCCTAGTTCCTGGGCTGCACGATTCTTTCGACTTCCTGTTGTCGTGTCATTTGTTATAAGATAATCTGTATTCTTTGTTACGCTACCTGTTAACTTTCCGCCTTTGCTCTCAATAACTTCTTTCAGATGATTTCTGCTCTGGAATATATAAACCGCACCAGTACAACAGAATGTCATACCAACTAAGGAGTTGTCAGTGCTTTCTACTTCAGGTATTATATTCAATTGCTTATAAAGTTCTACAAATTTTTGTATGTTATTTACATCATGGAACCATTCATAGAAGGAGGTTGCTATTACTTCTCCTATACCACTTATACTCATTAAGTCATCTATATCCATATCTATAAGTGTTTTTAAACTATATTTAGCTGCTTTGATAAGCGTTTTTGCTGTTTGTAACCCTATATTTGGTATTCCTAAAGCATATATCAAGTTAGCTAATTTCACATTACGAGATTTATTGATAGAAGCTATCAGTTTTTCATATGACCTTACTCCAAATCCTTCCATGTTTATAATTTCATCTCTGTATTGTTCAAGCTTGTAAATATCTGCAAATTCATTAATGAACCCTGCATCCATAAACTTCTCTAAGGTAGATATGCTTAAACCTTCAATGTTCATTGCATCCCTTGATACGAAATGAGTGAATAGCCTTAAACCTTTCGCTGGGCAGTATTCATTAGTACAATACAGTGTTTCTACTCCCGAGCTAAGCTCTATTCTTATTTCTGTCTCTGCCCCACATACAGGACATTCATCTGGTATTCTGCAAGTCCCACTTCTTGTGAGGTTTTCTGCTATCTGAGGTATTATCATATTTGCCTTATAAACCTGCAGTATGTCACCTACTCCTAGTTCCAGTTCTCTGAAGATACTTACATTGTGTACGCTTGCTCTTGACACTGTACTTCCTTCTATCTCTATAGGCTCAAATATCGCCACTGGATTAATTAGCCCGGTTCTGCTGCAACTCCACTCTATATCTATGAGTCTTGTTTCAGCTATTTCATCTTGCCACTTAAATGCTATGCTGTGTCTAGGGAATTTTCCAGTTTTGCCAAGTGATTCGCCATATTTTATGTCATTGAAGGTCAGAACTAATCCGTCTGATGGAATATCAATAAGTTCTACCCTCTTCTTAAAATATTCTATAGCTTTTTCCATGTTTTTAGCATCGACAGTTGCAGATTCTACACAATCAAATCCGTATTCTCTAAGAATGTTCATGGCTTCTACAACTGTAGAAAATTCTCTGCCTTCACATTTTACCAAATTAAAAGCATAGAATTCAATATTTCTTTCTGCTGCTATACTTGAATCCAATTGCCTTACGCTACCAGAGCAAAGGTTACGAGGATTTTTATACTTAGCATCTACTGGCTGCATTTCGTTTATCTTATTGAATACGCTATACCTTATAACTGCTTCTCCTCTCACTACTACCTCGCCTTTATTAGGTATAACCTTAGGTAAGTTCTTAAATTGTTTAGCATTATGGGTAACATTTTCACCTATCTCACCATTACCCCTTGTAACTGCCTTTAACAATTTACCGTCTCTGTATGTAACTACAACAGTTAAACCGTCCAGTTTCCATGAGAGTACTCCCAACCTATCGCCTAGGAAACTTTTGAGTCTATCTACTTCCTTAGTCTTATCAAGACTTAACATTGGAATAGTATGCCTTTCCTTCTGAAGTCCACTGACTACTTCATATCCGACATTCTGAGTGGGACTGTCAGGCAGAGCATATCCGAGTCCTTTTTCAAGTTCTAAAAGTTCATCATAGAGCTTATCATATTCATAGTTGCTCATTATTTCTCTATCTTCTTGCTCATATGCTCTGCGAGCTTTATTAAGAAGTTCTACGAGTTCTTTCATTCGTGCTTCTTTAGCCTCATTTATTTCTTTATTCACTTTCTTTGCTTCTTCTCTAATATCAAGTGCCCCATATTCACCATTTATTGCGCTTAAATACTTTTTGCCATCTCGCTCACAAACCCTCCCGTTTGCGACTTTTATACCTTTCTCGTCTAGCTTGATTATATCATCAACCCTAAAGTTCTTGATTACTCCGTTGCAGTCACTGACCTTGAAACCTTCGACTTTGTCTCCATTTTTAATAGCTGACAGTATGGTTATAGATTGCGTTTGCCCTATAACCCCATACCTTTCTATTGAACCATTTATACCTACTATCTTATTATCTATAACCTGAATGTTTTCTATCTTAACTTTTCCGCTGCCGACAAACTGTATGATTTGCTCTACTGGCACATCTTTTGTCTGACCTTTTTCAGAATCAAGCAACCTTACGCCTACTAGCTGATTATTTATCAATATTCTTCCTACCATAAAAAGTGCCATAATAAATTCCTCCCGAATTATAAAAATTCATGTATTGAAATATATAATTCTATTTTTGAATACTTTTCGGTTATATCCTAAGAATATCTAAGTTTATTTATATGTCTATTTATCTTCTTTTTTGATTTACTACTTTTCCACACTCCTTACAAACTAATATTCCGTTTGGGTGTTGTACTGTATTTCCACCACAAAATGCACATTTTGGATTTGGTCCGTTGCTGCGACGAATTTTAAGATAATGGTGACAATGTGGACACCACTCAAATCCTGGTATCGTAGGTAATTTACAACGTGGACATACTGGTATTTTTATAACCCCCTAAAAATTTGTCACTATGACCTCTTCCACCCATTTCATTGACATTGAATAAAATATACTGTAATATTCTACATTAAACCATTTCTTCAATGACTCTGAATATTCAGATTTATCAAGCGTCATAACAAACTTATGTTTTGTTGATTTCAATTTATCTCTATTAGCCTCGCATAATCAAAATTTGTATGGGATATATAATATCCATCGTTATTTGATATATTGTAATAAGGTGGGTCTAAAAATATACATACATTTTCTCCCAATTCTGTAAACGCCCACTCATAGTCAGCATGCCTTATTTCTACATTCCCTACTAAATTAGCTACTCCGTATAATTTATATTTATATGTATTATTAAACCCCTCTAACCTTTCTTTATACTTTTCTACGTCTAAATTACCATAATTACCATAAGTCCTACATAGATTTGATACCAATACAATCGAAGCTGCTTCTACTCCAGATAAACCGAAGGTGTCTATTCTTGTTTCTGGATTTATGTTACCTTCTAATATGTCTAAAACTAATCTTTTGGAATGTTTTGCTAATTCATCAGTATTATATAAAAGTTGATGCCAGAGATTGTATATGTCATAGTCTAAATCTCCTATGACTATCTTCTCTGGCCTCTTACGTGTCTGGAGTAATCCTAATAAGACTGACCCTCCACCTATCATTGGCTCTCTGTATTCTTTTATGTCTGGAGGTATTTTAGATAAAATTGTATCTAAAGCCCTTCTTTTACTGCCTACATATCTTATAAAAGGTGTTATCATATTTCCTCCAAATTAGCTGTGCATTTGTTTAATATTATAAGCGCACTCTTCTATAAAGTTCTTATCATTTGATATTGCTATATAAATATAACCAGCTTTTGCCCTCACATAAACCTCATACCCATAAACTTTACATACTGATTTTAAGCCAGCTATACTATAGTCACACCCGACAAACTCTGAAGCAAAATCCCAAGTTATCCCATTGAAATCTGGAGTATTGAGGTCTATTACATTGGTATATTTTATCGGTTGTTTATGTAAAACTGATTGCTCTATTTGAAATATTAAATTATGGAAAAATGACCTTAAGTTCATTAAAGATTGTGAAGGTACCCTTCTTAACAACATGTATTGATATTCCCTTTTTCTTTCCTCTATAAGTGCTGCCCTAGATACATTGTCATTTATATTAGTTCTTTTACGTACGGCTCCAAACATTATTACCCCTCCTATTTATGTAAGTCATATCGTCATGAAACTTTATTATAAGTTTGTTATTTGGTTTAATTATAAATGCCTTTTGAAAATTTAATTCTTAAATGTAATACGTCTATAAAGACGAAATCATTGTATGTTATTGCAAAGCTAGTCTCTATCGCTTCTCCTTCCATTTTAATAGCTGATTATAATTGTATTCAACCCTCATTTTATACTTCCCTCACCTTTAACCATCTTTTCTTAAATATCAAATATATGCCTTTTTCTTTGTACTTTAGATAGTCTATTTTGTCATTGAGTAAGCTATCTAGTGTGCCAAATGTCCATCCTTCCCAATAAACTTCGTTGTATAATCGTGTATATAGTTCCAATTCAAATTCCAACCTTTTAATTCCATAGGGGACATTTATTTTAAGTTCTTCATCAGTAAAATGCTTTTGCAGTTCAATTAACTTCCAATTTCTTACGTCTCTATAATCCATGTCTAAATATTCTCCATAGAAGTCAAGGTTATATTTTTTAAGCAATTTTCGCTGACTATCTTTGATGAATTGCTTTTGTACTTTGATATAATCAAATATATCTATGTCATTTTCATTATATCCATAAGACTGAGCTATATACCTATAAAATAAATCCTTTGCCATTTTGTCTGAATCTGATAAGTTTCGTGATAAATTCAAGTACTTTATATCAACTTCATATGCTTCTGGTATAATTAGGTTTGGAATAACATAAAATTTATCATTGACATATCCGTCTTTAAAAGTATGTATAAGTACCTTTTCTATCTTGTTGTCATAAGTTACTGTAACCCCATCTTCAGTCATTTCTTTACAAGTAAACTTTGGAATATATAGTTCACCATCTCTGTAGTTTGGTCTTATATCTTCTGCATATGCTAATTTACCATTATGCAATACTAAACTCTTATTTTTGACTAAGTTTAATAGAAAGTCGTATAAACTGTTTTCTGTGATGTTGTATTTGCCTTTTATAGTAATATCTGATATATTATATGGTACATTTACTTTTCCTAGTATCATTTTTATCTCTCCTGTTTACATTTTTATTAATATAGTATCGAAGAATTTGTATCCTAAGTTGCATACTATATTTTCAAATAGCTCAAAATCTTCCGCTCGTCCTCCGTATAATTCGAATGTAGTTAGCAATAATTTGATTAATAAATCTTCTATCATATAGTATTCATTTATATGTTCTATTGTAGCAATAATATTTTTATTGATTATTCTGCCATTTATTACAACATCGAAATTTATATTAACTATTTCATAGCCGTCCTCAGATGTTACTTTTGTATATGGTTGAGGTATATCAATACCTCCAGAAGATATCACCTTCCAGAATTGGAAGACAACAAGACGTATCACTTCATCTAAGGCTCTGAACTTTGTTTTATAATTTAGCTTAGCCTTATTATATACTGCCCGTAGTTCCATTGCTTTTAGTATATATTTTAAACTCTTAATCTTAACTAGCCTTTTGCCACCTTTTTCTATATATGTATAGTACAATATATTTAATTTGAACAAATCTTCTTTTGATAATGAATAACCACACTTACTTAAGTTTATTATCTCATTTCTAATACTTTTTAATGAAAATTTAGGTATACTCATTTCTAACTCTCCCTTTATATAACTTAATGAAAAAGGTACATTAGAAATGCACCTCCTACATTAGCTGCACTATTATTATCTAGGTCTTAATACCACATAAACTGCGTTGTTCTCCGTTTTTATATCGCCCACTGGTATAGCTATATCTGAAACTAAATCTATACATTTCTGTAATATGTTAGTACCATTTTGTATGTAAATCATTTCTCTGCCTCTAAACTTTATAGTTATTTTGACTTTGTCTCCCTCTTGTATTATTCTCCGAATATTTTTCGCCTTTATTTCTATGTCACGAGGCATTATTTGACATCCCATTTTTATTTCTTTTAATTCTGCTTGTTTAGCTGCTCTATTTGCCTTCGCTTTCTTTTCTCTTTCATATTTAAGTTTACCATAGTCTAATAACATACATATTGGTGGATTTACACTATCATTCATTAGCACCAAATCTAAGTTTTCTTGGTCTGCTAAGTCTAATGCTTTATTTATATCCATGACTTCATCAATATCATTGTATATTACCCTAACTTTCTTATACCTTATTTGCTCATTTATTAAGTCTTTAATATAAATCTACTCCCTTCTATATATTATATATAATAATATATAACCTGTTCCCACAATCGTTTGCTAAAGCTATCTTTTTACGTTATATATTAAGTTATATATTGTTTATTCTCAATATTAATAAGTAATAAACAAAATGATACTGAACCTATAAACTCAATAAAATGGCGGCGCAACTCTATTGCACCGCCATTTTTATTGAGTTTTAGACTTACATGTCATCTTCAGTGTATTCGTTGTAATCTACGTCAAAGTCATCAAAAACATCAAAGTCATCGCAATCATCTGTATCTGGCATCTCTAAGTCATCGAAAAGGTTACTATAGGGGTCATCTTCATCTCCATGGATTTCCGTAAAATTAATAGATACACCATCATTCATATCTTCAATGCTTTCTGCATCTTCTTCGATATGCTCAGATACAACACTCTTTAAGAAGTCCTCCATAATAACCCTCCTTTATCTTATAAATAATGCCGTTTACACCCCATATACTTGTTAAGTTATTGTATATAATTTTAAATATCTATTCCTTTTAAATTCTCAATTACTGCATATATTCACGCTAAATATATGTATGTCTTATGCCTATTTTTTAGCTAGCATATTGCTAAGCATAAATAAAAAAGCACACCCACAAGTTGAGTGCGCATCTATATAGTAGAGGCATAGGTTATCAACTTCTCATTTCATATTAATTATATCATATTTTGCTTAATTTGTCAATACACTAGTCTATTTTATGTGTCCAAAATTTTTTATCTTGGTGCTACTACTTGTACGGTTGGTAGATTTCTTAATTCAATACCTATACCCCTTAATATCTTTTGTTTACCACATAATTGTGCCATGGCATTACTTATTAATTTTTGCCTTGCAAGCTGCCATACCTTCTCTTTGGATAGTCTGTAAGACTTACCCATTTGATCTACTACTACGTATCCTTCAACGTTATTCCCATTTACTATTCTTTTAGTAATTGTTAACTGAGGTCTTGACCCTTCTGCGCAATCCATCATAGATGTTCTTAAATTCATTACGGGTAATTCGGATATTCTTATTCCGACTCCTTTTATATAATTTACACCGTTATACTCTATTAAACGGCAGTTATCTATGAGTCCTCTTTCTGCTAATTTTTCTACGTCTGATTTCTTGCATCTTAAGGACTCTCCATTAGAGCTTATGAGATGGTAACCTACTATTTCATTTCCCTCTAAATATCTACCTGCTAGTCTATATCTTACTGGTAATTTTTCAGCTATACTCATAGTAACCACCTCCAATCTTTATGTTTAATCAAGTGTCGTATTGTTGTATTTATTAGTGTATTATTGTTGATTCTCCAATTTTTATACTAGTCTAACCATTTGTTCGTTACATTGCCTTTTCTCCTATAAGAATAAAAAATAGCAGGATTTTTCTCCTGCTATTGTATAGTCTAATAATGTCACTAGCATATATTAAAGTTTTAACTAGATTCTTCTAAACCTTAATCGTTTATTAAATTTTTATACTAGCGGTATCTTCAATGTTCTTTTATGATAATATAACTAGCCAAGCTATTTTTATATACTAGCCAAGCTATATGGGCTATTACCTACTTGCCTTATGTAATCTACTGCATCCTCAAAATTTACTCAATACCAAATTTTTTATCTAAAATAGAGATTAGTTCAACGCTATTAGTTATAATAATCTCGTCTATTAAAGGTTCCCCTGCTGCGCTTCTTTCCTCATTCTCTGCTCTCTGTTTTTCCAAAACCTTTCGTGCTGTTAAATACTTATTTGAAGAAGTATTTCCATCACATACAAGTGCATGTACACTACGCGTTACTGAATTCATTAAAATCGCATTTATTTTTCCTTGGTATCTTTTATTAATATACTCTATATACTCTGACTTATTTGTAAAACCTTGTATCACACCATCTATTGCTATATAGAAAGTTTTCCCTTCGCTTTTTAATATTTCAAATTGTGTTTCTCCAAATAAAAGTTCATCTTTATATTCAATTAATATGTTATAAACATTAACTGCCATGACTCCTGTGTCAGAATTCCTAAGCCCTAACTTATCTGCAATCAAAGGAACCTGAAATTTTTCAATCTCGTTATACGCTTCTGATAAACTGTTATATCCTTTGAATATTTTGTATGCTGTTGTTTCTATAGTAGGTATGCCAGAGTACCATACTAGTTCCCAAACCTGCACTTTTCTTTTCTCTCTATCACATATGGCTGCTATCTTTTCTTCGAAGGAGTCTATCTCATTACAAGTAGCCCCTTCTTTAACTTTATCCTCTAACAAAAATACTTGAAAAGGAGATTTTAGTTTAAAAGTACTACATATAATTTTGCAAGTATCTTCGTCCCAGCCGTCTACTTTCATTGCCCTTACCATAGACTCTAGCCTAGCTGCTATCTTCAATGAACAATACTTGTTCGGGCAATATATTTGCCTAAGGCTATTGGTAAACTTAATTTCTTCACCACAAGCTTCACAATGTGTCGGTATACAGTCTATAACTGATTGTGAAAGTAGCTGATTATTTATAACCTCACTTATTGGTATACCCATTTTATACACCCACTTAATACCAAGGTAAATCATCACTATCAATATTTGTATTATCTTCTTTAGTAGCTTTAGGAGTTAAGTCTACAACAAGTATATCCTGATTTGAAACTTGTTTATGCTCCTTACTTTTTGTAATAACTTCAGATTTAAGACTATCCAGATATGTAAGATAGCTGTTTATTCCTTGTCCTTTTATATTTCTAGCTGTGTCATACCACTTCTCTGATGTTGCCCAAAAATTAACTGTATCTACTTGAAGTTGCCCATTAGGAAACTCTTTGACTATATAACCACTCTGCTCGATTATACTTTTCGCCCTCAATGTCTTATTTATTCCTTCTCGATTCATAGCAACCTCCACTATATTACTTCATATATAAATATAATATAGCCAGTTGCTATGTTTAGTCATATTTAATTCTCTTTTGTAAATATTCATAATGAGGCTTATAGCCTGCCATGGCTGCTTCTTCTACATTATTATAATAGTTTTCGACATAATTCATTAATGTCTCCGGCAACTGACCCTCATAGCAATAATATTTAATATTTGTTTCAGGGTCTATAAAAGCTATTACTACCTTTAGAATCAATATAATTTTCAAGTGTTTTTCTTTCATTCTCTATTGGTCTATAACTAATTTCTTTGAAAACTTCATTTTTATCTACGTTGAATGCTAAGAGTACTCCTTCATTTTCAAGGCCTATATCTACATTAATAAATTCTTTATTCCTATATCTACTGAAGCTAACCTGTTTAAATCCATTGTATTCTGGTATATATCTTAAGATACATTTTACATTTCTAGATGAATCCATGAGAATAGTTTTTATATTTGGTTTATATATTTTAGATGCCCATTCTATCTTACTAGGATTTATTCCTATTTCTTTAGCTATAACCTCTTTATCTAGGTGTTTAATACGACTTGTTGTCATTATAGGAAATGTCACGTATGTATATAAACTGCTTAAATCATTCTCTTTGTCTTTTTCTTTAAATCCAACTATATTAAAGCCTGGGTTAGTATATTCAAAACCGTCTCCAATACCATCCCCATCCGTATCTTTGCTATTTGGGTTTGAACCTATTGCAATTTCTATTTTGTTACTAATTCCATCTCCGTCACTATCTAAATCATCATTGCCTAATAACATTTCACTTCTGATGACATCACTTACTTTTATAACTGTGCCACTATCTATTAAACTCGCTATTTTAGATTTTAAATTTCGTTCAAACATTTTGGATTGTATAATGCCATAAGATATTTTTGCAAAGAATATAATCGCTGCTATTATTATAGCTGATACTACTAATAGTATTATCTTTTTTGTATCTTGATTTTTTAATTCAATAAAAGTTGATTTTTCATTGCCTTTATTTATATATTCAACTGTATCGAATAAATCTTCACTTGTCATTAACTTTGTCTTGCTAGGTGTATATGCATCCAATTCATGTTGCTCTTGCACTTCATCTACTCTCTTTAAAAATTCTGAAGATAGCTTTATATTTCCCATTCGCACCCTCCAAAATTTAATTATGCTATTTATAATACTCTATATTAATGTTATTTACGTATAAGAAAAAGGCTATAACTTTTTCGTTATAGCCCTTTCTTATTTTATAACTAGGATGATATACTATATTACTTTACACTATTTTTGCTGCATATATGTTAGTAGTTATCCAATCTCCAATCCTTCCGCCAGGCCTCTTCTTACTCTTATAAGTAAAGGAGTCACATATAGCCAAGTTTATACCTATATCTCCATAATTATTTTTGTCTGCTCCTATAATGTTACATCCTAGATAGTAAATATTTATCTCCTTATACTTAAATTCTCTTACATCAGAAGCTGCTGCTTCTCTCTGTCTGATAGAATAAGGCGATGGCCATTCACTAGTTTCATCTTCGTCATCTATTGTTTCATTCAATACTGCTTCTTTTATATCTAAGTAAACTGTCTTTGTTTTCGTTGACTTGTAAGCGTTTACTAATGATTCAACTTCCTGTACCTCAAATATTCCATCTTTACCATTTATCATATATGGAGCTACTATTATTTTGTTATACTTGTTCTTTACCAAGACTATTACTATACTTCCGGAAGCATAGGCTTTAGCTTTATAAGATTCTCCTATATCTTTCCAACCAGTACGTAGTTCTGCCAGAATGCAATCCAGTATCGCATCTATATCTCCATTATTACGTGACTTTACGTATTCAAACAGTATCGGAATTGCTATTGCATTTCCGTAATACTCAAATTCTCCTAGGATCTGTACCAGCCTATCTGCCCTTTCCTTCGGAACATTCTCAAAACCACCTATCATTGCTTTTAGTATATCTTCATAAGCCTCTATTTCTCCTATGCTATTGCTCTGTCCAAGGGCTTTATTGGTTACAGGGTGTAATAGCTGTAAACTGTTATTGTTGTAGTTTATTGCTATATTATAATGAGTTATTACTTCTTCTACAGGCTTCGCTTTAGATGTAATAGGAATTACATCTTCTATTGTACCTGTATGGAGCATCAACTTCTTATCTACTCCATTTACTCTAATTGGTATACTATCTACACCAATAGGAATATGGAATGGCATTTTACGATCTCTATAGGGAATATCAAAATCCCCTATAAACAATCCGCCCTGCAAGTCCTCCCTTACCTTACACCACTCTATATCTCCAGTACTTTTTTCAGTTTTTATGTAAAGGAAGTTTTCCCCAAAGAGGACGTCATACACCTTCGCTTTGATTGCTTGCTCTCCATCATAAAATGATATTGTTAAGAATTCTTCTGCAGTCATTGCGCTTAAGTGCGCTACCATTATCTTTCCGAATGTTTTACTCACTAGAAGATATTTGTATATTGGTTCCCAGATCCACTTCTCTCCCTTTTTTCCTGCCCTTACTATTCCTTTGAGTCCGTTAAATTCTCTTATTTCATAATTCTTAGGAACACTGTACTTTAATCTTTCAGCCATATCCCAATTCCTCCAATTCGTGTAGTTTTTTATTTCTACTTAACTCTATTTTTAATTTCTATTATTAAATATTATACAGGTATTAAATTAAGTTTTTTCAATTGTTAAGAGAATGTATATTATAGTATAAAGTTTAGCATGACAAAATAAAAATAGCTTATACAATCGTATAAGCTATTTTAAAAATCGTATATTTCTTTTAATCAGCGACTTGCCCTGTACCCAGTGTCCTGCCTATTGTTCTAAGCTTATCTACCTTTTTCAACTCTTCTCTCTTCATTTTTCTAAGGGCTAATCCTTTCCTAATTACCATACCTAACTTAACTATCCTCTTAAACTTTTCACGCTCACGGTCATCCATCTGGTCAAATGGTCTCATGTGTAATTCGCCTCTGCTGTAAAGATGGATAAGTCGATGACATTTCACACATACTAAGATAAGGTTCTTAAGTTCATCTTTACCACCAAGGAATACAGGCTGTATGTGATGTACGTCATTGCAGTCTACATACTCCATACCACCTTCTTTACAGCATTGGCAGGTGTTTCTATCTCTTTCTTTAACCGCTTTTGCCAATGCTGGGTCTAGAACCTCTCTATCAGACGGAGATTGCTGATGAGGTTCATAGCCTTCTATACTATCACCCTCTGCTACTAATTCCTCTAAGCTTTTGTCCTCTAAACCTTCATCTAGTTCAGTTGCACTTATAGCTAAGGAAGCTATTTCTTCTTCGGTAAGTGCATCCGAACCATCCGCTGTTTCTCCGGAACCTTCTATCATTTCAGCGCCAGATTCCTCCGCTTGCTGATAAACCTTTTCTGCTTTCTTGAGGTCTTTTTCTTCTCGACTTTCGTTCTTTCTACGTTGTTCCAGCTTTTTAAAAGCTGTTGATATATTGTAAGCACCACTCATTAACTTAGATACTATCTCTTCATCATCGTCGTTTAGTATATCTTTTAGCTTAGTATAATCACCATTTTCCATCTGAAGTAAATATTCTATCATTGAAGCGGATAGTATACCCTTTTCTTTCTCTAGATAATCTATATAGTCTACTATCTCTTTCATTGTATATGGCTTGCAGTGATTATATAAAGCTTCAAGGATTGGGATTTCTGGCGTATTGACCTTTGTATTAATTATACAAGGTATCTTTCTCATTCCTACCCTAGCACACGCTAAAAGGCGTCTGAATCCATTAAGTAGTACATATACTCCTTCTGTTGCTGTTGGAGCTACAACTACTGGCATGAGCAAACCAGTACTTTGTATCGACTTGATTAAATCTTCTACGTTTTTATTCTTCCTTATACGCTGTACAACGGCTATTCTGTCAATATCTATATACTCAAGCTTGAAGTTGTCCCCAGCAATGGAGGTGTCCATTACAACTATATCGCCATTTTGATTTATGAAATTTGAGTCAGTACCTACTACTTCATAAAAAGTATCGTCATCTTCTCCACTAGATAAACCTAACTCTTCAGCACCTACTGTAACACCAAAGTCATCTACTCCAAAGTCATTAGGTTCATCTCCAGAGGAGATGTCTGATAATTCTTCATGTTCTCCATCTTCATCGAAATAACCATCTTCATTATCATAGATGTTCACTTCTTCACTATCTTCATCTATTAACTCAGTATCTTCATCTATGTAATTTGAATCTTCGTCATCTCCGAAATTACTGTCGAACTCTATGTTGTCTAGTTGGTCATCTTCGAAAATAGCTGTTCTGTTGTTTAGCCTATCCACATTAAATCCCCCTTAGCTTATTAACCATAATAACTAGTATCTTGCAAGCTAATAATTTTCAATTCATTTATCATATTTTCTAAATACTGCCTATTCCTAAGATAATCTAATTATAATTGACTGTGTATGCAACAAATAATAAAAGCCATACAAAATTTGTATGGCTTTTATTTCTTATTTATTTTGTATACTTACTTTTATTTTTATAAGTACACCGCTTATATACCTTACTCAACTATACTAATAGGTGTACCATCAGGCTTGACTACAGTTATGTTATCTTCTCCACCAAATTTAAAATATACCTTGTTTCCAGGAGTATAATTAAATTTTTCTATGACTCCTACATTAAATAATGGCACATATTCAACTGTACTCCCTGTTACTGTTATGACTGGTTCTATAATAGCTTTTGGCATTAAATACTTTTTACCTGGCTCCCATTTAATTTCAAGTATAGTACTATCATAGATGTTATCTTCCCAATGGGGTCCTATTCTTAACATGAAATTCCCCAGATAAACTTTTTCGTCTATTCCCAACTCTTTGAATTGTTCGTAATTATTTACTTGTACCATAATACCATCTGTTTTGTATTCGATTGCTTTAGCTTCGTATAATTCTCCGAAATATTCGAGTATATCATCTATTATCTGACTTAGATTATATCTAGTTACATCTTCTATCAATATCATTTTAGGCGTCTTAAAGCCTTTATTTTCTAAGTAGGATAGTTCATCCCATAGCGTATCAAACTTTAACTTCTCTTCGTTATCTACATATATCTTATTACAAATACAAAGTAAATTTTTAATTTCGCTGGGTGTAGCTGTATCCATTAAGAATGAAGTCACAGCTGATAATGGTATTTTATATACATGCTTTATAGGCTCAAAGTTGATTGTAGGTATAGTTATAATACCCCTTACCTCAACTATTCTGATTCTTTCCCAAGCTTCTATATGATTTGGCAATAAAAGCAAAAGATGACGTGTAATATCCCTTCCTTTTCTAAATTGCCCTTTTACAGAACCAGTAGTTAATTCACCGTTCACATAAACTGCTCTGAAGAAATGACCGTTAGGTTCATCTAATGCCAAGAGGTCTATTTCACGATCTTCAATTGCATCTTTAAATTTCTCTAAGTCTCTCATGTTATGCACATTAATTATCTGTCTTACTGGATATCTCGATAACAATATGTCGTACTCATTTAAGTATTCATCTTGCCCAGCTAAATCTCGTTTAAGTGCATAGCTATCAGGTCTTAGCTCTTTCAGCAACTTTAGATACTGATTATATACTTCATCTGTTACCACAGGATTTCCCATTATTATTGCCTCTTGTAATGATATTACATATGATTCTAAGGCGTCTATATCGGCCCCGAATCCTAGTCTATTTAATTCATCCATAAGATTATTATTTATCATGTTAGCTATTACTCCTTGTTATTTCTATATATTTTAAAGTTGGAAATAATTTACTTCGATTTTAACAATTCTTCTCCCTTTTTCTTAATAATATAAAAAAGCTATTATATTTGCTTATCCGCAAATATAATAGCCATACCAATTATATGGACTATGATTATTTATTCTCTATGCTATTGTATAAGAACTCCTCATTATCTGCAAACCATTTATTGACTTTTTCGACTACCTGTAGATAGTCTGTATATTTGAGTATATTACGTGGACGTTTAACCCCTCTGCATTGAGTTACCTCTAAACCACAAACATCACCAACGTAACGACCAAATCCATCTGTGTCTGGGAAACTGAATTTGATAAGTACTTTAGAGTTTAGTGCTGATCTATAGTCAGTCGAATTGGAATAATAAGCTACAAAGATACCTCCCAATCCAGTTGTTGTGATTTGAATATTGTTCATTAGTCTCGGAGGTATTCGTATAGCACTGTATATTTTTTGATCTAATATATTAACTCTTTGGTCCATATAAACCCTTCTTTCTGTTATTTCTTTTAGGGATGTATAACAAATATTCGTCCGGGGTTTCTTTAAACCCATATTTCTTGTATAAGTCTACTAATTCCTCTTTCTCTAAATCCCCATAAGCATTAATTTCACATATCATAATAATTTTATCTTCTTCCATAATCTTTACTAACTCTTGAAGTAATCTAGAAGCTATTCCTTTTTTTCGTATTTGCTTCGGAACGAATAGTCTGTTAAAATACCAGACGTTATCTCCATCTACTCCATAAATACTCCCATCTATCTTTGAAGCATCAATTGTGCCTGCAAATCTTACTTCTCCTGCTGGTCTACATACTATATGTATTAGTTCAGGAGTTTTTATTACCTTGATTTCTTCTGTTGGTTCCTGTTTGGTCTCATTTTGTTTCGTATTTGCACTCTGCGCAAATGATTTCGTTACTTTTGATAAATCATCTTTTGGTACCTCTGGAGATGGAACAAAATTTCCTTGCCCAAATCTTAAAATTTGCATAAGTTCATTATCACTTTTTATAGGTGTATTTATTTCTAAACCTTCTATTTTATGTTCTGTATCTAATTTCTTTTTAGTGTCTTGCACAGCTCTTACCGATAAACAGCTTGCACATATTTCATCGTATACTCTTGATACTTCCTGTTTACAGGATTTGCAAACTGCCATTTTATATACCCCCCATTTCATACCTAACGTTTTCTTGTTTTTCTCCATATTATAGCATATAGTGTACTAAATGAAGCTGCTAAATATCCTATTTGATGCTTTAATATGACATCTCCATATCTATCTGAAGGGAATTTTAATATCAATAGTTTATCATCTTGACCCATTAAGTCATATATCTTTTGCTCAAAGTTACATCTAGGTGGTAATTCCACAATTGCTATACCGTTTCTGAGTACATCTATTGGTATCTTACAGAAGTCAAACATTTCTTGCATCATGACATCTTCATCTTCTGCTCCGATAAAGTGGATATTGTATTGGAACGGTCTTGCTTTCTTTTTAGACCTTAGTTCTTCCTCTTCACCTTCCTTTAATTTCGTTACCGCCACAAATCCCATGGCGATTGCATCTATTTCATCTTGTGTTATGCCGCTTAACCAAGGTAATGCCCCAATCAGTTTATTTTTAACTGCTTCTTTTTCAAGTTTACTGTCATTAGGACATTTATCAGGTGCTAAGAACAATCTCTTCCACTTCTTATTATTTACTTCAGTGTATTGGATGTAATTAAACTCTGGCTCATTCTCTACTTTTATTTCCTGTATAAACGTCCTTAGCATTAACAGATTGTATGCTGCTTCTACATATTCTATAAAAGGTTCTTCATAGAAGATATTCTTGATTACCCTATTTTGCCTCAGAAGTTCTTGTACCACTCTCTTTAACCTTACCTTGTAATGGACTGCCGATTCATCATCATTTTTAAATGATATAACAGATACTATAGCACCATCCGTCTCCCGAAGAATTGCTGCTCCAGTATTAGTTGTCGAACCGTCTATTGCTAAGATACAAGGGAAATTTACCCTTACATTCTCTATTGGAACTTCAACCAAACATAAATTGTTGTTGGTATCATATGCTACTGTCTTGGCTTTTATTTTCATGACTAGCTCCCATAAAATTTTATATTTCTATCTTATTCTATATTATAGCTAATTGTATTGTTCTATACCCTTTAAAAAAATCCGCCCGCTTTATTTAGCAGGCGGATTTATTTTTATACCACCCTTATGCTTCAGCCAAGTGTAATACAAATCTTACACCCGTCTTAGGCGGTAATATCTCACCAGGCTCTATTTTCACTATTCTGATTCCTGCAGGAATTAACATCTTCGTATTTATATCTCCAAGATCCCAGTGGCGGATTGCGAAGGCGTCATACTTAACAAGAACAGGCTTCCCAGACTTTTTATCGTTTGCACTCATTACTATCCTTGGTACGCTGTTCCTGCTAAACAGTGCAACTTCTATTCTTCTCTTACCTTCTTTGAACTCGTTCTTTATCAGCTTGGCGAGCTTGCTCATATCTTCTTTACGTCTGTTTTCCGGATGCGAACCTATTAAATCTCCTATAGGTGTTTGCCCGTTAGTCATCTTATTAACTACTTCGGAGAGTTTAACAGTAATTGATTTTGCCACGCTGAGGTCCAAATCAAAGATGTATCCATTAGATACCTCGTAAACTCTGAATACCTCGTTGGGACCAAAACCGCATTTCTCTACTTCTTTTTTGATCTCCATGTAAGATTCCAGAGTTTCTTTATCTTTAGGTCCTTTGAATACCATAGCGTACGTTATACCGTCAAGAGCCCTACTCTGTATCTCTGTGGTTAGGAAGTAGCTGAGCCTATCTACTAATTCCTTTGTCATCTTGCCCATAATCGACTCCTCCTTACTTTATTTAGGAAAGTATCGTTTATTTTCACCATTACTCAATAACTATTTTAATATCAATACAATGTATGTCAATATGCATATTATTTGTTATTTTAAGTGCTTTAAAATTTTATAACTAGTCTGAAATTGTAGTAAATTTTAAATTCGACAGTCACAACTGTATACTTTTTAGTTTCTAGTATGGTGAATTATTTGTTTTACGCATTTTATGCATAAAAATTAGCCTACTATAGTAGGCTAATTTTATACTTAATAAATGATTATACATTAAGATTTGGGTCACTATAGAAGTTACAACACTCCAATTCGCACCTGGCATAGAAGTCGTCAAAGTTTTCACTATGCCTAGATGCAACATGATAAATCTTCAGCATATTACCCTTTCGTTCTTCTTTTGAACTAAATAGTCCTATAACTTCATCAGGTGACCTAATCGTTTCAGCACTCTCGCCGCCCGCCGTAACATCAATGGTTTCATTAGGATGTGCACGTAAATAATCCACGACGTCCTGCTTTAGCTGACAGGGGATTATAGCCAATGCCCTTCTCTGCATTTTATTTGCTATATAATCCTTAAGTAAAGCATATGCCTCACTTATTCTTTCTACCTTGCCTTTTCTTGTCCGTGATTGAATATTTATTAGCTGGTCTATTACAATTATGTCAAATGGATTTTCTGTATCATAATGTGTTTGTAATACGTCTATAAAGTCCTCTACATAAGCTGTCCCCTGTATAAACGATAATTTTCCTCTTCTGTAGTCTGTTGCCAGCATAGTTTTAGCCGCTATAACCAATTGCTTTATGTCATCACTCTCATATTTTCTCTCTAATATCCTTTTACTATCTAGCCGATGGCCCCATGTCGTACGTACTATAGCTGCTATCTGGCATGCTATCCATTCTTCTGGCGTGCCTTCCAAAGGCCATACTGCAACGTTTAAGCCTCTGGATAGTGCCCTGTTGACTAGATAGTTTGTCATACGTGTTTTTCCACCTTTCGGTGGTCCAAGTATACCTAACATATGCGACCGTCGTAAACTCTTTATAACGGAGTCAATCTCCTGTATTCCAAAGTCAAGAATTGATTCATCATCTTCTAATTCTTCTTTCTTAAGCTCCTGCTCCAACCAATTGGCGTCTATTTTTAGCGCTTTTATTTTGTCCTCTGCTGATAATTCCCTTATTATCTTGATTTTCTCATTATAATATTTCTGAGCATCTTCAACGCCTTTGTAGAATACAGTCCTTCCTTTAGGTTTTCTTTCCTGAAAGCCAGTATCACTCATTATAAGTGACATGTTTTGAGCAGTTCTTAGCATATGCTCATTTACATAATAAGAAATATACAATTCACATGCTGCGTTGAATTCTTCTTCTGTAACTAAATCATTTGATAGCTGATGGAATAAGTCCATTACATTCATAGTAAAGGCTTCTATCTTTTCATCATCAGTTAATGGTCTATTATCAACCATATTAACCCATTTACTAATATTGATGTATGGACTTTCCAATATTAGATCTGCATTATTTTCTATTATAGTTCTAAGCTGATTTCTGGTGAAGTGTTTAATTTTTAAAGTTGTAATTACTTCATAAAAGAAAGCATATTCATCTTCAAAAATGTTGCTAGGAAATGTGGCCAAGAATTTAGCCATACAAACTCTGTAGATTTTGCTCTTCTCTGGAAGTATCGGATTATTTCTCTCAATATCTCCTACTATAATTGGAGTGAATATCTTTCTTAGACTTTCCTGAATACCTATCGGTACCGCCATAGTTTAACCCCCAATGTTGTCATTTTCTCTACCACTACTAAATACACTTTATTCTATAATACTGATTTTATTTATGCTTCTATTTTCATTCATTAAATTTTCTCTGAATTACCACAGTCTTATTAGCACAATTAAATTATCTTTTGACCATAACAAAAGCCAAGTTATTTACATAACTTGGCTATGTTATTTAGTTATAATTACCAGAGGGTATCTTTAATATTTACGCAATATCCCTTAGAATACTTCTGAAGGTCTACGGCCTGTGGATTAGGAACTTTCGCCAGCGGCTGTATACCAAAGATTGAATCACCCGAAGGTATTCTAGCTACTTTGAAGGCATTTCTGGTTGCCAGCTTGTTCATTATCTCCAAATCTATATATGCCGCCTTTCTTCCACGGGTGATTATAAAGAACTTATCCTCAGGCGTACACCATATTGTTCCAGGCCCACCTGCTTCGAAGAGGTTTTTATATCTAGACCGCTTACCTGCTACTTTATAGAACCTGACTTTAGTTCCTCTGCCGTTCGCATAAACTATGTTGATGCTTCCAGTGTACCCCTTAGCCGGAGCTACATACATGACTTCAGCGTCGTCTACTTTGTCTACCAGATTAAAGATAAAGTCTTTCGGTACACCCCTACTTGCATCTATTGTATGCACAGGTATCTTATAGCACATGCCTCTATAAGTAAATACTAAGACATCATCTTTATTAGAACAGGTGAATTTCCACCTTATTTCATCGTCGTCATGCAGAGTATAGTTCAGTTCGTCTCTCAATGTAACAAGTCTCTTGATATATCCCCTCTTGGTTACGAAGACAGACACTAACATATCTTCTACCTGTTCTTCTTCATCTACATTATCTGTCTCCGGAGGCAGAGGATCCGTTATATTTGTTCTTCGGTCTATACCATACTTATCCCGGATTTTCTTCAACTCGTCTATCATTATTTCAACTTTTCTGCTGTCATTCTCTATAATGTCAGTGAATATCTGAATATCCATACGAGCTGCTTTCAAATCAGCTAGCTTCTTTGCAAGTTTATCCTTGGTAAACTCCTTTACTTTTGTTTCCATTATATGCTCTGCCTGGATATCATCCATATTGAAGGTGTCCATCAGATATTTCTTTACGATAGGTTCGTCATTATTTACTATGAATCTTGCCACTTCCTGGAGATTATTCTGGATTTTCTCCCATGCGGCGAGCACATGCTCCTGCTCTTTTCTCCTCGCGAGCCTATAAGAGTATATGCGCTTTATCGTATTCATTCTGAATTTAATCCACTCGTGTAGTAGCTCATATACTCCCATGTCTACGCACATCAGTTTACCATTACGTTCAACGATTACTCTCGTTATAAAGGAGATAGAAGTTCTCAGTTTTGTGAGTCTATTTATCTTCTTCAATACTGCACTTGGGTTACAACCCTTCTTAATTTCTATGACAGCACTTAAACCATTGATGTCTGACTCGTCTCTTACATCAGATACTTTCTTTAGGTCTCCGTTCTTTACTGCTTCTCTTATTGTATCTACGATATCCTCAATCGTAGTATTATACGGAATTTCAGATATTACTATCTTATCACGGTAAGTTTGTACTGTACCGCTAACTACAAAAGAAGCTACCCCAGTTTCCATTAGCTTTACAAGTTCTTTTCTGTCTACATGAATATATCCCCCAGTTGGGAAATCTGGCGCTCCGAGAACATCTGCCAATTCCTCAGGAGTTTTTATAGTTCCGTCCAGTATTCCTATTGTTGCATTACATACTTCCTTTAGCCCAAATGGAGGGATACTTGATGAACGTCCAACAGCTATACCGCTGGATGTATTTACAAGCACGCTGGGGAATTTAACCGGTAATACCGTTGGTTCTTTCGAAGTATTATCATAGTTATCTATGAAAGGAACAGCATCTTCATCAATACCATTAAACAATTCTTTACAGATATCCGCCAATTTAGCCTCAGTATAACGAGGAGCGGCTATCTGAGTATCTCTCATATAAACCTTCCCGAAGTTTCCTTTACTATGTATGTAAGGAACATTCAATGACTCGTTTCCTGTGGTCATTCTTGCCATCGCTTCGTATATAGCAGAATCACCGTGAGGATGATATCTCATAGTTGATCCTACTATATTAGCCGACTTAGACCTAGTATTCTGCAACCCCATTTTATACATGGTGTATAGTATTCTTCTATTAACAGGCTTCAGCCCGTCAATAGCAGGGATAGCACGAGATATTATGGTTGCCTTGGCATAAGGCATGTAGTTATTTATGAGCACATTTTTAATGTCCACTTAAAATTTTCCTCCTCCTATCAATTTTTCTTTTTACACTTAAAAATACTCGAATGTTGAATGATATGATATACTCTTTTTACACTTTGAATACAAAAGAAATGATTTTGATATTTGATAGGATTGACTGTATGTTATCTGATGGCAACCATCATCCCGTTTACGCAAAAACTAGTCTGTCAAACAGAACGTATTGGAAAGCATAGTCCGCAGTCCCAGTATCCCATTTATCCTTATTAAAGTTGTTTTCATTATATGTTACGTATGTACCTATCCCTTTAATTAGTTTATCTAAAGTTAATGTCCAGTATCCCTTGTCAGCTATATCACTTTGATGCTTAGACTGCTCTAACTCTTCCTTAGTCTTTTTAATATCATATAGTGTAACTTCTTTTCTATCGAGTAATAATTTAGTTACCCAAATAGTTCTAGATATATCCACAGGTTTATTCTCCCAAAGTGGACCTGAATCATCTATATCTGCCCAATGATTTATTCCACCTTCATCCAATGCTAGCTCCATTAAATGCTTAATGTCCTCTTCATTGATAGGGAGTCGTATACTTATAGTTACCACTTTTTTCTTCGTGAATTCCATACTTCTTCCCCCTGAAGAAATTACACCTTAACCAATCTACCAATTTCTTCTAATTATATCATATTTTCCTATATTTGTCAAGGAAAATATAAAAATCCTGTATTTGTATTAATAGTAAGTCTTTATAATTTTAATAGCATTGTCCACTACTATACAATCAGCATGTTCTTCTATTTGTGCTTTTTGTATTTCATTAATATACGAAATGTTCATAAATTCTTTTAACTTCAGTTCCTTCTTCTCTAATATATGCTGACTGAATATAAGCTTATAAACTCCGTTTTGCTTAAAAAGCGATGCTTTTGTATTATTTCTAAAGAAAGCTGCTATCACTTTTAGTTGTTCTATATCATTGGTCTGGACTAAAGCACACTGTATATTTTTCTTCTGCTTAGCTATGTATACAAATAATTTACCTGAATAATATAGGTTTACGTATTTAGTTGCATCCCTTTCGAATAGAGCTAAGAACTGTTTCACAGAGGCCCCTTTAGCAGACTCAAGTTCCAACGGGCTGCACGATTTACATTTATAGCTTAGTCTAAATATTATAATATCATCGAAGTATGCTATCGCTTTAGCGTTTTCCCTGTAATCCATTAAATCTATACCGTTATCTATCGCAACATCTATAAGTAAATCTACTATGAAGCCTGGATCTTCTCCAGTCCTTTCGACATATTTTTCAAGTTCATTTGTATTAAATAATAAATCTATATACGAAGCACAATCTTTAATAATTTTCATACCTCAAACCCCCCTAGCAACTCCTAAAATTTTAATCTTATACATATATTTATATGCGCGTTATATTGCATGCCTACAATATCCATCTTATTTTTATTACCTAACTGAATTAAAGTATTACCCAATAAGCCTAAATAATTAATAACTAGGCTAGAAAAAGTTACCAAAAATTAATAATTTTACTTTACTTTTTTCCCAAATTATGCTATAATATAGACAAATATTTTCATGGGAGGTGCATATATGAGCGTTCTTATACCGGACGATATTACCATTGACAACCTGGAAGAGCTCAACAAATACTACGGTGATACTCTCATTACTTTCAATGGTCAATATTACGACCATACCAGAGAAATCTATTTAAGAAAAGATGGAGGTGATTATGTCTTAGCTACAAAAGTTGACGCTCACAGAAGAGTCTATGCTAATAAGATTTTGACAGGTTTACACCACTATATGGTAGACTTTACCTACAAATTCATCCAGAGCTTTGTCACAATAAACGACCAGTTTGTTTGTACATTGTCCGAAAAATCATTGATGACAGTTTATATTGCTAGGTCATTCTGCTTCTTCAAGAGTCTACCTCCCACAATAAGATCGACACTCAAAGAAAATGGACGTAATATATTCATTGACTACACCCAGATGAAGATGATAGGCTAACATTAAGGAGATGTATTACATGGATATTAACGCTATTAAAATTCTAACTAACAAAGCAGTAATCACATCTAGATTCGCTGAACTAATTAAAGACGATATCCCACACGATAAACCTGTTTTAATCAGAAATGAAGTAGGAGAAGTTATAAATAGTTGCTACAGACCAGCTGTTCTCTGCTTCATTGATTATGAACAAGACGAACCTATAGTTCGTAGAATTTACGGGATAGATGAATACTCCAAATTACTTCCACGTCTCCTTGATGTAAAAGAATCACTACACAATTTCAAGAATGAAATTGCTGATGATATTGCTAAAGCCTTACATCTCATTGAATTACCTAGGAATCAATTACTGGTAGACTTGGTTGCAACCCAGAAAGAATTTCTAGGTAAATTCATAAAAAGGTGTCAGTCTATAACCAGTAGTGTGGTTGATATTTTAAACAACCCAACCGATTTGGAGGTTAAATAAAATGTACGAAGTGTATATGGATGGCAATAGAGTCTATGAGTCTTTTACAAAAGACGACGCCTTCTTCATCTATATACTACTGAGGAATCTTTTTAGAAACTCGCGATTAAGTCTAGCACGCCAAGCGGCTAGGATGATAGGATAAAGAAGGGGGCTTTGAAGCCCCCTCTCTTTTATTGCCTTTAAATTTCTACAATGAGTAAATCTGATATTCTTATTCCTACTCCTCTGATAACTTCTTTTCCATCTTGTACTTTTAAACATATATTTTGTATTTTCTTTTCTCTACACAGTTCCATTAACCTATTTTTATTTATATTTATTGTTTCTCCCGATTTATGCTGCACTACAAAACCAACTAATTTACCTTGCCTCATAAGTCTCCCAGTTGCTATATATTCTTTTCTTGTATTTGCTCTGATATTCCTACTTTTATTTATTGCTGCAGTTTTATTATTTAAAATATCCCGAAGATGGGCTAATTTATTAGTAGGAGGAGTAAACATTTTCCTATAGACGTCACTAGCTAGAACATAAAATTGATATCTATTAATTGAACCATCTGGATTTGTTGGGCATATTATATAACTTCCTCGATGTACTCTTAATCTATACCTGCCTTTTACTTTTAAACCATATTTTGATGGTATGTACATTGCATATGCTCTAGCATTATCAGGGGCTATAACTAAATAAGTATGTATAGATTTCCATCCAGATAGATTTATCATATCACCATTTAGATGTCTATATCTATCTATAAAAGTATTTCTATCTAAAGTTATAATATCCCCGAAATATGATTTTAGTATAACATCAGCACTCCCCGGAGGTAATTGAGCCTTCTCCTTCCGAGTCATTATTCTCGCTAACCTTATATCCCTTACTTTTAGTACTGATGAAAACATCTCATTGTATATTTTCTCATAATGAATGTATTGCATATCCATTGCACCTACCATACTATAGCAATATTTTTTGTATATTGCCAATTATGTAGTAATACTAGTATATTGACTATAAGATTTATTAGTTATCTTCAGTTATATCTACTACAATATTACGAAATACCGCATTTTTCTCTAAAACTTTTTGAATATCTATCTGATACCCACTGCCAAGCTTATCTTTATTATTCACTATATCCTTGTATACCTTATCTATTTCTAACGATAAATCTTTCCACGCTTTTATAATATCGTCAAATATTTTATCTGTGGATGAAGCAAAATATAAATCAAAACCTAACTTATATTCCATACCTATACTTAAATTCTTTAAAACGTTATCAATATCAATTTTATTGCCTAGTCTGTCAGGCTTACCCATGCAATATAATTCTACATTCACTAACCCACTATTTATAATATTAACTGTGACGTAATTAGTCAAATTTAATAAGTAATCTTTAGTTTTCCTACTTATCTCGCCATTTTCTATTGTTAATTTAGGAATATCTATCTGATTAAGAAGTGCTTTTTCTATTTGCTCCTCTTTACTATCCGATTCATCTACATATTCATTTGGTCTAGTATCTACTATATCCTCATATTTAGGTTGATTATTCTTAACTTCATTCGTATTGCTTCTTCTATCTGCTTTATCAAATCTTTATACTCTGGAAGAATCACATCATTAAAGGTATCTGGTCCAGTTTGTATAGTATTATCACTATCCTTAATATTATCATTACCCTTGCTAACTATAATATTTGTTGTAGTATCCTCCATAAACTTTTTATCATTACTTTTAGATATCTTTATCGCTAACCATACTAGTATGGTTATTATTCCTATTGATAATATAATAATTGTAATAGTAACTAATGTTTTGCTAAGGCTTCTTTCCATTTACACTACCCCCTACAAAAATTTACCCAGAATATATTGATATTCTGGGTATGTATAATTTATTTTATTCTTAGGGGGATATGGCTTAATAATCTATATCTACATCCATATCGAAATAGTCATCTATCAACTGCCGGCGAGTCTCTATATCATCACCAAGCAGCGCGTTAAACAACATTGCCAACTGCTCTTCATCTTCAGGATATTCCACCTGTATGATGCGTCTTGTAGCAGGATTCATGGTGCTTCTATTCAGCATTTCAGGGTCGTTTTCCCCAAGACCTTTTGACCTTTGAACCTTTATATTGCTATCCTTAATCCCGCTCGCCCTTAATTGACTTAAGATATGTTCTTTCTCAGCATCACTATAGGCGAAATATGACTGGCCCTTTGCCTCTATCTCAAATAGAGGTGTTTCAGCTATATAAACCTTTCCTTTCTTCAGCAATGTGGGCATCAGCCTGTATATCATAGTCAATATAAGACACCTTATCTGCATGCCGTCAGTATCAGCATCTGTACATATGAGTATTTTACTCCAGTTTAGACGTGAAAGGTCAAATTTTGGCAGATCTTTAATATATTTATCTTCTACTTCGATTCCGCATCCGATGACCTGTAACAAATCTACTATGACATCACTTCTCAATATTTTTGACAGGTCAGCTTTCAGACAGTTCATTATTTTTCCTCTTATTGGCATTATAGCCTGGAACTCTGCATCTCTTGCGAATTTACATGCACCTGCTGCAGAGTCACCTTCGACTATAAACAATTCCCTATGCAGAGGACTCTTTGAAGCGCACTCAATAAACTTCTTCGGCCTGTCACTGAACTTATCGATACCAGATGACAGCTTTTTCAGTACCTTCTTCTTAACTGCTTCTGCATTTTCTCTAGCTTCTTTGTTGGCTAGCATTTCGTCTATGATTTTATCAGCTATTACCCTGTTTTCTGTCAGCCATTTGCTGAAGTTGTAATAGATAAACTCATAGTACGCTTGACCTATTGATTTATTATTCAGAGCCGTCTTTGTCTGGTTCTTGAAGAATGACTTATGCCCAGGACATGCCGTTGCTCCGATTACTACCAATATTTCCTCAATATCTCTGTACACAAATTTATCTGATTTGTTCATCTTACCATTCTGTTTTGCATAGTTCTCGGCTGCCCTTGTTATAGCGTATTTCAAGGCGTCTACAGTTACGCCGCCCTCTGACATATGAGCACTGTTATGGTATATTTCAGTGAAATATGTTTCTCTACTAAACGTTATGGCTACTTCCATTTCGAGCCTGAAAGTCTCAGGGTCGCCTTCTTCTTCGTTACTTGTTGTAGTTTCTCCTTTGAAATAGATAGGATGCTGTATCAGAGGCTTCTCACTTACTTCTTCAATGAAGCCTTTAATACCATTGGGATAATGCAGTACTATATCTGTGGAGTCCCCATAACGTATGATAAATTTTATGTTAGGATTCAGTATTGCTTGCCTGCGAAGCTTATCTATATAGTATCGGATTGGAACATTTATATCAGTAAATACCTCTTTATCTGGTTTGAAGGTAATATCAGTTCCGCTGGGCTCGTTTACATTTCTTTCAATCTGTAATTCCCCAACCGGTTTGCCCTTCTTAAAGTTCATGGTGTACCTAACACCGTCTCTGACTGATACAACAGTCATAAACTCTGAAGCATACTGAGTTGCTGTAGCACCCAGACCGTTCAAACCAAGTGAAGTTGAATAGCTATCGCTGTTATATTTACCGGAAGCGTAGAGTGTACAATAAACTAGCTTCCAGTTGTATTCCTGCTCCCTTTCGTTCCAATCCATCGGAACGCCACGACCGTTATCTTTTACTCTGACTGTACCATCTTCTTTTATTTCTATCAGAATTGTATCTCCATAGCCCTCCCTGGCTTCGTCAAGAGCATTTGCTATAATCTCAAAAATACTATTGGCACACCCGTAAACATCATTCGTTCCAAAAATGACCGCTGGCCTTTGCCTAACCTGTTGTTCGTCTTTCAATGACGATATTGATTGATTATCGTACTTTTTACTCAAGTTTAGCCCTCCTATTTCACCGATGGTATTAAAATTTTCTCTTTTCTATTTCTTTATTATATTTTTTACTTTTATTACACAAAAGATTAATACTTAGCTACTCAATAGTATAAAGAGGTATATTCTTTTTATTAGCTTAGATTTTCCCTGATTTATTTTGCTCTAAGAACATTTTGAATTGTTTATAGAATGTTACAAGACGTACAAATTTACCTATACAAATCATCAAAAAGTAACCTATATACCACATAGGACAATCTGACGTGTAGTTTAAACACGCATTGTCCAAATCATCATTTTTATTTATATTGAACCTCTCCATCTTATAGAAGATGGAGATTCGTTAGGATATTCTTATCCTAACAGGGTTGTCCAAAAACCCTCTACTCCTATCTATCTCAAGATTTGGAGTTACTCTTTTTAGTATATTTACTGCACCATTTACATCTGCGTTTATTACAGTTTTACAGCTACTACAAATATATAAGCCTCTATGTTTGCGATTAGACTTCTTAACAATACCACAACTACAACAAGTTTGTGATGTGTAAGCTTCATCTACTTTTATTACAGAAATACCTATTTCTTCTGCTTTATACCTTATTAAGCTGTATAATCTTCCAAAAGGTATCTTGTGAAGCTTTTCGTTATTTTTAGAACCTATATCCATTAAGGTTATGCCATCACTCATAGCACCTATTACAATACATCCTATATCATTTTGTTTAGCTTGTCTTACAATTAGGGTTGATACCTTATGGATATAGTCTTTTGTGTAATTTTTTTCCTTAATGATTAAGTTAAACAGTTTTTTTGAAGTATAGTAGCCACTTAACTTAATAACACTTTGTAGTTTAGACTTTTTCTTATTGTGTAGTCTTAACTTTGATATAAGGAATTTTCCATCATATATAGTAGGCTTTACATTTTCTGCTACACAAGTTGCAAGATTAGTTACACCTAAATCTATTGCCATAGTTTTGTTTGAATTTAATTTAATAGGAATTATCTCTTTTCTATAGACTATATGCATAACATATACAGTATGTCCGTATATTGTATGTGGTTTAATTTCAACTTCTTGTACTCTACTAAGCGATAGATTTTTCGGCAAATCTATCCATAGGTAGTTGGACTCAATAGAGTATTCTTCTTTAAGGTAAGTTTTGGTTTGTTTAGATAAGGACAACCTTAACCTATTGTTTTCAACTACAAACCCTTGTTTTTTCCATCTAACAGGGAAGTGTCCATCTTTAGGTTGGTATCTTGGTTTTTTAGTATGTTTTTTGTAGCAGTTTTCCCAAGCAATTTGTAGTTTTTCTAAAACTGCTTGTGCTGACTGGGAGTGTAAATTCTTATACCAAAAGTCTTGTTTTAAGGTTTGTTTAAGTTGATTTAATTTCACTTGTTTATTTGCTACTTTGTAGTTAGCTACATTCCAAAGCTTAGACGCTGAATATGTTAAGTGTCCTAACACTATGGTTTGTTCTTTATTAGGGTTAAGTTGAATAGTTAAAACTCTTGTAACTTCCATTTTGTCACCTCCTTTCTATATTGTAAGTATATATGCAATTCATCTCCACCTTAAAGAAGGTGGAGTCCTCTTGCAAAAATTTTGATAAATAATTGCTGTTAAGATAAGCAGCGCCCACAAATAATAAGAAAATAACATAAAAATAGGCTGTCTTAAATCAACAGCCTAATCGCCTTACTATTTAGTATCGTCAATTTCTACAATTCGTACAAATACTTTATATCTCGAATCAGTAATCCCAATACTATCTGATAACTTCGCTAACCTCTTCGAAAGAGTATCGGCATCAAGTTCTCTGTTAATAAAATATCCATCAGTTACACTATTTCTATCAGCCTCTATAATATCTCTTAATTCTTTAAGTGCCAAATCTAATGATTTTATTGTACTATTAACTGCATTACCATCCGATAATAGTTTATCTTCTAAAGCCTTTAGAGCTTCATTTACTTGGTTTAGTAGCTTATTTTCTATTGCCTTTAACTTATTATTTAGATGGGATAAAAGTGCCTGCTCCATATCCCCATTCATTTTACCCACCTTATTTTCATACTTGGAGTCTAGCTTCCTTTTTAGCTTGTTCTTTCTATCATAAAACCAATAGTATTTTATGCCCATTATTTCCGCTTGTTTCTTAAAACCAGGGTTCTTTTGAATTAATTCAAGCCATTCCAATTGCTCTTGTGGAGATAATTGCTCAAATTCTTCTACAGTTCTTATATCACGAGTATTACCAATTTCAGTGCTCGTCTCCTCGTATGTACTACATATAGGTAATTTAGTAGTTGTAGTTCTGCTGCTACGTGCTATTAAACTCTTCTCTTTTACGTCCTCGAAGAAGAGGTCTCTTACATTTTCCAAATTGCATTCCCACCTTTCTATATAGTCTAGGTGTGACACCCATTTTATAGCTATAATTATACCATAAAATGATAAAAAAGTCAATAAAAATAATAATATTTTCAGTCATTTTTCCAAATATTATAGTAGAAATGATAGGAAATATTAATTATGATATATTATCAATTAATTGTATATTAGCAATTTCGCTCTATAATATCCGCCAGCATTCTAGCTATATTTACCTTTCCTACTGCTCTATCCTCTACGTGGGCTATGCCATCTGAATTAAGTGCACATACAAAGCATTGTTCCGTCGAAACTCCTGTTGCCTTGCCCGAGATGCTCACTCTTGCTGGTCAATTTCGTTACCACTTTATGAGTGAATGTCCATTTCAAAGTAGCTTCTGTCACAAAACGAAGTGCTTCTTTAGTAGCGTAAGGAAATACTTCGCAGGAGTATCTCCTTAATGCTCTTATTATCTTAGGAGCTGTATATGCCGCTATTCCGCCAGTAACTACGAATGCTATTCTTTTGCCTTTCAAATGCTCACCGTAGATTTCAAAATCGTCATGGTCATTCAGAATTTCTCCCATAATATAACCCCTTGCTTTATATTAATATTTTATATGCCTATACTGCACTTTCCATAACGTAGTTTTCAATTATACGTTATTAACCACTAATTAATTTACACCCATTTAATTTTTACCCCACTGTATATTATAATTTTAATGCAATAGAATAATTAAAATCACATTATGCCGTATAATTTATAACTATTTATAACCCATAAATCATTTTTCAATATAAAATTATAATAGTGTTGGCAACCAACGTATATTTAAAACTGCTCTTTAACTTTGATTTTTTATTACTACAAAAAGCAAAAAAGAAGGAAGCACTTTAGAAGTACTTCCAAAAAGCAGAGGGTGCTAGTATAGGCATTAGTTTCCGTGTAACGATTCAATTGGTATACTCGGTAAACTTTCTAGATTTATTCCTACTCCTCGCAGGAGTAACCTACCATTGTATTTTTGAACCGTTGCATTGGCTATCAACTTTCGCTGGGCTAGCTCCAACACTTTCTGCCTTGAAAGAATTCTTTCTACTCCGCCGTTATCCCTTGTTATGTATTGTACTACAGATGTTCCTTGAGTTATTCTTCCAACGATATATATCTGGCCTAACGCATTTGAAGATTCTTTACCTTTAGGTCTTACTGCAGGAACAGTATCCATTCTCTTTAGCTTACCTGATTTTTCATCAAATACTGGTAACTCTCCAAGGTTGACTCCTTTTCCTCTTAATAATGGCTTGCCATTGTACATCTGTATTCTACAATTTAACATTAGTCCTCTATCAGCTAAAAGTATAAGTTGCTCTTTAGTTACTTTATGCTGTGAACCATCTTCTCCTACTATATGATATGCGGTTACTTCAGAACCTACCATGTATCTTCCAACTACAGAATATCTCATTCCATTTGTAAATTGTCTGGTGGCCATTTTGCAAACCTCCTCCCTAGACTAACTTTTTTTGTATTTATAATTGTTAAAAATGTATTTTTCAAAGTATACCTATATGTTTTAAAAAATGTATATTTTATGTATATTATTTGTAACTATGAATTTTTACCATCTTATGTTTGCATAATAAAAGAGATACTTTTGTATCTCTTAAATTCATTCTAATCCCATTTTAGCTATTTATCTGTTTACTGCCTTTTTATAACGATTATAGGCTCACCACCTAAACGTTTCAGTTTTTCATCGTCTGAGACAACTATTAATTGGCTTCCCTTCAACCATTGACCACATATTGGACATTTATAAAACTTTCCTGAATCTCGCCTAAATGCCTTTGGCTCATGCAAATGCATGTAGAGCCTTCTCATTTCTCTCGAAGTACATTGAGCATAAGTATTTTTATCCCATTCATCAAGTGTTTTCTCTCCATTACACCACTGACATTTAATTATTAAATTAGGATCCAATCTATTCATAAGTTCTTGAATACCTCACTATTATTCTTAAATTCTAATTGTTTAACTAAAAATGGAATAGTTTCTTCTATTTGTTTATATCTGTCAAATTTCTCTATTTCTGCTATATCTATAGATTTTCTTGCTGCTTTCATACTCATACATAGTTCTATGAACTTCTTATCCAGATGTGGTGGAGACCATATGCTGCTTCTGCATATAAATACTCTGCTGTAACTTCTATTGAGTACACTATTTATATTGGTAGTAATCTGCAAATTTTTGTAGTTTTGTACGTCTCCTATATCTGAATCTTCATGATTTACCCATGTTATACTATTAACTCTGTTTTCTTCCACTAATTTTAATAGCCAGTTACCACAGTCTACATCTGCACCTGTCCTATACATATCATGATGCAAATCTATATTTACTACATTAAGTAAATGATTTTCTTCTTTAAAAAACTGGTATGCATGTTCATGACTATCTGTTATAAGCACAGGTATTGTACTAGGCAAATTAGACAGAAATGTCTTTAATTTAGCATATCCTTTGTATACTCCTATCTTTTTGATGCTTTTATTAGCTATCATTGATTCTGCATATCTTGTTGCCCATACAAAATTAAATACCCTTGTGTCTATATTCTCACTTGTAACATCCGGAAATAACGCTATTCTCTCATTTAAGGATACATTGATAAAAAAGTCCCAGTCTACACTTAATACATTTACTGTTCTCATAAAAATCATTCCAATTCAATAATCTTCTCCGGCTGTCGCCTTTATTTCACTATTATATATCTTAAAACATGACCTATGTATCAACCTATCACAACCTGCTTTTTCATCATTATAAGAAAGAATTTCATCCCATACATATCTCTTTAATTCTAAATCATTCAAATATGGTATAAGAGAACTCCATGTAAACACTATTGTTGGCAATCCTTTAGGACCCCTTATATCTATTATCGCTTTTAATAGTTTCACTTCTGCCTTTTTATTTTCTAGTGTTGTAAGATAAGTAAATAATACGTCAGCCTTCATATAGTCTGACCATGTATATTGTATCTCCTCTTCTTGCCAACTTTCCTTTTCATCCTCTTCATCTTTATATGCTTTTCGTGGATTCGTCAAATACCCTAATATTCTTTTTTCATATTCCATTCTTAATTCGCCTAGCTCAAACAAGGAAATGTAAGGAACTGCTTTCTTTCCCATTGCATCAAGTCTTTTAATACAAGTGGTTACAAAAGCAACCTTACCAAATCCATCCGGAGCCCCTATGATATATGACTTTCTCAATGTATTTGTTGATATGCCCACTATGATTTCATTAAGTGTATCTATATACTTCTTAAAGTTTTTAACCTTACAACCTTGTGCTATGCACATCTCTTCAACTGTGGCTTTTACAAGTTGCTCGTCAAATTCATCATCTTGTCTTGCCTCTGGAATCAATTTCTTTCGTATAGCTACTTCCTTTTGTGCATTAGTTACATGATATATTGGCTTGCCTGCTACAACTTCATTCTTCTTAATAGGACTCTCTATCATACAACTACATTTTACTAACATGCCTAGTTCATTTTTTATATAACCATTATTGCACTTTTCACAAGCCATTAACTATGCCTCCTGTACAATTATACTTAAATTCTACTTTCTTAAAAAGCCTGCATCGTAAACTAATTCTCTAATGCTATCCTCAAACTCTCTATATAGACCATTCAATTCCGCAAAATCCTTTATATTATTATCTTTGACTATTTGTCTGATTTGATAGAAGCTAGCATCCCAGTTTAAGACTTGAAATTCAGGGTATCTTCTATGAAAATCTACCCTCAATGGCATTGTCTTTACCCATGCCCCTACCCAAGCATTATAAACTTGTATTGCCTTGTCTACTAATAAACCACTCTGGAATGCTGTCTGTAGCTTCTTGTACATAAGCCTATCTTCAAATCTTCCAGGACCTATTACTGGTAGTCCTACAGAGTCTAATAGCTGTTTCATTTGTGCTGCACTAAGGAAAAAGAAATGATTAGGAACTTCTAATTTACCTTCGTCCGTATCTAATATTAATGAAGTCATATTAGAAGAACCATTGAATAATGCGTAAATATATCCGTTCATTAGCAAGGTTTTATAGGCGTCACTATTTTCATTAGGTACAAGGTATTCATCTTTGTTATTTTTCCATGTTGAGCCGTATCTTGAAAATGCTCTCCTTGCTGTGAACATTGCTATTACTTTATCAAAGTTGCTTTCTATTATTGGAGTACCGCCTCCATTTGAATATGGAAGTGACATTATACCGCACTCTTGTTCATTATGATATACGCTATT
>LFRM01096913.1_pt1 | contig 38128 bp, 32 predicted proteins | sample 618341 | NCBI WGS metagenome assembly LFRM01 (sample SAMN03654438, study PRJNA283298) | anaerobic digester metagenome | isolation source: pool of bioreactors CSTR01a, CSTR02a, and CSTR03a thermophilic anaerobic... | place: Denmark: Kgs. Lyngby | collected 2014-05-21 | reverse complement strand
CCCCTAATCGTAAATCAAAAAGAAATTGACCAAATGGGCGAAATCCTTGAAACCGTATTGAAGGAGTTGAATCAATAATGCCAAAGAGAACTGACCTTAAAAAGATTCTTGTAATCGGCAGCGGGCCCATTGTCATCGGACAAGCCGCCGAGTTTGATTATTCGGGAACACAAGCATGCAAGGCCCTTAAGGAAGAAGGCTATTATGTTATTCTCATAAACAGCAATCCCGCTACGATAATGACGGATATGACCACCGCCGATGTTGTTTATATCGAGCCTATAACCGTAGAAACTATCGTTAAAATAATAGAAAAAGAGCGTCCTGACGGATTGCTGCCCACTTTGGGCGGTCAAACCGGACTCAATATGGCCATTCAGCTTTCCCAAGCGGGAGCGCTTGAAAAATATAATCTTCAATTGTTGGGAACCGAATTATCTTCAATACAAAAAGCCGAAGACAGAAAGCTGTTCAGAGACTTAATGGAAGAAATAGGCGAAAAGGTGCCGGCCAGCAAAATTGTAACTAATTTTGACGAAGCTAAAGAATTCGCCCAAACAAACGGTTATCCCATTATTGTAAGACCTGCTTTTACTTTGGGAGGAACAGGCGGCGGCATTGCCCACAATGACGAAGAATTTCATGAAATAGCGTTAAAGGGATTGAAAAACAGCATAATAAATCAAGTTATTCTTGAACAATCGGTGGCGGGCTGGAAAGAAATAGAATATGAGGTTATCAGAGACAAAAATGACAATTGTATTGTCGTTTGCAACATGGAAAATTTTGATCCTGTGGGAATTCATACCGGCGACAGCATAGTAGTCGCTCCCACTCAAACGCTTTCTGACAAAGAATGCAGAATGCTCGCTAACGCTTCCAAAAAAATCATAAAAGCTCTTAACATTGAAGGCGGCTGCAATGTGCAATTCGCGCTTAACCCCCACAGTTACGAATATGTGGTTATTGAAGTGAATCCCCGCGTAAGCCGTTCTTCGGCGCTTGCTTCCAAAGCGACGGGCTATCCCATAGCAAGGGTGGCCGCAAAAATTGCCGTAGGCTATACGCTTGACGAAATAAGAAACGATGTTACGGGCAGCACTTACGCCTTTTTTGAACCCGCTCTGGATTATGTGGTAACAAAAGTGCCCCGCTGGCCATTCGATAAATTCAATACCGCCGACAGATTGCTGGGAACGCAGATGAAGGCGACGGGAGAAGTAATGGCAATAGGCAGGTGTTTTGAAGAAAGCTTGCTAAAAGCCATTGACAGCTTGGATATAAAACTGAATTATCAAATTGGCATGGATACCATGAAGCGGCTTACCGACGAAGAAATTGTAAAATCCATGAAAAACCCCGATGACGAAAGAATCTTCGTTATCAGCGAAGCTCTTTGGCGGGGCTTTGACATAGACGAAATACATGAAATGACAAAAATCGACAAGTTTTTCCTCGGTAAACTTAACAACATCGTAAATGCCGCCAAAACACTTGAATCAATCACTATCGACCAATTGGACGAAGCGCTTATGCGCCGAGTAAAATACCTTGGTTTCGGCGATTCTTATATAGCGAAGCTGATGGGCTGCAAAAAGGAAGAAGTCGACAAATTAAGACACGATTACGGAATTACTCCCGCTTACAAAAAGGTTGATACTTGCGCGGGAGAATTTGAGGCTGTCAGTCCATACTATTATTCATGTTATGAAGCGGTAGACGAGCTGCAAGTGTCAAACAACAAAAAAGTTATTGTGTTGGGCAGCGGCCCCATCCGTATCGGGCAAGGAATTGAGTTTGATTACTGTAGCGTGCATTCGGTAAAAGCGCTTAAAGAAATGAATATTGAAGCCATTATCATTAACAGCAATCCCGAAACGGTATCCACGGATTTTGATACCAGCGACAAACTGTTTTTTGAGCCTTTAAGCTTTGAATGCGTCATGGACATTATCGAAAAAGAGAAGCCTTACGGCGTAATTGTGCAATTTGGCGGACAAACCGCCCTTAACCTCGCCAAGAAATTATTTGCTTCAGGCATAAATGTGCTTGGAACCAGCGCCGATGACATTGACAGAGCCGAAAGCAGAGACCGCTTTATCGAAGTGCTGACCAAGCTGGGCATCCCCATGCCCGACGGCGAAACGGTATATTCTTTTTCTGAAGCCGTTAAAGTCGCCGATAAACTTGGTTATCCCGTGCTTGTGCGTCCGAGCTATGTTTTGGGCGGAAGAGCCATGGAGATAGTATACGACGAAAACCACTTGAAAGAATATATGTCAATGGCTATCGCTCTTGAAAACGAACATGCCATTTTAATAGACAAATATATCGTGGGCAAGGAAATGGAAATCGACGCCATAGCCGACGGCGAAATCGTGGTCATTCCCGGAATAATGGAGCACATCGAAAGAGCGGGCGTGCACAGCGGCGACAGCATTTCGGTATATCCCACTCAAACTTTATCCAAGGAAGTCAAAAACAAGATAATAGATTATACGATAAAGCTGGGACGGGAGCTTAATATAAAAGGGCTTTTTAATATACAATTTGTGCTTGACCGAGAGCAGAATGTTTATGTAATCGAAGTAAATCCGCGGGCAAGCAGAACTGTTCCAATATTGACAAAAGTAACCGGCATTCCTATGGTAAAGCTGGCAACGGAAATAATGATGGGCAAAAAGCTCAGCGAACTTGGCTATTCCACCGGACTTGTTCCTCCCTCCCCTTACATCACCGTAAAATCGCCGGTATTCAGCTTTTCAAAATTGCGTACGGTAGACATTTCCCTTTCTCCCGAAATGAAGTCCACGGGCGAGGTTATGGCAACCGATCATAACTATAAGGCGGCGCTGAAAAAATCGCTTATCGCAAGCGGGATATATATGCCTCCCATGGGAAATGTGTTGTTTTCGCTTGCCGACAGGGATAAGCCCGAAGGCGTGCAAATAGCTAAGGCGCTGCTGAGAAGAAATTATAAGATTTTTGCCACCGATAAAACTTACCAATACTTTGTGGCAAACAAAATTGATTGTAAGCTTGTGGAAAAATCCGGTTTAATCATGCGTTTGCAAGAAAAGAACGATATAGATTTAATTATAACAACCGCAACTATCGGAAAAGACAAAAAACGCAAAGGGTTCGCAGTAAGAAGAACGGCTATGGAATTCAATATCCCGTGCATTACCAGCCTTGACACAGCCAACGCCGTTATTTTTGCTTTCAGCGGCATATCCAAAGAGGATATACTGCCCCTTAACGACTACGGCATAAGGAGGATCTCTTAATGGATTTATTCGATTACACGCCCACAGGCAAAATTAATCAGAAACATTTGCTCACGCTAAAAGATTATTCGCGGGAAGAAATATATGAAATTCTGCATTTAGCCATAAAACTAAAAAAAGAATATAAGCAAGGCATTACGCATGACATCTTAAAAGGAAAAACCCTTGCCATGATCTTCGCCAAGCCGTCCACAAGGACAAGGGTTTCCTTCTTCATGGCAATGAAGCAACTGGGAGGCGATTCATTGTTCCTATCCACCAACGATATACAGCTGGGCAAAAGCGAAACCATTGAGGATACCGCTAAAGTTATTTCCAGAATGGGGCTGAGCGGTATAATGATAAGAACCTTCCTTCAAAGCGATGTGGAGGCGCTTGCCAATCATGGCTCCATCCCCGTTGTCAACGGCCTCACCGATGATTATCATCCTTGCCAGGCTCTTGCCGATATTCTTACGTTATACGAACATAAAGGCAAAATCAGCGGTCAAAAAATCGCTTATCTGGGCGACGGCAATAATGTCGCGCACAGCCTTATGATTATATGCTCAAAACTGGGCGTTAAATTCGCGGCGGTATGTCCCAAAGGCTATGAGCCTAATGCGAAAATTACCGATTACTGCAAAAGCATAGGCGGCGACATAATTGTTACCGACAACATTGACGAAGGCGTAAAAGATTCCGATGTGCTTTATACCGATGTCTTCTTCAGCATGGGACAAGAAATTACCTCGGAAAAAAGAACCGCGCTTATGCCCTATCAGTTAAATATGGAGATTTATAAAAAAGCAAAGGAAGGCTGCATAACAATGCACTGCCTGCCCGCTCACAGAGGCGAAGAAGTTACCGAAGATATTCTCGACGGTCCCATGAGCGTTGTCTTTGACGAAGCCGAAAACCGTTTGCATGCCCAAAAAGCCGTTCTCGCTCTTCTTTTGAAAAATGCTTGACATAAGGTTATAGCGGTAATATAATTTGAATAAATACAAAATATAATGCTGGGGGTGGCAGCAAAAGCTGCCTGAGATTACACCCTTTGAACTTGATTGAGTTAGTACTCACGTAAGGAAGCATCTACATCGCTTTTCGATCAAGTCTTTAAGGTAATCTCTTAAAGACTTTTTTACTAACTTTGAGAGTTCAGCAGCAAAAAGGAGGTTTTTATGTTCTTTTTAGCTTCTGAAGCTTTTTCCACACTTTCCGTTTTCAAAAAAAGCGGAACAATCTTTCTCTATGTAACCATAGGCCTTTTGGCGCTCATTGCCGTTATCGGCGTGTTAATATGGCGTTACAAGAAAGACAGATTAAACGATTTTGCCAAATACGCCATAGGCGCGGGAATGGGGTATTCCCTTGCCGTAATCGCCATTATGCTGTTTTTGAAGTTTGACGAAATGGTTGCCGAAGGCGAATTCGTCGGCGAAGTCTTTTGGCCGGTATTCTCTTTGTTATGCCTTGCGGTGGCGTTAATTGTGGGAGGACTCATTGTATCCGTATTAAAGAGCGAATACCTTAAAAAATACACCTTTTTATCGATAGTAGTGGCTGTAGTGGCCACATTGGGTATCGTTATCGTTCAGCTTGCCAAGCTTTATAAAGATAATTTTGTGCTCGCCGATGAATTGATACTGATTTTTTCAATACTTGCTTTATCTGCAATACTGACGGTAACGCTTATTTTCTTAGGCAAGAGGACCTTGCCGCAGAACAGCACCAAAGCCGTCGTATACGCCGCTATTTGCATAGCCATAAGCTTTGCCTTGTCTTACATAAGATTTTTCAGACTTCCCCAAGGCGGTTCCATCACTTTCGTAAGCTTGCTCCCGTTAATGTTTTATTCATATATTTTTGGCATAAGAAAAGGCGTGCTCGCGGGTTTTATATACGGGCTCTTGCAGGCCATACAAGACCCCTGGCTGCTTCATCCCATACAATTTTTATTGGATTATCCCTTTGCTTTTGCCATGGTAGGCCTTGCGGGCATGTTCAGATATACGCCCATATTCAAAAATAACATTATCGGCAAATTCCTTTTAGGAGCGGCTGTCAGCGCGGTTTTAAGATATGCTTCCCATGTTATATCGGGCGCAATAATATTCGGCTCCGCCAACGAAAATTTTAATGCCATTGAGTGGAGCCTCTTCTACAACCTGTTTGTCTTTGCGGACGCCGCCATAGCGGTGTTTGCGGGCAGCATTATGCTGAGCTCAAAGAATTTTGTCAATCAAATAGAAAACATTAATGTCAATTACTGATAAATTAAAGCCGTTATTTAACTAAAATAATGAAAAACAAAAACCCCGCCGTAAGCGATTTCCAATTTTACGCTTCCGTCAACGGCGATATTGGAAATGCCTCTTGTACGGTGGGGTTTTAGCAATAAATCGTTGAGAGGATAATATAGGCCTTTGGACTGTTTTATCAATGCGTCCCCCGCAAAGGGCACAATGGAAATTGTTTCGCCCTTTTTAACATCGAGCGAAAAATCCTTTTCAAAATAATATATATCAAGTCCCCTTTCCCTTGCCGCGGCGGGCACATTAAGCAAATAACATAACTTGAGCAGACCGAGATTGCCGAGAACATGGTCCATTCTGCCGCCTAATGCGCCGTAAATGTTTATGCTGTCACAGCCTTGGTTTACCGCATACTCAACGCATATTTCGCCATCGGTTTGGTTTTTTTCTATATTATGCCTTATTACTTTTAATCCCGAAGGAACGCTGCTCAAGCTGTCAAAGTCTCCCACAATGACGTCGGGCTTTTTCCCTTTCAATAAGTTATAACCCGCGTCGGCGCAGATAATCAAATGCCCTTCAATTTCTCTGTCAAGGCTTACGCCGTTTAATATTATTGCCGCCGTCTTCATAAATCAATAGCTCCTTACGCTAAATTATAGCATAATTTTTTTGATTAAATCAAAAAGATACATTTGTCAAATATTATTGGAAAGAATAAATATCTGTGTTATAATAGCGCTATGAAAAAATACTACTTTTTTGCTTATCTTAACAGAATGAAATACATTGAGAGATGGAGCCTTATGCGTTCCACCATCAAAGAAAACATTATGGAGCACAGCGAACAGGTCGCTCAGCTCGCGCATATACTCGCATTAATCAGCAATAAAATTTTTAACGGCAATGTCGATGTGGGCAAAGTGGTCATAAACGCGGTTTATCATGAAGCCAGCGAAGTCATTACTGGCGATTTGCCCACACCCATCAAATATTTCAATGCCGACATCAACAGCGCGTACAAAAATCTTGAGGAAATTGCCAACAAAAAGCTTATCGCCATGCTTCCCCAAGAATTTCAATCTGATTTCAAGGAAATATTGATAGGCAGCGATGAAGAAGTACATAAATTTGTGAAAGCCGCCGATAAACTTGCGGCCTATATTAAATGTATCGAAGAAATAAAATGCGGCAATTCCGAATTTACCAAAGCAAAAAATTCTCTTTATAAAGATCTTATGTCCAATAACATGCCCGAAATAAAGTATTTTATGGATACCTTTATTGAAGGCTTTGAAAAGACCTTGGACGAACTTGAATAAGCTCTACTCTCTATCTTTATTTAATTTTCTTAATCTCATAAGGAAGGGCGGAATATCGTTATCTCTTACTTTCATGCGGTGGGAAGGTATTTCTTTGGGTTCTTCCTCTTCCTTTATAGGCGGCTCCTGCATTTTGTATATGTTCTGCGGCTGAATATTAAACGGGGAGGAAGAAACTTGTTGTTGTTCTTCTGTTTTTATGCCCAATGCGGGAGTTTCCGGCCTTTTAGACAGCACATCCGTGGTATTGGGTATGGAGTTCTGATTGAATCCGGTCGCTATCAGCGTTACAATAACTTCATCCTTTAGCGTGTCGTCAAACCCCAAGCCTTGAATTATATTGGCGTCCACATCGGCTACTTGATTTATGAGCGACAGCGCTTCTTTGACTTCAAAGCCGTTTATGTTCATATCCGCTGTAACATTCACGATAATCTGAGTGGCGCCTTCGATAGTGCTCTCAAGAAGCGGTGAGTTCGCCGCTTGCTTAAGCGCGTTAAGCACCCTGTTTTCGCCTTTGGCCCGCCCTATTCCTATATGAGCGGTTTTCATGTTTTTGATTACCGTTCTGATGTCGGCAAAGTCCAAGTTGATAAGCGAGGGCTTAACCACGATATCGGTAATGCCTATAATGCTGCTGTGCAATACATCGTCGGCTATTTGAACAACTTTATATAAAGGCGTTGTGGGAGGAACAAATTTGAAGGCCATTTCATTGGGTATAACAACAAGGACATCCACATGTTCGCGAAGCTTGTCAATGCCAATTTCGGCAAGGCGCATTTTTCTCCTTCCTTCATATTCAAAAGGTTTTGTAACCACGGCTATTGTCAAGATATTCAATTCCTTGGCAATTTCGGCAATAACGGGTATTCCTCCCGTTCCCGTGCCTCCGCCCATGCCTGCAGTCAAGAACAATAAATGAGCGTCCTTTATCGCTTCGGTTATCTGTTCTTTGCTTTCTATGGCGGCTTGTTCGCCTATTTCGGGAACCGAGCCTGCGCCCAAGCCTTTAGTTAGCTTTGCCCCCAACTGTATTTTAAGCTCGGCAATGCTACTGTTAAGGGCCACCATATCGGTATTGGCGGCAATAAATTGCACTCCTTCAACATTAGCGTTTTTGAGCCTGTTTACGGCGTTGCAACCGCCGCCGCCTATCCCTATTATTTTTATGTTAACGATATCCCTGACTGCGTTCATGTCCTTTTTCCTCCATTTCTTATGTTCAGAAAAAATTTATTTATCCTTAACGTTTATTAATTTGTTTATTATAAAAATAATTCAATACGGAAATAAGGGAAAGGTTTTCCGTAGCCTCCCAACCCGTATAATCCGTCATTATCGTTTCCACCGGTCTTGCGCAAACATTCTCTATTATTTCTCTTACTCCCGGCAATCTACAAATCGCCGATCCTCCCATATATAGAGGTACATTGTCCTCTATATCGATATCAAACCCTTCGATGGCCGATTTGATGTACCCCGCGATATCAAAAATTCTTTCCTCGGCAATGGCGTTAATGGTTTTTATGTCATAACAAAAGTTTTCGCCGTCCACAAAAATACTGTAAACCTGATCTTGCTCGGGCTGAATATTCAAATTAAGCTTATTGTATAGCTCATATGAATGAGAAAAAGGAATATTCATAACGATGGTAATATCCCCCGCTACGGTCCCACCGCCCAGAGAGAACGAAGTCATGTTCAAAATCCCTTTGCCCATGGAATAAGACAAGGTGGAGCTGAGATATCCCAAATTCAAATATAAAGTATCCGAAAGCTCTTTTATCGATTTCAGCTTATTCACATAGCCGACTTCGGAAAATATGGAGGATATATACTTTACCTTGATATTGAGTCTTGCGGCTATCTCATTGAAAATATCAATAAAATACCTTTCGGCAAGAATATAAGACAGCTTAGCAAGCACTCTGTTGCAGCTTTGCCCCACAGGGTTTAACAGCTTGCGCGGGTTGCAGTCCGTCTTATAAAAAACGCCGCTTCTTTCTATGTTTACAAATTTTTGATGAGCGCTGTATGTATCTCCTATAAAAAACATTTCCTCCAAGTCTTCTTCTTTGATTCTTTTATCTATGTCTCTTTCCACATTCTTGGAAACGGCGCAAGAAAATTCACCCGGCACGGCAATATATAAGCGCTTTACTTTTTTGTTGAATCTTATATAGAAATTATCGATTAGCTTCTTTATTGTGGGATAAAGTTCTTCAACCCTGAGGAATTCGCCGTCTTGAAATCCTGAATATTTTTGTTCCAGCATGCCGGTAATTTGGGGGAAGAAAGCATTCCTGCTGATTTCAAAAGAAACGAGGCTAAGTTTCTCCGTGCCTACCAATAAGGCTATAATCCCCTTTTTGCCAAACATTGCGATACTACTCCGGATTATGTTAATAAATTAATTATATTATAATAAAATATATGTGTCAATAATAAAGATTTACCTTAAAGGCTTGCTTAAAGGTTTTTTATTACAAAAATGCCGATAATTTATAAATTTCTGTAATCGATTATAAACACATTGCGCTTATCGTAATCCAAATTATTGTATTCGCCATACAGAGCGCTTACTTGCTTTTTCATATTCGCGTCAGCTTTTCGATCAAATATGAACTCTCCGTCGCCGAAGCGGGTATATAAATGTATGGTATCAGCTTTTACTTCAATTTCGGAAATGAAGGCGATTAAGGATTCTTCGGTAAATCCTATTTCTAAAAATTGCTTTAATATTTCATTTATTTGCAGAAAATGATTGATGTTAAAAGTTTTATCCGCATAAACGCCTTTTATCCAAATGGCGTCAAAATCTATTTGATTTATATCGCGTTCTTTTACCAATTGAAAATCAATATCAGTAGGTATGCATTGTCCGCTTTGGGAATTCTTGTAAGGAACTATAATAATCGGCCTTCGCTCTTTTATGACCAATTTAACTTTGTTGGGGAATTGCCTTTCTATTTCTATGACGCTTATTAAATTGTTATCAAAGTATCGGCAAATGTTTTCTTTAACCCGTTTTTCGTTAAGGTTAAAGATATTTGTGTTTAATTCAATTTGGGACGCCGTAAGTATTTCTTCTTTTGTGGCTGACTTGGGCTGTCCTTCGAATACTACTTCCACTGTCTTAATCAAAAAAATATTGCTGAATAAGACAATAAGCGCTATAAAAATCACGCAGATAATTATAGCTATGTACTTTTTTTTCATATTCTTCTTATATCCGCTCCCAATTTTTTCAACAGATCTTCTATTCTTTCATAGCCTCTGTCAATATGGTATATGTCGTTGACTATTGTTGTGCCTATGGCGTTCAATCCTGCCAGCACAAGGGCGGCTCCCCCTCTCAAATCCTGCGCCGACACCTCGGCGCCCGAAAGTCTGTCCACTCCCTTTATGATGGCGTTTCTGCCTTTAATCCTTATTGCCGCGCCCATTTTAATTAATTCGCATACATGCTTAAATCTGTTTTCAAAAATGTTTTCGGTTATTATGGACACTCCCTCGCTTACCGCTTGCAAAGCCATAATTTGAGCTTGAAGATCGGTGGGAAATCCGGGATATGGTTGAGTTTCTATATACTCTATCGCTTCCCTGTGGTTTTTTGACGCTATCTCTATCTTATCATCATATTGCTTAATATTGCAAGAGGTTTTTGCCAATTTCGACAGAAGCGACTGTATGTGTTCGCCTTTGCAGCCGTTTAGCATTATTTCTCCGCCGCAAATGGCCACAGCTATGGCGAAGGTGCCCGTGACTATTCTGTCAGCCATAGCCGTATACTCCACGCTCTTGAATTTATCCGTTCCCTCTATTTCAATAAACGGAGTGCCCGCGCCTTTAACGCTTGCCCCCATAGCCGCTAAAAAGTTTTGCAAATCCACGATTTCGGGCTCGCGGGCGGCGTTCATGATAGTAGTCTTGCCCTTTATTGTGGCGGCGGCGAGCATTATGTTTTCGGTAGCGCCCACGCTGGGGTAGTCAAGCATAATGTCGCCGCTTATCATATTTGAGGCGTCACAGTATATATATCCCGACCTCTCTACAATTTTTACATTCATTTCACGAAAAGCCTTTAGATGAATGTCTATCGGCCTCAATCCGATGTCGCAGCCGCCGGGATAAGCGACTTTTGCCTGCTTAAGCCTCCCCAGCATCGGCCCTAAAATGAAAATAGAGCTTCTGAGCTCTTTAGCCAGAGCGTGGGATATTTCCGAAGATTTAAGATTGTCGGCATGTATTTCGACATTTTTGCCGTTTTTAACTACGGACGCCCCCAAAGACCTAAGAATCTTGGCCATATTTTCCACATCGATTAAGTCGGGGACATTCTTAATGGTTACCTTTTCATTAGTTAAAATGGATGCCGCAAAAAGAGGAAGCACAGCATTTTTTGCACCTTGAACATCAACACAGCCGTAAAGGCGGTTGCCACCGTTAATTACCAGTTTTGCCATTACCCTCTCCTATTTAATCTGTAACATTACATTTTATGGTTTGATTTTTGCATTGGTGAAGCAATATTAATCAAAACCCCCGAGGCAAACATATAAGCCATTAAGGCCGTTCCGCCGGCGCTTACATAAGGCAAAGGCAAACCCGTAGGCGGTATTGTTCCCGTTACTACTGCTATGTTTATCAAAGTTTGAATGGCGATAACTCCGGTAATGCCGGTGGCAAGCAATCTTTTATAAAAGCAATCGGCTCTTAATGCCGTCATGATTCCGCTGTATATCAATAAGGCAAAAACGCCCATTACAAAAAGACAACCGATTAATCCTAACTCCTCGCCGATTACCGAAAAAATAAAATCCGATTCCGCAAAAGGAAGAAAAAGATATTTTTGTCTGCTTTTGAAAAGGCCCACCCCGAAAAGTCCCCCTCCTCCCAAAGCAAAATAAGATTGTATAAGCTGATAGCCTTCGTTTTTGGGATTTTGCCAAGGATTGATAAAAGCCGTAAGCCTTTTCATTCTGTACGGCTCAAGAATAATCATTAAAGGTACGGCTATTGTCAAGGCGGCAAACAATAAGATAAACCATTTTTTTGGCGTGCCTGCCACAAAAAGCATTAAAAGCAGAGACAAACCTACGCACATTGTGATGGACATATTGGGCTCCAAAATTATAAGCGCGCACATGCCCAATCCGCAAATCAGCGGCACAATCAAGCTTTTCAAGTCCTTGGGCGGATGTTCGGTAAGATATCCCGCAAGAAAAATCATCAACCCGAATTTGGAAAATTCCGAAGGCTGAATGGTGGTGAAACCCAGATTCAGCCACCTTGTGGCGCCGTAGCTTTCCACGCCCAAGCCCGGAACAAACACCAGTCCCAGTAGAATTAACGATACAAAAAGGATTATCCATTTGAATTTATTGAGATAGTAAACATTAAATTTCGCTCCGATTATAAGCATAACAATGCCCACCGCGAACGCTATCGCTTGTTTTTTCACATAAAAAAATTCGTCGCTGAATTCGCGAAGCGTGGAATATGAACTTGCCGAGTATATCATAAGAATGCCAAGCAAACTCAACAAGATTGTGGTAAAGGCAATATTAAAGGTTAATTTCATAGACTATACCTTTGAAGGCGTCGCCCCTCTCGGCATAATTGGAATATCTGTCAAAGCTCGCCGCCGACGGCGAAAACAAAACATTCTTTATGTCGTTTAACGCGCTCAATTTTTCTACGCATGCTTTCAAAGTGTCTTCAATGGAAATATTGCAAAAACCCATCTTTAACGCGGCGGCATAAATTTTTTCCGCATTATTTCCCGTAACCGTTATGTATTTTACTTTTTCATCAATATTCTCAAAAAATTCGCAATAATCCTCATTCTTATCGCTGCCGCCCATTATTAAGCCTATCTCTCCTTCCAGAGTATTTATGGCATATCGGCAGGCATGAATATTTGTTCCTTTTGAATCATTATAAAAACTCTTTCCGTTAAGCGTGGTAACATATTCCACTCTGTGCGGCAAAGGGGTGTAATCTCTGATAAGATTCAACATGTGTTCCCTTTTGCATCTAAGCAAAGCGCCGGTATTCATTGCGGCAAGCAAATTGTATCTGTTATGTTCTCCCCTTACGCAGCTTTCTTTTATATGGCACAGCAAAGTGTCTTGAAAAAAATAATAATTATCTTTTATGTATACTTCGGACAGCTGCTTTTTTAAGCTGATGTATATTATTTTTGCCCTGCATTCCGAGGCAAGCGCCCTTACATTTTTATCGTCATAATTCAAAATAATGAAATCGTCCTTGCGTTGGTTTTTGAATATTTTCTTTTTGGCGTTGACATAATCGTTAAAAGTTAAATATCTTTCCATATGGTCGGGCGCTATGTTCATTATTACAGAAATACGGGGATGAAAATGCTTGACTCCCTGCAATTGAAAGCTTGAGGCTTCAATAATCGCGTAGTCCATGGGCGTATTGTCCAACACTACCTGTGATACGGGATAACCTATATTCCCCATTGTCTTTACTTTTAGTCCGCAATTTGACAATAATTTTTGCATCATGCATACCGTGGTTGTCTTTCCGTTTGTGCCCGTTACCGCTATTTGCGGATATTTAAGATGTCTTGCCCCCAATTCAAGTTCGCTTATTACGGGTATTTTAGTTTTTTTAGCGGCAATTAGAATTTCATGATTGTCGGGTATGGAAGGGCTTATCGCTATCAAGCTCACATCGCGCAATATCTCATCTATGGGCAAGCCCTTGACATTTACAAAACCGTTTTGAGTGGGGTTAACAAAGTCGTCATAGCAGAAAACTTCAGCTCCAAGTGTTTTTAACAAATTACAAGCCGATATGCCGCTTGCGCGCATTCCAAGCACAAGCGCTTTTTTCCCGCTTAAATTCATAACGCTCACCTCACATTACAATAAGACTTATCACTCCGCCTATAAAGGTTATAATTGTATAATAAGATACAATCTTGGGCTCCGGTATTCCCTTTAATTCCATATGGTGATGAAAAGGAGCCATCAAGAATACCCTTTTACGCTTCAGCTTAAATATGATTACCTGTATTATTACTGATATGCTGGAAACCACAAACATTATTCCTGCAAGAAGAATTAAAAAAGGATTTTTTGTAAGCATAGCCACCATAGCGCCGCATCCTCCCAAAGCCATGCTGCCCATATCGCCCATTATTATTTTGGCCTTAAACGAATTATGCCAAAGAAAAGCCGTAAGTCCGCCTATTAAAGCGCCTATGAATATCAATAAGCCTGATATTTCTTTAGCGTACAAAGTCCTTCCCAAATCATTGGCGTTTGTCATTTCCATATACGCCACAACAAAGTATACCGCAAAATATACGCAGCAAACGTTGCCTGAAAGACCGTCCAGCCCGTCGGTCAAATTAACCGAATTGGTAAGCGCGATATAAATAAAAACGCTGAACGGCAAATACCACCATTTGAAGTCAATGAGGATATTGAATATGGGAATATTTACCGCTGTGCCCACATAGCGATTTTTGTAAGCGAAATAACTGGCTATAAGCGCAATCAAAAATTGCGAAATAATTTTTTGGTAGCTTCTCAATCCCAAATTTCTTTTTAACGCAACTTTAAGAAAATCGTCCAAAAATCCCAGTATTCCGTAGCTTAGCATTACCAACATGGCAAATAAGCAAAAAGAATTATTGGCGCCGTCCAATACCAATACGGTAAAAGCCGTGGCAAGAATAAAAATACTTCCGCCCATTGTGGGTATTCCCTGTTTGGCTTCATGTTGTTGCACATACTGCAAAATGGTTTGCCGAGCATTCATTCTTTTTATCAATTTAATGATAAAAGGGGCAATAATCATGCCGACGGAAAATGATATAAGAACGGCAAGTAAGTATTTTATCAATTTCTGTAACTCCTTATGGCCGACATCACCGCTTTTTTATCCGAATAAGGATGTTTTACCCCCATAATATCTAAGTAATTCTCGCCGCCTTTGCCCGCAACCACCACTTTATCGCCGGCTTGGGCGAATTTAATGGCGTACGCTATCGCGTTTTCCCTGTCTTTAATGCATATATAGTTTTGAGTTACCGCCCTAACCCCCTTTTCCACTTGCCTTATAATATCCATGGGGTCTTCAAAACGGGGATTGTCCGACGTGATAACGCAAAAGTCGCTGTACATGGCCGCAACTGTTCCCATTATGGGGCGCTTTACCGCGTCTCGATTTCCTCCGCATCCGAATACCGTAATAATTCTTCCCCCGTCAAGGCTTTTTACCGCTTTAAGCAGGTTTTCCAATCCGTCGGGAGTATGGGCATAATCTATTATTACCGTTATGTCCTCCTTTATAATATTGAACCTGCCGCTTACTTCCTTTAGGCCGCTTAAAGCCTTGAGTATTACGCTCATGGGAATGGATAAAGCTCTGGCCACCGCAATCGCGGCCAGCGTATTGTATACGTTAAACCTGCCGTATAGCGGAATGGTTATTTCCGCCACTTCGTCAAAAGCGTTTAATATAAATCTTGTCTTGGCGTTGTATGTAACTATATCGACGGCAAACACATCCGAAGGATTGTTTATTCCGTAACTCAAGCACAAGCAATTCTTTTTGGAAAGTATTTTTCTCCCGTATTCGTCATCGGAGTTTATTATGCTCAATTTCATTCTTTCATTGCTAAAAAAGCTTGTTTTTGTCCTTGCGTATTTTGCCATATTGCCGAAAAAATCCAAATGGTCTTGAGAAATATTAGTAAACACGGCTGCTTCCGCTTTCAAGCCCTCTAATTTTTTATAATAAATGGCGTGGGCGCTTGCTTCCATTATCACATACTCCACGCCGCTTTCGTAAGCTTTGCTGAAAAGCCTATGCAAATCAAGCGGATCGGGAGTGGTCAAATCTGTATTTATTTTTTTTTCGTCAATTACCGCTCCCAGCGTTCCTATCACAGCGGTTTTGTGGCCGTTGGCTTTCAATAAAGAATTTATTATATAGGTAGTGGTGGTCTTTCCGTTTGTGCCAGTAACAAAAATAATTTTCATTTTTTTGTGCGCGTTGCCGTAATAATTGGAAGCGATAAGCGCAAACGCTTTCCTTGTATCCCGCACTTGAATATGAGGTATATCCTGATTGATCGCCTTATTGCATACTATGGCAAAAGCGCCGTTTTTTAACGCTTCTCCGATGTAATTATGTCCGTCTTTTTCTCCGCTCAACGCTATAAACAAGTCTGATGCCCGCACTTTTCTGCTGTCAATTTTTATGCCTTTTACTTCGGCGTCCATTTCGGCATTTGAAGAAACAATTTCTATCCCTTCCGTTAATTCGCGTAATGTCATTATTTCCTCCTTATCCCAATTCAATCAATACAATATTGTCCGTATTTACAAAGCTGCCCGCAATCGGTATTTGCTTAATCACTTTATCTCCTTCGCCTGCGATTTCGTAATACAAATTTTTATTATACAAAGTATATTTTGCTTGAGTGACATTCATACCCACCAGATTTGGCATCAGAAAATGCTCCTTGGGTTCTTTATTTTGAGGAGATATCCCTTTATACGCAAATATGTTTTTGAAAACTTCGCTTATATACGGAGCCGCCACAATACTGCCGTAATAAAGGCCGCCCGCGGGTTCGTCCACCATCATAAGCGCTATATATTCAGGATCGTCGGCGGGAGCAAAACCGATAAAAGAAGACATATATTTGCCTCGAGCGATAACGCCGTTTTCGTATTTTTGCGCCGTGCCCGTTTTGCCGCCGATACGATAGCCGTTTACCGAAGCCTGCCTGCCGCTGCCCTTTGTTACCACCGTTTCAAGTATTTCTCTCATTTCTTTTGAAGTCGTCGGCTTTATTACACTGTCTTTATAGTTTGGATAATTTCTGTATACCGTTTTATTCCCGTCCTCCACTCTGTCCAATATGTACGGGGTAACCATTTTGCCGCCGTTAATTACCGCGGCGCATGCTACCAGCAGCTCAATAGGCGTTACGGCTATCGCTTGACCAAAACCCATGCGGGCAAGGTCTACCGGCTTTACGTCTTTTTCCGGAATAATAAGTCCCGACGCTTCTCCGCTCATATCTATGCCCGTCTTTACCGTTAATCCGAATTTTCTTATTCCTTCATAGAATTTTTTTATTCCTACTCTGCCCGCTATATCCATAAATAAGCAGTTGCACGAATTTTGCACCCCCTCATCAAATACTTCGGAGCCGTGCCCTATGGTTTTCCAACACTTTATCCTTTGACCGTCTATTATTCTGTATCCCGGACAAAAAAACCTGTAATCTCTATCAATAACGCCGTAATCCAGTCCCATCGCCGTGGTAAGTATCTTAAATGTAGAGCCTGACTCATATACGTTGCTTACCAAAAAGCTTTTTGAATTGGCAAATAATTCGGCGATATTATCTCTCGGAACGGCGTTAAGATCGAATGAGGGGCGCTGCGCCATCGCCAGCACCTCGCCTGTCTTGGCGTTTATGACAATACAATTGGCGCTCTTGGGGCTATATTTTGAAAAGGCGCTTGATACGGCGTTTTCGGCAAAGCATTGAATGTTATAATCGATTGTCAGATATATATCGCATCCCTTCCCGCCTTGTATGTATCTTGTAACATTTTCTTCAAGCTCTCTGCCCACAAGGTCGGTTTCGGTTAAAATATAGCCGTTTTTGCCTTTTAAGTATTTGTCATAATACGCTTCAACCCCCGCTTGCCCCGCGCCGTCTATATTCGTAAATCCCAGCAGCTGTGTCATGAAATCTCCGTAAGGATAATTCCTTGCTATATTCGGAGAAAAATATACGCCCGACACATTGGGCGAATTTATTATGTCAAGCATCTGGTACTTCAACACTTTTTTGGCAACGGTAATCTCGCTGACCTTGGACATCATTTTTGTGTAAAGCTTTTCCCTGTTTACGCCCAAAACCCTTGCCAGCGCTTCAGACGTGCCGTATTTATCTTTTACGGATACGGGACGGACATAAACGGTATATGTGGTATAGGTATCCGCAAGCAAAACGCCGTTGCGGTCATAAATATTTCCCCTTTCTCCAACAACGGGAATATCTCTGGTCCATTGGTCAAGAGCTTTTAGTTGCAATTCCTTGCCGTTTACCAGTTGAATATATACAAGTTTTGAGATAATTGCGACAAACAAAAAGGTTACCAGCGCCATAATTGCCAATAACCTCTTCCTTTGTCTGTAATCAGTGAATTTGATAATGCCGTTGCTCCTTTACTTATTTAATGAATCGCACAATTTGTCAAACCAATTTCGATTATCGTTCTCCTCTTGCTGCAGCACCATGGGCTGCACGCCTTCGCTTTCGATGTTTTCTCCCGAAGCGTCAGCGGAAACCGATGAAATCGGCGACGATGTGTTCATCACTATTAAAATAGATGCAATAGCAATCACTATAAGAACATAAAAAACAATAAAAATTTTTGCGCCCTTCTTTAATTCCACATTGCCGAATATTTTTCTGCAAAAAGCGGAAAAAGCTGAAGGTTTATCATTTTTATCTTTTGTACTTCTAATCCTTTCTTTGGGAAAGGTTTTCTTCGCTTTCGCCCTTGTACCTCCATAAAATTCTTCTTCCGTAAGTATCCTTTCAGGGGTCGATCTTTCCAGCTGCTTAATTAAATAATCTTTATAGGAGTCGCAAGGTCTGTCTTCTTCTTTTGCGGCGAATTTCTTTTTATAATTTTCGTAAGAAATCTCTACGGGACTTTCTCGTCTGTCAAACAATTTGCATTCCGCCTTTTTCTTGTTTTTGTTCAGCATAAAAATATCGTAATTGGTCATTTCCAATTTTTTTGTGCCCAATTGACTGTAATTGCCCATATTTACCTCCTTACACCCTTTCAATTATTCGCAACCTTGCGCTTGACGCTCTTTTATTTATATCAGCTTCCTTTTCTCCGCATATAGGTTTTTTTGTTATAATCTCAATCTCCTTTCTTTTATTGCATACGCACATCGGCAAACGCTTATCGCATATACAGTCTGTTTCCAATTCCTTAAAGCAATGCTTTACTATTCTGTCTTCCAATGAATGAAAGGTTATCACGCACATCCTTCCGCCCTTTTTGAGATAAAATATAACGATTTCGGAAATGAACTCCTTAAGTCCTTTTAATTCGTCGTTAACCTCAATGCGCACAGCTTGAAAGATTCTCTTCGCGGGATTGCCACGCGCATATCTTTCTTTGGGCGGTATGCAGCTGTTTACCAATTCGGCTAATTCCAAGGTGCTTTCAATGGGCTTTATCTTTCGTTGTGATACAATCTTTGAAGCGATTTTCTTGGCGTATTTTTCTTCTCCGTAATTGAATAATATATCCGCCAATTCACGCTCGTCATACTCATTGATTACCTGATAGGCGTTTTTGCTTTGAGAAGTATCCATTCTCATGTCCAAAGGAGCGTCGTTAATGTACGAAAAACCCCTTTCCGGCGTATCAATCTGATAAGAACTGACACCCAAATCAAGCAAAATACCGTCCAAAGCCGAAATGCCCATTTTCTTCAAATGACCGATTATATTCTTGTAATCGTCATTAATCAGAAACAGCTTGTCCGCATAATCGGCAAGTTTTTTTCGGGCGTTTTCAATAGCCGCGTTGTCCTTATCGGTAGCTATAAGCTTGCCTGTCGTTAAGCGTTTTAAGATTCCCTCACTATGACCTGCGCCGCCAAGCGTGCCGTCAAAGTAAATTCCTTGGGGATTAATCTTTAATCCCGTCAATACCTCGTTATACAAAACGGGTATGTGTTTATATTCAGTCATATCAAAAACCGTATTCCTTTAAGGCGTCTATCGCGGCGTCCATAGTGTTTTCGGAAAGACTGAACTTAGCATCGTAAATCTCTTCGCTCCAAATCTCAATCCTGTTCCTGACGCCCATGAATACTACCTTTTTGTTTATATTAGCGGCTTTCTTCAGCTCGGAAGGCAAAATAAACCTTCCTTGCGCGTCTTCTTCGGGAATGTATACCCTGCCTGTGATTGCCCTTATTGCGTTTTGTTTATCGTGAGCCGAAAGCGGCACGTTTTCAATCTTTTTTATAAAGTTCTCAAATTCCTCTTCGCTCATAACGAAAAGACAGCCATCAGTTCCCAAGAACAAAACAAAATCATCGCCCATCTTTGCCCTGAACTTTGCGGGCAATCTCATTCTGTTTTTATCGTCCAGCGATAATCTGTGCGTTCCGAAAAACATAGTATACTCCTTATGTGATATTATCATAACATATATTTTTTCCACTTTCAACCACTTTTTAAAATTTTTTTTAAATTATCAAAAAAATCCATAATTTAATTTTACAAAATATCCACATTTTGGCTAAAAATTAACGCAAATGGCCAAAATTGGACAGCTAATTTCTTTGTAAATTATAAAAATTTTGGTGGAAATTATTCCCTACATAGACCATTTGTCCATAAATGTTAAATAAAAAAACCAAAGACAAATATTTTGGAGAATTTTGTCAAAATATTATTTTATATAATCTGTTAAATCTATAAGCTTGTTGTCCAGCATATCGCATGAGGTAAGAAAATAATCGGTATCGCCTTTGTTTACTATGGGAGCAAAACGCCCGTTACCGCCGTGTAAGTGTCCATAGATTACGGTTTTAATACCGTGTTGGGCAATTTTTTCGGTAAACGGGGAATCTTGAAACTTCGCGTTAAAAGGCGGATAATGCATCATAAGAACGATTTTTTCATTATTTTGTTTTAATTTTTTTGCGGCTTTTATGGATAATTCCAGTCTGATCAATTCCCTGTCGATATATTTTTTTTCTTCTTCCGTTGCCTTTTCGGACACCGTCCACCCTCTTGTGCCGCACACGATTATATCTTCAAATTTCAAAGCGTCATTCTGTATGCAATAAACGCTTGCAGGAAGCGCTTTTCTTACTTTTGCGAGGCTGGTCCACCAGTAATCATGGTTGCCGCGAATAATGACCTTCTTGCCGCTGAGCTTGCCTATTTCCTCCAAATCGGCTTTGGCGTCCTCCAACTTCATGGCCCATGAGATGTCCCCCGCTATCAAAACCAAGTCTTCATCGGAAACCTTGTTTTGCCAATCGGTTTTAATGCGCTCGAAATGAGACTGCCAAGACTCGCCGAATATATCCATGGGTTTATCCGTATTGGTTGCTAAATGCAAATCGCTTATGGCAAAAACTTTCATAATTCATATATTACCATAATGGATTATAATTAACAAGAATATGCCAAAGCCAAAAAATAAACGTTGGGCAGGAACAAGCCATTTTACGCTTTCCTGCCCGTCATTAATAATGAATTATGGGGTATATGACTAAATTAATCGTCGCAACCGAAAAGCACATCCCCTCTGGGATATAGCGGCTTGTTAAATACTTCAGAACATAAATCTTCTTCAAATTCCTTGCAAGGCGGAATAAAAGGATAGCCGTAAGACGGTATGCTCAAGATTACCTTAGCATATACCTTTGTAATTATCGTTACGCATAAAGTGGTGGTGAGCACCGAATCACTCAGCGTATTGTTGAGTCCCACTATACTTACCGACGCGTCCACTTGTATCGGCGCCAAAGCGGTGGAAGCGGGAACTCTCAGCAAAATGTCCTTACACTCGCTGTAGGACGATGTACCGTAAACAATATTCCCCGCGTTATCCATGGCGACTACTTGAATGGGTATGGTTACAGTAAATCTCGCTCTTGAAAATATGCTTCTGGGAATAGGAGTAATGCTTAAGTTTGAAATTATGGCTTTGCCCACGCTGTTGACGCATTTTACAACCAAATTTCGAGGACATTGCGGAAAGCAAACCGTCAGCTGGACATTTTCTATACTCCTTCTCTGAATACAAGCATCAAAGATTCTTTTTACTTCAACGCATACTTTTTCACATTTTGAGGAAGTAGAACCACAGAATCTGGCGGGAGCATTATCAATTCTGTTCATAATGATTTTCTCCCTTAAAGATAAAATTATTTATTACATCTTATGAAAAAATTCCTTGCCTGGTGCTTAAAGGCACAAAATATATATCCGAATTTTCAAATAAAAAAACCGCTTTGGGCGGTTTATTTAATCCTGTTCGCTTTGAGCGTAAAGCGCTTGGTCAATTCTTTCCAGCACCCTTTCTTTGCCCGTCTTTTCTGTAGAAGATATGGGGATAATATTATCTTTTCCCACTCCAAGAGCCGAAGAAAGCATGACAAGCTGTCTGCCGCATGCCGCTCTGCTGAGCTTGTCGGCTTTGGTGGCGATTATGGTAAAAGGCAGATTGTAAAAATTCATGTATGAAAGCATCATATTGTCGTATTCTGTAGGTTTATGCCTGATGTCCAATAGTAAAAACACGTGTTTAAGCTTTTTGCTTAATTGAAAATAACTTTCCAACAGCGTCGCCCATTTTTTCTTTTCCGCTTTGGGAACCTTGGCAAAACCGTATCCCGGCAAATCCACTAAAGAAAATTCGCCGCCGTTAATATTATAATAATTCAGCGCGCGCGTTCTGCCGGGCTCTTTTGACGTTTTGGCAAGCTTGGAGTTATTGCAAATAAAATTTATGAATGAAGATTTGCCCACGTTGGATTTGCCGGCAATCGCGATTTCTTTAACCGTCGACGGTAACTGCGAAATATTATGAACAGATATGACAAATTCCGCTTTCTTTATCTCCATAAGCATCCCTTTATATAAAAGGTGGCTGCGCTTGGCGGCCACCTTGTTTTTTTATGCGCCTTCGGCTTCTTTCTTGGCTTTAGGGCGCGCCGTCCTCAGTATGCGAGCGGGAGCCTTTTTCAAAATAAAGTCTTCTTCAATCACCACTTTGGTAATTGTTTTGTCGCCCGGTATTTCATACATTAACTCAAGCATGGATTCTTCAACTATGGTGCGCAATCCTCTCGCTCCCGTTTTGAGAGCTATCGCTTTTTTTGCAATGGTCCTAAGCGCGTCCTCGGTGAACTCTAATGTTACATTGTTTAAGTCGAACAGCTTCTTGTATTGTTTGATAATGGAATTTTTGGGCTCGTTTAATATTTTTACCAAATCTTCTTCAGTTAGCGGGTCAAGAGCGGCGACAATGGGCAATCTGCCTACAAATTCAGGAATCAACCCGTATTTAATCAAATCGTCGGGCTGCAAATCGTGAATATTTTCGCTGTATACGCCTTCTCTTTTCTTCAAAACCGCGCCGAAACCTATTCCCGAATTATCCTTTCTCTTGTCCACGATTTTTTCCAGTCCCACAAAAGCTCCGCCGCAGATAAACAAGATATTGGTGGTGTCAATGGAAATGAATTCCTCCTGAGGATGCTTCCTTCCGCCGCGAGGAGGCACGTTGGCCACCGTGGATTCAAGTATCTTAAGCAAAGCTTGCTGTACGCCTTCGCCGGATACATCTCTTGTTATGCTGACATTTTCTGTTTTGCGGCAAATCTTATCTATTTCATCGATATATATTATGCCTACTTCGGCTCTCTTAACGTTCCCGTTGGCGGCTTGTATAAGTTTGAGCAGTATGTTTTCCACATCTTCGCCCACGTATCCCGCTTCGGTAAGCGTTGTGGCGTCGGCGACGGCAAAAGGCACCTGCAGAATATCGGCAAGCGTTTTGGCAAGCAATGTTTTTCCCGAACCTGTGGGGCCTAACAAAAGCACATTGCTTTTATCAAGCACGACGTCCTTGGAATTCATGTTGTTTATGCGCTTATAATGATTGTATACGGCTACAGAAAGAATTTTTTTCGCCATATCCTGCCCCACGATAAATTCGTCAAGCTTGCTTTTAATCTCCTTAGGCGTGGGGATGTCGTCTATTTCTTCCTTTTCTTCCTTTTCCTTTTCGATGCTGTTCAGCATGGCGTAAGCGCGTTCGATACACACATTGCATATCAAAGCGCCTTTGGCGCCGGCTACAAAGCTTACGGAGTCCTCATCGATGGACCTTCCGCAAAAGAAACATGTGGTATCGTCAATATCGAACTTCAATTTAACGCTCCTCCTTAATCTGCTTTCTGGACACAAATATTTTGTCTATTATGCCATAATCAATGGCCTGCTCGGCATCCATGTAAAAATCCCTTTCCGAATCCATGGTTATTCTTTCAATGGATTGCCCCGTCTTTTCGGATAAAATAGCGTTGATTTTTTTCTTTATTTTAAGGATATGCTCGGCGCTTATGGCTATATCGGAAGCCTGGCCCTGCGCGCCGCCCATAGGTTGATGTATCATGATTTCACTGTTGGGCAAAGCGAATCTTTTGCCTTTTTGCCCCGCCGCAAGCAGAACCGCCGCCATGGACGCCGCCATTCCTATACATATTGTATTTACATGGCATTGCACATAGTTCATGGTATCATAAATGGCAAGCCCATCGCTGACCGAGCCGCCGGGACTGTTAATGTAGAAATAAATATCCTTATTGGGGTCCTTTGTTTCAAGATACAACAATTGCGCCACGATACTGTTGGCGGTGGCAAAATTTATTTCTCCCGTAAGAAAAATAATTCTGTCCTCCAACATTCTTGAGTATAAATCGTAAGTTCTTTCGCTTCTTGCGTCTTTTTCTATGACATAAGGTATTGTCACTTCATGAACCTCCCATAGATTATTTCAGATTGTTGTTTTGCTTAAGGAATTCAAATAATTTGCGGGTAAGCAGGTTGTTGACGGTGTAGTTAAACATTTCTTGAGTTCTTTGTTCTTCGGGCACCTTTTCCAGCTCGGCTTCAAATTCCTCTTTACTGAATTCTATATTCTCCTTCTTAATTATTTCTGTAATTATTAATTCATACTTTACGTCTCTCTCCGCTTCTTCCCTTTTTTCCTCTCTTAAATCTTTAACGGTCTTTCCGCTGTATTTCAAATAATCGTCCAGCTTTATGCCGTAGAATGAAGCAAGATTCCTTTCCAATTGCTGAACCTTAAAGTCCAAAGCTTCTTCCACCATGCATTCGGGAAGCTCAATATTAGTGTTCTTCAATATCGTCTCCATGATTTTATTGGCAAAATCATTTTCGGCCTGACGCTGCTTTTTCTCTTCAAGCTGCTTGCGTATGGAGGCTTTCCATTCCTCAACTGTATTCAATTCTTCGCTGATATCCTTAACGAAATCATCGTCCAGTTCAGGCATCTCTTTTTCTTTAATCTCGTGAAGCTTAATGGCAAAAACCGCTTCTTTCCCCGCAAGGTTTTCGGCATAATCTTCAGGGAATTTAACTTTAATATCCTTCTCTTCGCCTTTTTTCATTCCCACTATTTGTTCTTCAAAACCGGGAATAAACTGTCCGCTTCCCAAAATTAGATTTTGCTTTTCGGCCGTGCCTCCTTCAAATTTCTCGCCGTCAATGCTGCCGCTGAAGTCAATAATGACGCTGTCTCCTTCTTTAGCGGGACGGTCCACATCGACAAACCTTGCTCGAGAATCCAAAGTCCTTTTTATTTCTTCTTCAATTTCTTCGTCTTTTACTTCGGTGTCGAATTTCTCTATATCAAGACCTTTGTATTGTCCCAATTCAAAATCCGGTCTTATCGCCGTGGTAATCACCATCTTGAGCCCGTCCTCGCTTACTTCCTTATCGTCAAAGTCAGGCTCTCCCACCACCTCAAAATTATCTTTTTCTTTATCAAGTATTTCATTATAATACTTGGGTACCGCCATATTCAGCGTATCATACAATATTTCATATTTGAAATTTTCCATGGCTATGCTGAAAGGCACCTTGCCTTTTCTGAAACCTTTAATGGCATATTTATGCTTATTTTTGGCGTAAGCGTTCCTTATATCTTGCTGCCATTCTTCTTTCGGCACATCAAAAGCTATTTCAATTTTCGTCTTGCTCAAATTCTGTATTGAGTACTCCATTAAATCCTCCATTCGTATAATTTAATTAACTAAATGATAATAACACAAAAAGCATTTTTCTGCAATCATTATAGACAATAAAAGACCGTTTATCAATATAATAATGTCGATTTCTGTCAAAAAATGTTTTTGAAGCCATTTATAAGATATTTTATTCTTCGGGTGAATTGATAAACAAATTCTTTGTTTCCATATCTTGGTTTTTGCTTTCCGTAAATCTGATGTACGGCCCTTCCCAATTATATCTGATTTTTGCCAATTCGCCGTTTCTGTGTTTGGCTATTTGAAGCAGAATGGTATATTCCGAAGCGTCCTTCATTTGTTCGTTTTCTCTGCTTAAGAAAATTACTATGTCGGCGTCCTGCTCTATGGCGCCCGATTCTCTTAAGTCGGACAGCCTGGGAGCTTTATCCGTTCTGGACTCAATGTTACGCGACATTTGAGAGAGCACTATTATGGGACAATCCAATTCCTTGGCTATTATTTTCAGCATACGGCTGATTTCGCTAATGGCTTCTTGTCTTGATTCTTTGTATTGATCGTTGTTCATTAATTGCAAATAGTCAACAACTACTAAATCCAGGCCGCCTAAAGAGGAACTTAAGCGACGGCATTTAGACAATATTTGATTGGGCGTGATTATGGAGCTGTCGTCTATATACACTTGGGAATCGCTTAAGGTGGATATTACCTTCCATATCCTTTTATCCTCATCGGTGCTTAAACTGCCCGTGCCTATGTTGGTCATGGCCACATTGGATAAATTGCTGACTATCCTCTGCGCTATATGCACGCCGGGCATCTCAAGAGAGAACACCGCTATTTTCTTCTCCTTATAATTTTGATTGAAAGCGATATTGGCAACGATGTTCAAGGCAAAAGAGGTCTTTCCTACCGAAGGACGGGCGGCGAGAATAATCAAATCCCCTTTTTGGAGGCCGTTTGTTTTTTTATCAAGAATGGGGAAGCCCGTCATCAACCCCCTAACCGCTCCATGCTGTTTAATGATATCGTTCAGTCTGGTTATAAGTTCTCCGGTATGTTCGCTGATATGCGCAAGGTCTCTTCGTGATTGCTCTTTTGAAATCGAATATATCAGGTTTTCGGCTTTTTGAACCACCTTTTGGGCGTCGGTGGCGTTATACGCCATTTCCGTTATTGTATTGCAGCTGTCTATAAGATATCTCAATATGGTGTCCCTGTTAAGAATTTCCACATAATCCTTATAATTCACCGCCGAAGGCTGAATGTTCATCAATTCCACCAAATAAGCCGCCATTTCATCGCCTGCGTCATTTTGTTTTTGCAATAAATCATTCAATGTAACAATATCAACCGAAATGGAGCTGTTATGTAATTTCTTCATAGCCTCGAATATGGTTTTATGGCGGCTGTTGTAGAAATTATCGCTTTTTAATTGAGGAATAACCTCTTCGGCCACCCTGCCATCTATCATGATGCAGCAAAGCATGGCCTGTTCAGCCTCAAAATTGTTGGGATATACTCTTATCTTTTCTTTCGGTGAAGACATAATAATTACATGCTCCTCTTTCTTTCTTTTTTCTTAAGGCGCAATCCTATCAGAATGGGTGCTACTACAAAAGGTATTGCCGATAAAATGGCGACAAGATACCAATTCACGGTATTGGGCACGGTTTGGCGCATTACCAATTGTCTGTCGCAGGTGTTGATATCCATATAAAATTCATGCACATATATATTGTAATTTGTATCAAAATAAACTTTCTCGGCGTCGCTTTCAATAACTTTATAAGGAGTGCCGTAATGAAAGCTTAAAGCTATTTCCTCTTTTTGAAGCCCGAATGCAGTTAAAATTTCCATGATAAAGTTAAGTACGTTATTGCTGTTTTTCGCGTCCTCAAAAATCGCCCATTTGGATGTGATTGTGGTAAACCAAAAGGTGCTTTCGGAATCATAATCATTATCGTTTTTTTCGTATCCGTCTCTTCCAGCGGCAATATATCTGTCGGTAACGGAATCATAAATCTTTGAGCCCACCACCCTGCCGTCATCGTCTTTTTGAACCTCATAGCCCATTTCAGAAGAAATAAACCCTTCCAAAAAATCAATAAGGCTTTCGTCATTAAAAACATTGCCGTTATTTTTGATTGACTCAAAAAAGACTTTATCAAAGGTAACCGAAAATGTGCTCAAAACTCTGCCGTTCGACAATGAGAAATCGCCGTATACGATATCCGCTTTATAGTCCCCTCTTACATCGTAGCCATCAAAGGCACAAGCCGCTTGATTGCTTTGCGATATAACGGCAAGAGGCAATATAAGGAAAGCAAAAATCATCAATAATATTTTTTTCATCTATTCGTACATCCTTTTAAGCGCTTCCAATGTCCGTGAAAATTCTTTCATAGCTATATCATACGCTTTTTTTCCGGTTAAATCAATCCCCGCTTTTTTCAATAAATTTAAGGGATAGTCGCTGCCGCCCGATTTCAAGAATTCTATATAAGTTTTGTAATAATCATTTTTCTTTAAGATTTTTCTTGCTATATTCACGGCGCAGGTCAAGCCGGTCGCGTATTTATACACATAAAAACTGTTATAAAAATGCGGTATTCTCGACCATTCATACCTTATATAATCGTCATGTATAACACCGTCGCCGTAATATTTTTTGTTCAGCTCGTAATAATAATCGCTAAGCCTTGTGCTGCTCAACGGCTGACCGTTTTCTACGGCGTCGTGCGCGAATTTTTCAAATTCCGCGAACATGGTTTGACGGAAAAGCGTTGTTCTGAACATATCAAGATAATAGCTGAGAAGATACTTCCTCTTATTGCCGCGCGCTGTTTTAAGCAAATGTTTTATCAACAATACTTCGTTTACCGTGCTGGCTATCTCGGCTACAAATATTTCATAGCCGGCTTTTGAATACGGCTGAGAGGTATTGGAATAATAGCTGTGTACGGCGTGTCCCATTTCGTGGGCGATAGTAAAGACATCGCTCAATGTGCCGTTATGATTCAGCAACACATAAGGATGAACGCCATACACCCCCCACGAATAAGCGCCGCTTCTTTTATTCTGCGTTTCTTCCACATCTATCCAATTTTCGGTTTTCGCTTTTTTAAGAATTCCCACATATCCTTCTCCCAACGGGTATAACGCTTGCACAACAATATCGTATGCCTTATCATAGTCGTATTTTTCGTCTATCTCGCCTACTATGGGAACATACATATCGTACATATGGTTTTCTTCAAGCTTCAATGCTTTTTTGCGGAACTTAACATATTCGTGCAATACGGGGGTATATTCGGTAACGCAGTTTATCAGATTATCGTAAACCTTGGGCTTTATATTTTCAGAAAATAATGCCTGCTTCAAGCATGAAGGGAATTTTCTTGCGCGGGAGAAAAACACGTTTTTGCTCACGCATCCGCCATAGTTTGCCGCCAGCGTGTTGGTAAAAGCCTTATAAGGTTTATACATATTCTCAAACGCTTGCTTTCTTACCTCTTGGTTTCGGTTTTGAAGCAATAACGAATATGTGCCGTGCGTCAAATTGATTTCTTCGCCGTCCGCGATAACTTTATCAAATTTAATGTCCGCGTTGTTAAAAAGTTGAAATACGGTCTTATAGCCCGAGCTGAAAGAAGGAATGTTTGACAATAAGCTTTCTTCTTTTACGCTTAAAAGATGTTTCTTGTTGCGGATAATATCGTTAAGATAAATATCATAGTCGGAATACCGTTTGTCGGATTGCATTTTTCGCAAAACGCTTACGGGAAACTTGGCGAGTTCGGGATTTATAAATGAAGAGGCCGAAGAAGCGTTGACCGCAAGCATTCTGCATTTTTCCGATAACTCTATATAGGTATTGTCGGCGGTATTTTCATCGCTTTTCATGTGGGAATAAACATAAAGCTTTTCCACATTGCGCGAAAGCTCTTCTTCCGTTCTTAAGCAATCAATGGCGTTATCGGCATTCAATCCGCCTTTATACTTTTTAACTTCCTCAATAAGCTCCAAGCACTTGTTGTATATATTTTCAAATGTTTCTTTATCCGGGATAATGCGCTGTAAATTCCATTTTCGTTCCGGACTCACTTCGCTTCTGGTTTTTAATTGTTTCAATTTTACCTCAATAATTATTTATTTATGCCATGATAATATAATATATACTATTAATCCCCAACGCGTCAAGGAATATGCAGCCTGCCGCAAATGCCGTCAACAAAATATTATATGTAATAAAAGTTTGCAAATTCTTCAATTTATTAATATTATTCGCCAAATATTTATTTTTTAGTAAGAAAAAACCCTTGCAATACATCCATGTTTGTTATATACTTGTCTATGCTAGACGGGGAGTTAGCGGTGCCCTGTAACCCGCAATCCGCTATAGCGGGGTCGAACACCCACCGAGGCATATCTTATGGAAAGCCGATGCCGATAAGGGATGTCGATGGTAAGGTCTTGTGCAATTGTGAGTTGTGAACCGTGTCAGGGCTTGACCGCAGCAGCACTAAGCAAATTTCATAATGTGCCACAAGGAAGCTTTATCGGAGTTACCTGTCGGTATGCCGATTCGGTAAGATATGTCGGAGTGGGCGCATTTTTTTTATTGGCTCTTTTATCCCTAAGAATAATCAAAAACGTAAAGTTCGCTCTATAATATGACTTTTACCAAGAAATTTCTTCCCCGAATAACATAAGGCTTATCCGTTGTTTCAATTGTTCTATGCCCTTGCCCGTTTTGGCGCTGATAATTACATATTGGTCTTTACAAGGCAAAGCTTCGATGTCAACGGTTTGCTTGTCGGATTTATTCATAACGGTAATAACGGGCACATTCTCGGCGCCTATGGTTTTTAGAACATCCATAACCACATTGTATTCTTTAAGCATGTTCTTGGAAGAGGAATCTACCACATGTATGATTAAATCCGCGTATTTAGTTTCCTCAAGGGTGCTTTGAAAAGCTTTTATGAATTCATGAGGAAGGCGGGAGATAAAACCTACCGTATCGACTATGATAAATTCCTTTTGCGGCGCCAGCCACATTTTACGGCTTACGGGGTCGAGAGTGGCAAATAATTTGTCTTCCTCAAGCACTCCCGCTTTCGTCAAATAATTCATGAGCGTGGATTTCCCCGCGTTGGTGTAACCGACTATGGAGACTACCTTGATTCGGTTTTTTCGTCTTCTTTCTCGTCTAAGCCGCCTTTCCGCCGTCAATTTCTCTATCTTTTGTTCAAGTTCTCTTATCTCTTCCCTAATTGTTCTTCTGTCAAGCTCCAGCTGCTGTTCGCCGCCCCCTCTTCTCGCTCCGCCGCCGCCCGCGCCTCCTCCGCCTTGTCTTGACAAAACCAATCCTTGTCCCAGCACTCTGGGAAGACTGTATTTTTTTCTGGCCAGCTCCACCTGCAATTTGCCTTCATTGGAAGTGGCGTGCAAAGCGAATATTTCAAGAATTAAAGTGGAGCGGTCGATGACGTCTATTCCCAAAGAATCTTCAAGGTTCTTAAATTGTATGCCCGAAATATCGTTGTTAAAAATAACGATATCAACTTCCATCTTTTGGCATAATTCCTTCAGCTCGGCGATTTTTCCCGTACCGATATAATATGCTCTGTCGGGCTTGTCTCTTTTTTGCACCATTTCGGCAACGGGAAGGTATCCTGCCGTCTGAGCAAGCAAACCCAATTCCTCAAGGCCGTTGTCTTCTTTTTGATTAATTACGCTGACAAGCGCCGCTCTTCTGCCTTCCATACTTATCACCTAACGGTATTATACCTTATTTTTAGACGATTAACAAATGACCTGAGTAAAGAATGATAAAAGGAAAAACTAATCTTTATTCTTAAAGCTGCAATAATTAAATTTTTCTGGCGCCTAAAATGTGTATAAACCTTGCGGTATAAAAGGAATATGACGACAAAGGGCGATTATACGAGTCGTATGTATGAGCGGCCACAAGTATTTCTTCGCCGTCAAAGCCGCATATTATCGGAGTATGATAATAATTTCCGTTCATGTCCCCCAATTGGACTATATCGCCTATTTCAATTTCAGATACGTTGGCAAGTTTGGCGTAAGGTCCTTGCCCTTTATTGTTAATAAGAAAATTATACAGATATTGCACCCCCGTCCAAGACGCGCTTCTTTTTTGCGGACTGATATAAAACCAGCCGTAAGGCAGGGCGTAATTCATCACTTTGCAACCCGCGTAAATGCATTGGGAGGCAAAATTGGTGCAATCTCCTCCCATTGTGTCAAAATTCATATATTGGGGATTTCTCTTATATGCCCATTGTTTCGCGTAAAATACCGCTTCCATGCGGTCATACCCAATTTCCGTCAATAAAACACCTCTAATTCCGCCGAAGAAAAACCTTCTTCGGCGGAATTATCAATATATCGGATATTAATAAGGTTGCTTAATTACAACAAAATGCACAGCACTCCCCCTCTGCCTTCGTTTACGATTCTGCACATTGTTTTTCTGAGTTTGTTTTGGGCATCCTGCGGCATGTTGTTTAATTTATTGTTAAGGTCTTCCCTTACAAGAGAGTTCAACGATTTGCCGAACATATTGGTATCCCAGATGCCTTTTTTGTTGTTCTCAAATTCACCCAGCATATAATTTACCAAATCTTCGCTTTGCTGCTGACTGCCGATAATGGGGCTGATCTCGGTTTCCACGTCCACTCTGATTATATGCAGACTGGGCGCCGACGCTTTTAATTTAATGCCGAATTGCGGGCCTCTCCTCAAGAGCTCGGGCTCTTCCAGCTTCATATCCTCCAAAGTAGGATTGATTACGCCGTATCCTGTTTCTTTAACCTTTTCCATGGCTTGCCGTATTACTTCATAATCTTTATAAGACTTCGCAAGTTTTCTTACATACGCAAGCAGTTTGTAATCATCGTCCACATCGTCGCCGCACACTTGGCTGAGCACCTTAAAATACAAGCCTTCCTTGGCGTTGCAGGTCATGTTTACCGTTCCATTCGCGGAATCCACCATAATATCGGTTTCTTTTTCCAAAGAAGACGACTCGGCAAAGATATCTTTAAGCTTTTTATAATCCCGCATTTTTTTGACATTCTGTAATTCCTTGGACAAGGTATCCAGAATTTCTTTAATCATAAGGTTGTCGCTGCCCATCGCCCGCATCCATTTGGGAAGCTTGATATCAATGCGCTTAAGCGGAAATTCAAGCAAAGCGTTGGCCATTATCATGCCCAAATCGTCTTTGCTCATATTGATAATATCGCTGACGATAACGGGTACGCCGTAGCGCTCTTCCATGCTTTCCTTTAGCTTTAAGGTATCGCTGTTCATGGGGTGTTTGCTGTTTAAGATAACCACAAAAGGCTTTCCTATATTCTTTAATTCATTTATCACTCTTTCTTCGGCTTCTATGTACTTCGATCTTCCTATATCCGTTATGCTGCCGTCGGTAGTTACCACTATGCCCAGCGTGGAATGCTCTTTTATGACTTTTTGAGTGCCCAGCGCGGCGGCTTCCTGAAAAGGCAGTTCTTCTTCCGACCAAGGAGTTCTTACCATTCTTATTTTATTGCCCTCTTTGGAGCCCAAAGCGTCTTCAATAAGATATCCCACACAATCTATCAATCTTATGTTGGCTTTAATATTTTCTTTCAAATTCAAAGTAACGGCTTCATTGGGCACAAACTTCGGCTCGGTCGTCATAATGGTTTTTCCATCCGCCGATTGCGGCAATTCGTCTATTGTTCTTGCTTTTTTATTTTTATCTTCAATTTTATCAATAACCAGCAATTCCATAAACTTTTTAATAAATGTGGATTTGCCCGTTCTAACGGGGCCTACCACGCCCAAATAGATGTCTCCTCCCGTTCGTCTGGCTATATCATTGTATATATCGAAGTTTTGCATATAGTCGCCTCCATAAATGTATTTATTAAAATTTATGCTGATTATCCAAGCTATATTACTTTATGGCGGCAAAGGAATATCCGAAACAATGAAAAACTAAAAAAAGCTTCAAGAACATGAAGCTTTTTTTCATTGTAAATTTGTTATAAAAATTTTTATTTATCCGTTAATAAGCTTTTCACAATAAGCGATTTTGGCGCAGCAAGCAAAAACCTTCATAGCAATTTCCAGCTCATTTATGGGCGGCAGCGTGGGAGCTATCCTGATATTGCTGTCGCCAGGGTCTTTTTTATATGGATATGTGGAGCCCGCGGGCGTAAATTTCACTCCGCAGTTTTCGGCCAGTTCCACCGTTCTTTTGGCGGTGCCTTGATATAAATCACAGCTGATGAAATAGCCGCCTCGGGGATTGTGCCATTGCGCATACCCTTCCAGTTCTTCCCTTAAAATTTTATCTACCATTTGGAATTTGGGCTTAAGTATTTGGGCATGTTTTGCCATATGCTCCATAATGCCTTTTTTATCTTTAAAAAACCTTATATGCGCAAGCTGATTCAATTTATCGGGCCCTATGGATTGTATGGTCAACATTTTCCTCAAGCTGTCAATATTGTTTTTGCTTGCTATAATAAACGATATGCCCGCTCCCGCAAAGGTTATTTTTGAGGTGGAGCCGAAAATATACGCAATATCCTCATTGCCGCATTTTTTTGCTTCCTGCAACAAATTCAATAACGGGGCGTCTTCTCCGAGGTGATGAATCATATACGCGTTATCCCAGTAAATGCGAAAATCTTTGGCTTTGGGGCGCAGACGGGCAAACCTTTTTACCGTGTCGTCGCTGTAAATAATTCCTTGGGGATTGGAATACTTGGGCACGCACCAAATGCCTTTTACTCTTTCGTCATTTTCCACAAGCCTTTCTACCATATCCATATCCGGGCCGTTTTCGGTCATGGGCACGGTTATCATTTCAAACCCAAAAAGCTGCGTAATGGCAAAATGACGGTCATATCCGGGAGCTGGACAAAGCCATTTTAATTTTCCCTGCATATTCATGGGCTTATTGCCAAGCACTCCAAACTGCATTCCCCTTTGCAAGGTATCGTACATAATGGTCAAGCTGGCATTGCCCAAAACCATAATCTCGTCTTCGTTAACTTCGCAAAGCTCGGCAAAAAACCTCTTGGCTTCGGGTATTCCGTCCACCAAGCCGTAATTCCTGTAATCGGGCGCTCCGAAATCTTCGGTGCTTGAATTCAATATGTCAAACAATCCTTTGGATAAATCCAGTTGCTCTTTGCAAGGCTTTCCTCTTGACATATCCAGCTTAAGGCCCATGGATTTGTATTCGTTATATTTGGCAAGCTCCTGTTGCAATAACGAAATTGCCTGCTGCGCGCTTAACTTCTTCATAATCAAATCTCCTTTCATATTAATAGTCTTTATTCTCTTTAGTTATTATTCGTATAGGCGTGCCGCTGAAATCAAACGCTTTCCTTAAGGCGTTTTCCAAATAGCGTTTATAAGAAAAATGCATTATCTTTGAATCGTTTACGAATAAAGCGAAAGTGGGAGGCCTTACGCCAATTTGCGTAATATAATAAATCTTGAGCTTTACGCCGTTTTTTGTAGGCGGCTCGTTTACGGCGATAGCGTCATGAAGCACTTCGTTTAGTATCCCTGTCGATATCCTTTGGGATGCGTTTTTATATACTTCGTCAACATTGTCAAGAATGGCATTTACCCTTTTGCCGGTAAGGGCGCTTACATAAACAGCCTTGTAATAATCCATAAATTTAAGCTCTTCGCTTAAGCGTTGATTGTATTTGTTGACGGTATAAGTATCTTTTTCCACCAAATCCCATTTGTTCATTACAATAATTGATGGCTTATGGCTTTCATGCGCCATTCCGCATATTCTTATATCCTGTTCGCTCAGCTCTTCCGTAGAATCAATGATGATTAATACCACATCCGCCCTTCTCAAAGCGTCCACGCTTCTTACGTTGCTGTAATATTCCACATTGTCCTTTACCTTGCTTTTTTTTCTCAGCCCCGACGTATCGATAATCACATATTCTTTGCCCTTATAAGTAAAAGGAGTGTCTACGGCGTCTCTTGTCGTTCCCGCTATGTCGGTAACAATCGTTCTTTCAAACCCCAGAATTTTATTTACAATGGAAGACTTTCCCGCATTGGGTTTGCCCACAACCGCAATCTTTATGGCGCCGCCCTCCTCCTCTTCTTCATTCAGTTTATCTTGAGGAAGGCGTTTGATTATTTCGTCAAGCAAATCTCCTATGTTAAGTCCTTGAATGGCCGATACGGGTATGGGTTCGCCAATGCCCAGCTGATAAAAATCATAAATGGTATTCATGTTTTGGTTGTCTATTTTGTTAACCGTAAGCACTATGGGCTTATCGGTTTTTCTCAAAAATTCGGCTACATCGTAATCGTCAGCCGTCAAGCCATGCTTGCCGTCAACAATAAATACTATTACGTCGGCAAGGTCAACGGCAAGATCGACTTGCTGCTTTATATGCATCCACATGGTGTCTTCGCTGCGAAGCTCGATACCGCCCGTATCTATCAAAGTAAAGGTTTTGTTCAGCCATTCGCAATCAGCGTAAATTCTGTCCCTCGTAACTCCGGGAACATCTTCCACTATGCTTATTCTTTTGCCTGCCAATCTGTTAAACAATGTGGATTTGCCTACGTTGGGCCTGCCCACAATCGCTACCAAAGGTTTAATCATTTTCTATTTGTCTCCGTTAATAATCGCGTCCAAAAAACCTTCCCCCGTTACGGGCGACACAGTTATTTTTTTATTTAATTTTTTCTTCAGCGTCCGCACGCTCACTCCGTCAAGAAACACATCTTCAAACTCTTTCAGCATTGCCGCTGGTATAATCAACATATCTTCGCCAATGTTCTTTTGGTCAAAATGCTTGATTATATCCGTAGCCGTTATCAGCCCCGCAACGGTAACCGTTTTGCCGAAAAAATTGTTTTCAACGGCATAAATATTAATCTTAAGCCTTTCTATACGGCTTTCAAGAATTTCTTTTATTTTAAGCAAACATTTTTCGCCGCTTTTGCCGGTTATTATTCCGATACTTTTATTTAGGCGTTTGGGAGCAAACTCCAAACTCTCGTTAATTTCATAAAGAAATTTTGCCGTAAGCCCCACTCCGTTTTCTATCTGCTCAAAATCGCCGTAATAATCATAATCCTTTGTTTCCATGCCCGCTATTTGATACATTTCATCCGAAACGAAGCAAAAATATTTATGGCTTTGATAAAATTTCTCCACTGTTTCAATGATGCCGAGAGCGTCATTCGCGGTCAGCGGTTTGATGCCGCAAAGCCCTTCTCTGTGAAGCGTAAGCCCCACAGGCACTACCGCCACGCTTTTTACGCCCATTTCATATAAATCTAAAAGGGATTTTTCCAGCGTTTCTTTATCGTTTATGCCCGCTACCGCGACTATTTGAGCGTGAATGGTTATGCCCGCGCATACAAATCTTTTTATTATGGGCTCAAGCGGCGGGGATTTTTTGATTCCCAGCATTAATTTTCTGATTTTATCGTCCGTCGCGTGAACGGATATATATAATGGGGATAACTTATAATCGATTATCCTTTGAATATCCTTTTCCGAAAGATTGGTGCAGGTTATATATGTTCCGCTGATAAAAGAAAGGCGATAATCGTCGTCTTTTATATACAGCGATTCCCTTAATCCTTTAGGCAATTGGTCCACGAAGCAAAAAATGCAATTGTTGCGGCATTGTATGGGCTTTATTTCCACGCTGTCCTCAAAGCATAAGCCAAGAGTGTCATAATTGTTGACTGAAACTGATTTTTTTAACCCTTTTTTGTCGATAAACTCTATTTTGACATCCTGTTCGGAATCCGCATAGATGTAATCCAGAATATCTTCAAAATCCCTGCCGTTAAAAGCGACAATATCGTCTCCCGCTTTTATTTTTCCGCATGCTGCCCCATGCTTATCCACGCGTATTACTTTAGCCATAATAATTAATTATCCATTATTTTCATATAAAAGTCAATTTATTGAGGGTTGTAGCTAAGCGTTATCCGTTATTGTTTGACTAAAACAAAATCAAAAAGGTATAATGAAATTATGCCAAACGATGCAATAACCCTAAACGCTGTCGTTAACGAATTGAACGGCTTTCTTGAAGGCGGGAAAATAGAAAAAATATATCAGCCTGAAAATGACGAAATAACGCTTGCAATAAAAAATAAAGGCGACACCCGCACCCTTGCGCTAAATGCCAATCCGCAATATCCCTGCGTTCATTTAACTTCCCGAAAAAAACAAAATCCCCTTTCCGCAAAACCGTTTTGCATGCTGCTCCGTAAGCATATCGGCGGCGGTATTGTGAATAATATTTCTTTAATTGATTATGACAGAATAGTTAAGATAGAAATAAGCGCCCTAAATGAAATGGGCGACAGGACAAAA
>LFRM01312241.1_pt2 | contig 38202 bp, 36 predicted proteins | sample 618341 | NCBI WGS metagenome assembly LFRM01 (sample SAMN03654438, study PRJNA283298) | anaerobic digester metagenome | isolation source: pool of bioreactors CSTR01a, CSTR02a, and CSTR03a thermophilic anaerobic... | place: Denmark: Kgs. Lyngby | collected 2014-05-21 | reverse complement strand
GCCGGCTTGTACGGTGGTGTAGGAGGGTCGGCGGCTAAAAGCCGCCCCCTATCCTAATTTATTTACAAGAGCCCGAGTTGAGTTGTGTTCAGATGCTTAAGCCTCAGCAAATTCTAACCTAATTAATTGGCATCGCTTAATTTATCGAATTCTTCCCTAAGTATCCTGTGCAGTATTTTTCCAGTAGCAGTTCTGGGCATATCTTCATCATTAATAAACTTAATTTTTTTAGGCCGCTTATACCCTGCCAGCTTTCCTTTAGTAAATTCGATAAGCTCTTTAGCCAGTTCCGGGCTTGATTGATAATCCTGATGTAGGACAACTACGGCTGTGACCAATTCGCCCCACTTAATATCGGGAACCCCAATCACCGCCACATCCTTAATGGCCGGGTGGGCGCCAAGGACATTCTCCACTTCGGAGGGGTAGACATTTTCACCGCCAGTAATAATCATGTTCTTCTTTCTGTCAACAAGATAATAATAACCATCTTCGTCTCTCCTGGCCATATCGCCTGCGCTGCACCATTCTCCCTTAAAAACCTCCCTGGTTTTTTCAGGATCTTTCCAGTATTCCTGAAAGTTGCCCGGTGAGCGCGAATAGAGTTCGCCAACTTCTCCATCGGGGACCTCGTTTCCGTCTTCATCCAGTAATTTAATGCGGTCAATACCAAAAATTTCTTTTCCAATAGAACCCAGCTTGTGAAACTGGTCTTCAGGTCTTAGCAAAGTAACTAAAGCCGCTTCTGTAGATCCGTATGCTTCCCATAGCTCAGCCGATTTAAAATAATCCATAATTGCCAGTTTTAGATCCTTTCTTGCGGGTGCAGAAGAAATCAAGAGTTGGCGGATATTACTTACATCATATTTTTGTTTGATTTCATCTGGAAGTGACAGGATCATGATGTAGTGTGTAGGGACTAGCGAAGTAAAGGTGATTTTGTACTCTGCTAATGTCTTCAAAAGATCTTCAGCGTCAAAACTAGTCATATTATAAACCATTACCGGTGCGGTTACATAAGTATATGCAAAGGAATAAAAGATCGAATTTACATGACACATGGGCATTACCAGCAACACTTTGTCCGTCGGTTTGACTCCCATACTCAAATTACTCAGGAAGTACTGTCCAAGATAACTTTCGTGATTGCGCATTACTCCTTTGGGTTTCCCCGTTGTGCCCGAAGTATACATAATAGTCCAGGTATCCTGAGCATCAACTATTACATCCGGTTCTTGAGGGTTTCCTTTACTCAGTATTTCCTCATAATGAATGTAGCCTTCGGGAGCTTTACCCTCACCGATGTAAATATAATTACTAGCTGGTACGCAGGTCAGCTTTCCGCGTATGATGTTAACACCTTCAACAAAAGGTTCTTCCACGATGAAAGCTTTGCATTCTGCATGGTTGATAATATATTCATACTCAAGCGGTGTTAAGCGAAACATTATTGGAACGGCAATTTGTCCTCCTTTGGCACAAGCGGCATAAATATCCATCCATTCTACACGATTATAGGCTAGAATCGCCACCCGATCTCCGTAACCTACACCCATGTCCTGCAAAGCATTGGAAAGGCGACATGCTCTCTCGTTCCATTCTTTAAAGGTAAAGCTCTTGAATTTATCCTGGCACCCCAGCTTATTAGGATAATTATAAGCGTTCATCTTGAGCACTGTTCCAACATGCATCCATTTGCTGACAGTCATAATTAATTAAGCACCTCTTTTTCATAAGTTTTGAAATAATCCTGATTAAAAGATAAAAATACCTCTACCATATCAGTCTTGACAGAGGCATCCATCCTACAGTGCTACAGCGTTGTTGAAAACCGGGATTGTAACGGGCAAATGTTAACGGTAATCTATTCCATGATTTTATAATTCCATGATTCCATTCTACGGGACGGCAGGCTTATAAAACTGTAAGCCTGTTCTGCTGGCTGTTTCTCGGCTTATGTAGGCTAAGCACCTCCGATCGTTTAAGTTGGTGTTTTTAAAAGAACTATTTCTAGTTGAAAAATATCTTCTGATAAATTAATACAGTGCTACTTTATTGTTATTATAAACAGAATCTTCTAAAGTTTAATTCTACATTAGTTTAATTCTACATTGAGGCTGTTTTTCCTTCTTAAAATGTTAATAAAAAAATGAATTTTGGCTAAGCGCTTTCAGGCAGGAAAACCGTGATTATTTAACGAAAATAAATAAAAAGAACTAGGTGTATTAGAGGGTTGTTCTTCGCTCTTATATTTATTATTACTAATTTTCAGAGATGCAGGAAAAATATTACTATTTACCGAATATATTTAATGAATTATTTGCCGGTTTTAAAGGCAAAAGGGGGTTGCCTTGATGGCTTTTTTTGATGAGCCCATGGAAACGATGCCGCAGGAAAGAATTAGGGACACTCAGCTTCAGAAGTTTAAGAAGCAGATAAGGCATATCTTTGAAAATAATGCCTTTATGAGAAAACGCCTTCTGGAAACAGGCGCTGTTCCGGAAGAGATAAAAAGCTGGGAGGACATCAAAAAAGTACCTTTTACTCAGAAAAAGGACCTGCGAGAGAATTATCCCTTGGGGTTGCTTTCCGGGAACTGGGAAGATGTTGTGCGCATTCATATGACTTCCGGTACTACAGGGGTTCCTACTCCGATGGTTTATAGCAGGAATGATCTTGAGATTTGGACTGAATGCATGGCCAGGAATTTTGTTGCCGGGGGCATAAAAAAGGGGGATATTGTCCAGCAGGCCCACGGTTTGGGGTTGTTTACCGGCGGTTTTGGCTTTCATTACGGACTGGAACGGGTTGGGGCTAAAGTAATCCCTACCGGTGCGGGAGGGACGGAAAGGCAGTTACGCCTGATGCAGGAATGGGGGACGACTGTTTTTACAGGTACCCCTTCTTACGCTGTTTACATAGCAGAAATTGCTATTGAAAAGGGGATCGATCCTGTTAAGGATTTGAAACTAAGGCTGGGCTTCCATGGTGGTGAACCCTGCTCTGATGAATTAAGAGCCAGGATTAGCGAACGCCTAGGTTACAAAGCTCATGGAGGTGGAATGAGGGTCTGTTATGGCCTTACGGAAATGGGCGGCCCCATGGCTATGGACTGTGAATATACCCAGGGGATTCACATCTGGGGCGACCATTACCTGGTTGAAGTGATTGATCCGGTAACTCTTGAAGATGTTGAACCCAATAAACCAGGAGAACTGGTACTTACAAACCTAAGTTTTGAAGCCATGCCTATTTTACGTTACCGAACCGGCGACAGGGTCATAGTCAGTTTCGAGACCTGCGAGTGCGGCAGGACTCATCCCCGGATTGTTAGTTTTCTGGGAAGAGTTGACGATATGCTGCTAGTAAGCGGGACAAATGTATTTCCCAGCCAAGTTGAATACGTGCTTATGAAACATCCTGAGCTCAGTGAAAACTGGCAGCTGGTAGTTGGAGAAAAAAAAGGTCTTCATACTCTGAAAGTAGAAATAGAACCTGTAGCCGGAGTGGAGATCGATGAAACATATATCCTCAAATTGGAAAAAGAGTTGCACAGTTACCTGGAAATTACCTGCAAGGTGGAATTAAAATCAATCGGCAGCCTTCCAAGATTTGAAGGCAAAGCCGTTCGTGTAAGAGATGAGCGAAAGAATGCGATGAGATGATAGCACATTATGGTTTTCAAGACGGCTCCGGCGACTATTTTATCAGCATAGATACTGAAAAGTGTATAGCGTGTACAGAAAAATATTGCGTCGCAGCCTGTCCGGAAAAGATTCTGCGGATATTTATAGACGACTACGATGACGAAGTGGTAGAGGTTGCAGAGGAGTACCGCCGGAAAATCAAGTATATCTGCACACAATGCAAATCAGTGGGCAATGAACAAAATCCGGCCTGTCTGAAAGTCTGTCCCACAGGGGCAATTGCACACTCATGGTAACCTTTCCCATAGAAAGCTGGGCGAAAACACGCCTGGCACAAAACAGATGAGTACAAAAAAGAGTAGCTTTTACTGCCCGGTTATGATATAATCCACTTAATCAAACGTTTGGGAGGTATGCTCTGGTGGCAGGGACAGAACAGTTAAGCGCGGATTGAGATAATTTCGGAAAGGGCAGATTGGCTATTTCACCTGGGTCCTATTTGTGTAGTTAATTATTTAAAAAATGATTCCGCTGTAAAGAAACCCTTTTTCCTTCATTACATATCCAAAGTGGGGGAAGAGCCTTAAAATTGTGGCGCAAAATAGTGTTTTGATACAACTATAACGCCTTATCTCGTGATAAGCGAGGAATAAATTTTATCTAATCAAAAAATTGACTTTTTTGCAGTGGAATCAAAAATCTATTGAAATAAGGAGGTGAAATTAATGCTGCCCTGTTTCCAGCGGGGTATAGTAATTACTTTTTATTATATTAAAGGAACGACCCAGGGCTAAAAGAGTAGAGAATGTCGTCCCATAAAGTTACAAATTTTTTAATCCCTGCTAGGCCAAAGTTAGGACATATGACAGTTGTGAACAGTAGTTGCATGTTATTATGATCCCATGTTGAGGATGGGAGGAAACAAAAGGGATGCCTGAGCATCCGGTTACCAAATGGTTATATTTGCCCGAATGGTAAGAATAGGGGGGATAGTATTTGTCTTATAAATATCTGAAAACTAAAAGCGAGGGCGGGATCGTTGGTATTACTTTGAACCGTCCTCCGCTGAATGTTTTAACTATTGCCATGATGGAAGAGTTGATTGACGCTCTTAAGTGGGCACAGCAGGAACCCGGCGCTTTGCTTGTAATCGATGCCGAGGGGAAAGCTTTCTCCGCCGGCGTGGATGTTGCCGACCATACGCCGGACAAGGTAGGGCAAATGATCGACGTATTTGATAGGCTTTTTAAAACTATGTTTGAAGTCGAAAAACCTATCGTAGCTCTGGTAAATGGTGCTGCCCTAGGTGGAGGTTACGAAATTGTTCTAGCCTGCGATCTGGTAGTGGCTTCCGAAAAGGCCAAACTGGGACAGCCCGAAATAAATGTAGGAGTTTTCCCCCCAGTGGCCTGCTATATTTTACCGCGCCTGGTTTCCTGGCCCAGGGCACTGGAAATCATGTTGAGCGGGGAGACATTTAGCGCTGCGCGTGCAGAGCAAATGGGCTTGGTGAATAAGGTTCTTCCCGCCGATGATTTTGCCAGTGGGTGCAGTGATTTTTTAAAGAAATTCCTGGCGCAGAGTCCTGTCGTTTTAGCATTGACCAAAAAAGCGGCACTAGCCGGACAAGGAAAGAGTTTTCTAGACGGAATTAAAATTATTGACAAAATCTATCTGGATGAACTGATGCAAACAGAAGATGCTGTGGAAGGATTAAATGCTTTTACAGAAAAACGCCGCCCTGTATGGAAGGGGAAATAAAAAAGTAATCTCTTAGATCAATCAGTTGCGGAAAACTTTTTAGCACTTTAAATATTTATAACTTAAGGAGGTTTCGCCATGACTGTACCGGAAAAAATTCAAACTTGGCAAATGGTTGAGCCTGGGAAACTTGAACGAACCAGCATTGATGTGCCGGAATTGAAACCTGGAGAAGTTTTGGTAGAAGTGGCGGCATGCGGGGTATGCCATACTGATGTCGGCTATTTTTATGATGGAGTTCCTACTGTAAGCAAACCACCTCTTACTCTGGGTCATGAAATCAGCGGGCGTGTGGTGGCGGGCGATGAAAAATTGCTGGGCAAAGAAGTAATAGTTCCCGCTGTAATGCCCTGCAACAACTGCGAAATCTGCGCCTCCGGGCGCGGGAACCGCTGCCTTAAACAAAAAATGCCGGGTAATAGTATGGGCATCTACGGCGGTTTCTCCACTCATATTCCGGTCCCGTCCGCAGACCTTTGTGTTATTGAAGACCGCAAGGGAATGCCGCTGGAACATTTTGCCGTGGTGGCGGATGCCATCACATCCCCATACCAGGCCGCCAAGAGAGCAGAGATTTCACCGGGAGATAACGTCGTGGTTATTGGTGCTACCGGGGGCATAGGGGTATATATGACCCAAATAGCGGCAGCAATGGGAGCAAAAGAGGTTATTGCCATCGCCAGGAACAAGGAGAAACTGCAGCGTTCTCTGGATTTCGGCGCCACCCATGCTCTTAGCACTCTGGATAAGAGTGTTAAAGATATCAGAGACGAGTACAGATCATACTGCAAGGAAAAAGGCCTCCCCACCTACGGATGGAAATTCTTTGAATGTACCGGCTCCAAAATGGGTCAGGAGATTGCCCTGGAGTTGCTGTCGTTTGTCGGTAAGATGATAGTTGTAGGTTATGGAATGCAGAAGGTCGAGTATATGCTAGCACGATTGATGGCTTTTGACGCTGAAATTATCGGAACCTGGGGTTGCTTGCCCAAATATTATCCGGAAGTATTACAAATGGTTCTGGAAGGGAAAATCAAGGTTGAACCTTTTGTAGACCTGCGTCCTATGAGCCAGATTGAGCAGGCATTTAAAGAATCACACTCCGGCAAACTGATGAAGCGTGTAGTTTTGATTCCGGATTTCTAGTAACGTAATTCCACCTAAAGATGAGAGGATACCTACTGATTTAACAGGTCGGTTGTTAACATAACCGGCCTGTTAAAATAAAATTTGGATTTCAACGGAGGCGAAAGGCCGGAATATACCAGAGAGGTATTATCGGGCGCTTACATCATCGTAGAATTAGTTACAGGTACCAGACTGGTAGAATTGCGAGCTTATGATAATGGTTTTTATGGCCGCCGGTTAATGACCAACCAAATAATAACTAATAAAAGCCTCGGTTTTATAGCTGGGGCTTTTATAATATAAATAATAACTGGAGGTTTTACCATGGAAAAAATGATGAACTTCTTTCGAAACGATAAATTTTCCGGGCATGTTGGCATAGAATTAATTGAGGTTTCAGAAGGCAGGGCAAAGGCAAAAATGAAAATTAATGAACATCATTTAAACAGTATGGGAACAGTTCACGGTGCAGCATTGTTTGCCCTGGCTGATCTTGTTTTTGCGGTAGCTTCGAATTCGCATGGGACTATTGCCATGGCTATTAATGCACATATATCTTATATTAAAGCAGCAAGAAAGGGTTTTCTTTGGGCTGAAGGAAAGGAAATGTCGCTTAATCCTAAACTCGCTACTTATACAATACATATTAGAGATGATAATAATGATTTGATCGCTATTTTCCAGGGAATGGTTTTTAGAAAAACGAGTTGAATGCTAAAAAGAAGCGGTCATACCACCTCCCACAGTTCGTTTTTTCTATTTTAAATTCCAAACAGTGATCAAAAATGACGTGCCCCAACAATAGGTTTTGTATCATTAATATCAGTATAAAAGTTAGATAATTATATATATATAAAAGAAAATGTATTTAATTTAATATCATGCCATTCAAATAAATAAAACAAGTTAAAATAGCTTGACAATTAAAATTATATATGGGATAATTTGGCTAAAAAAAGACAAAAAATACTAGTTTGATGAAACAAACGGTAGTTTCATTATTACGATATTAACGTGGAAGCTGTAGCTTAGCTGTTTAGCGCATAATTCCTCACTCGCAAACAGGTCGCTGGTTTCCACACAGTCACCCGGTAGCTTTGTCCGTTTTACCAGGGGTTTCGGGGTAGCAGTAGAAGATTTATTTTTTCACAATATTATTAAACGAAAGGAGGGTGCCCAAAAATTAATAAAAGGAAGGGGGAATTTTTCAAAATAATTGCTGTTAAATTCAATACATTTATGTTGTTCAGAAAAGAAAAAGCATTTTGGGGGTGAACAGTTAATTATGAAGAAATTCTTTTGGATAAGCCTCTTGGTGTTTGGGCTGGTTTTGCTTTTGTTGAGCGGCTGCGCTGCCGAAAAGCCGGCGTCTCCTGCACCGGAAACAGAGCCAAAAGAATCAACGGAAACAACTCCGACAACAGAAAAACCAATAACATTAAGATTTGCAAATTATTTTGCCGGGGAAAGCGGACCGGGAAGAATCGGACAGGTATTTGCCGATGATCTTAAGGAGCTAACCAATGGCAGAGTTGAAGTGGAATATTATCCGGGAGGTATGCTTCTCGCTGCCGATAAAATGTATGACGGTGTAGTGGAAGGAATTGCTGATATAGGTTTTTCCAATTTGGGTTATACCTTTGGAAGGTTTCAGGTTGCAGAGGTGCTCGACCTTCCCATGGGGTTCCCGAATGCATGGGTATCCAATCATGTTAATGCTGAGTTCTATAACAAATTTAAGCCTAAAGAGTGGGAAGACACGCATGTTCTTACCTTTCACAGTTCTCCTGTAAATAACATTATTACTATAGATACCCCTGTATATAAGCCCGGAGATTTGAAGGGTCTAACTCTGCGGGGAACCGGATATATAGGCAAACTGGTTGAAGCCCTTGGTGCAACGGCACGGGCGGTATCCATGCCGGAGGCCTACGACAACCTTGCCAAAGGCGTGATTGATGGTTTGCTAGTTCCTTATGAGACCACGAAAACTTTCCGTTACGGAGAGGTTACCAATTGTGTTACCGAAGTCTGGCCATTGGGCCAGGTCTATACTTTTTATCTGGTAATGAACAAGACTACCTGGAATCAGTTGCCCGCGGATATACAGGAAATAATTACAAAATATATTGAGGAAGAATACCTGGAAAAACTGGCCAACATGTGGAATGATATCGATATTGAAGGAAAGCAATACGCCATCGAGGCAGGTTACGAAATTATAGAAATCCAAGCTGGCGACCTTGGCGAGTGGGAGGAGCTGGCCGCCAAAGTGAGAGAAGATTTTGTACAAAGCATGGTGGCGGCAGGTTATGCCGAAGAAGAAGTTAAAGGCTGGATGGATTTCATTAAGGAGCGTATTGAGTACTGGACAGAAAAGCAGAAGGAGTTGGGGGTTAAATCTTCAACTGGTCCAGATGAAGTGCGCTTCCAATTTTAGTTTTAATGGTTTTCAGCCTGATTAAAAATTTAATGGAGAAAGCGCTGCCGGCTGTTTTACCATGATAACAGTGCGATAACACAGCCGGCAGCGCAAACATAAGTGACTGATCGTCCAGCCTTGCATTCCACTAAAAGGCCGAAGGAGGTTGCACTAATGAAATTCAGGCTGTTCGCTGAAAGTACAGCGAAAGTGGTAGAGTCAGTAGGAGTAGTCGCTGTGATAGTCATGCTATCTGTGACTGCCATTGACGTAATTGGAGCCAAGCTATTTCAAAACCCTCTTCGAGGAGCGACTGAATTGATGGGATTTGCACAAATCGTGGCCATTTCCTGCACGATCGCCATAGGACTCTATTTGGGGCGGCATATTGCTATCGTATTTTTTACCTCTCGATTGCCCGTGTCTGTGCAGAAAGTAATTAATACTTTTATTTCCGGTCTGGGATTTTTCCTGTTTATCGTACTCTCCTGGCAGAGCTTTACCTACGGGTTGTCACTTAAAAAAGCCGGAGAAATCAGCTCTTCAGCGCATATCCCCTTTTACCCTTTTGCTTTTGTAATCTCCTTGTGTGCTGCTATAGCATCACTGTACTTTCTAAACGAGATTTTGCAGTTGTTCATGGGAAGGGGTGAAAAAAATGGGGCCAATTGAATGCGGGATTGTCGGTATTATCTTAATGATAATACTCTTTTTACTAAAAATGCCGATTGCTTTTTCCATGGCCTTGGTGGGCCTGCTCGGCTTTAGTTATATAGTCTCATGGTCTGCGGGTGCCAGCATGCTGGCGCGTGATATTTTTGGGCAGTTTTATTCATATTCCCTTTGTGCTATTACCATGTTTGTGCTCATGGGCTCTTTCGCATTCATCGCCGGTATTGGCGAAAGGCTTTACAAGGCCGCTTATGCGCTTGTTGGTGATATGCACGGCGGGCTGGGGATCGCAACCGTTTTAGGATGTGCGGGCTTTGCTGCAATTTGCGGTTCCACCTCGGCCACGGCAGCTACGATGGGCAGAATTGTTCTTCCTGAGATGAAAAAGTATCGCTACGAAGACACTCTGGCCACCGGAACAGTTGCCTCTGCCGGGACTCTGGGCATTCTTATCCCTCCCAGCACGATCTTTATTGTATATGGTTTTTTAACTGAACAGTCTATCGGAAAACTCTTCGTGTCTGGTATTTTCCCCGGGCTGATCCTTGCCCTGATCTTTTCCGTTACTATTTATCTAATATGCAAGATCAATCCTCAACTGGGACCGCGAGGTGAACCTCTGGTATGGCGTGAAAAGATTAAATCTTCTTTCCAGGCCCTGGAGGCACTATTGCTCTTCCTCCTTGTTATCGGCGGGCTGTTCCTGGGGTGGTTCAGTCCAGTGGAAGCCGGTGGTATTGGAGCGGTAGGCGCTCTGGTTATCGGCCTGTTAAGGCGCCAGATCAAGTGGAAAATATTTACTCAATTTATCAAAGACGGCCTGGAGACAGCGACAATGATCCTTTGTCTTATTGCCGGTGCCACGATCTTTGGACGATTTATGGCTGTAACGACTATTCCTTTTATTATCGCTGACTGGGTCCAGAACCTCCCCTTTAGCCCTAATGCCATTATGGCCGTTATTGTACTAATCTTCTTGCTTGGCGGGTGCTTCATGGATTCCATGGCGCTGATAACCCTTCTAGTTCCGGTTATTTATCCTGTAGTTCTTCGTTTGGGTTTCGATCCTATCTGGTTTGGGGTAATCATCGTATTGACGACGGAGGCAGGCGTAATTACCCCTCCGGTGGGAGTAAACGTCTATGTAACCAAGTCACTGGCTCCGCAGGTGCCGCTGGAGAAAATATTTAAGGGAACGTTTCCTTTTTTGCTGGGGATTATTATTTTGACCGTTTTAGTGATCGTCTTTCCTCAAATTGTTCTCTTTCTGACAGAATATGTTAAGTATTAAAAGGATATTAATAGTAAATGATCTTAGCTAAGCTCAGGTTTTTAGCAAAGTGTTCCACCGCCATATTCCACTTGTAAGCAAGGCCGGCTGCCGGCGTCCAAAACAGTAGCCGGCCTCTTCAGTTTCTATGATGCCAAAATTGCAGAACTGTGTTTCGGGTAATAACTATCCTGTAAATAACTCGTGCCATTTACATCCATTGATGGTGAGGGCGGCTTCATGAAAGTGTAATTATTTATAATTTTAAGATAACCTTTTTTAAGGATATTATACTATTATGGTTGTGGAGGAAGGTTTTTTAGAAGAAGCAGCGAAAAAAGATAATACATACAAATATTTTTTAGGGAGGGTAATTATGCCATCAATTAAAATAGTAACCGATTCAACAGCTTTAATTAAGGAGGAAATTTTACATAAATATGGGATAGAAGTGGTTCCCCTTTATGTTAACTTTAAGGACGAGACCATTGTGGATGGCACGGTAGAAAATGCTGCCATTTTTGAAAAAATAAGAAAAACTCAGGAAATACCATCTACATCACAACCTTCACCAGGAGATTTTGTGAAGGTATTTGAAAAAATTGTTCAGGAAGGGAGTGAAGTTATAAGTATTCATATATCTTCCGGAATAAGCGGTACGGTTGAAAGCGCCAAAACTGCAGCAAAAATAGTCGATGAAACCCGTATCTCCGTTTTTGATTCTTATTCAACGTCGGCAGGACTTGCTATGCTTGTAATAGCGGCCGCAGAGGCAGCAGAGGAAGGGAAAAATAGAGAAGAAATTATTGATATGCTGGAAAGATTAAAGAGCAAACTGAGAGTTGTTTTTTGTCCAGAAACCCTTGAATATCTGAAAAAAGGCGGTCGTATTGGCGGTGCCCAGGCCTTGCTGGGGTCTTTACTGCAGATAAAGCCGATACTTTATTTTTACGAGGGGAAAATTGAGCCGCTTGATAAAGTACGTACTATGAAAAAAGCCCTGGAGAGGCTGGCAAACGAACTGCCCGGTACAGCGGAGGGGTTACAGGTAGCAATTATCAATGCCGGTGCGTGGGAAAACTGCCAGAAGCTGTTACAGATTATTAACGAACGTTTGCCGGGTATAGAAGTTGGTTTTTATGAATTAAGCCCTGTTATTGCAACCCATGTGGGGCCTGTTGTCGGCCTTGCTATTTTGCAGCATGATTAATAATACGGGAATACTTTATACTTGGAGTGTAAAATAAATGGCAACTGAAAAAAAAGAAGCAGTAATTTTACGGGGTAGCGATCTTCGTCGAATGTTTCTTGAAGCCAGTGTTTACTTTGATCTGCATAAAGAGTCTATCAATGAACTTAACGTGTTTCCGGTGCCCGACGGTGATACGGGTACTAATATGAGTCTAACAATGAATGCTGCGGCGAAAGAACTGGAAAAAATTAACTCAGAGTCCATCGGTGAAGTAGCAGAGATCATGGCTAAAAGTTCACTTTTAGGGGCGAGAGGTAATTCGGGGGTTATTTTGTCTCAACTATTCAGGGGGATTGCCAGAGGGCTCTCCGGTAAGGATGAGGCACAACTCCCAGAAGTGGGTAAAGCTTTTCAGTATGGAATTGTATATGCTTACAATTCTGTTTCCAAGCCCGTTGAAGGCACGATATTAACGGTGGCCAGAGAAATTGCCAGAGGAAGCAGGCAAGCAACCCAAACATCTATATCATTTATTGATTTATTGCGTATTGCTGTTGAAAGCGGTAGAAATGCTCTGGAACGTACCCCGGAACTACTTCCTGTTTTAAAAGAAGCCGGCGTGGTTGATGCCGGGGGACTGGGCCTTGTTATTTTCCTGGAAGGATGTCTCCAGAGCATGTTAAAGTACGGTATAGAAGAGCAGGATGTCGTTTCCCAAGAAGAAAAAATAACACCTGTACTGCAAAACTCAGAGCAGGACGGGAATAAAGTTGTCCCGCGGACTGTTTTCGAAGACTATAATCCAGCTTTTCCTTACTGTACTGAACTTTTATTAAAAGGAAAAGGCCTTTCACCGGAAAAAATTCGTCAATCACTGAATGAATTGGGAGATTCCCTGCTGGTGGCAGGAGAAGAAGAACTGGTTAAAGTGCACATTCACACTGCCCATCCCGGGAATGTTCTTGAGATATGTCTCCTTCAGGGCACTATTCATGATATTAAAATCGAAAATATGGTCGATCAGTATAAGGAGACCCAATGGAGCCGTCCTTCTCAAGAAACTGGAGAGACGGATAGCGGTAAACTAACAGGTAAAGAACCCGAACAAATAAAGGTTACTGAAGGGAGCGGAAGCTCACAAATTGGGGTCGTTACCGTATCATCTGGTGGAGGATTGAATTCTATCTTTGCCAGTTTGGGAGCCGATAAGATAGTACCGGGAGGGCAAAGTATGAACCCTTCCGTAAAGGAAATTATTGATGCCATAGAGAGTATTGAGGCTGATAAGATAATCGTGCTGCCCAATAATAGCAATATCAGGCTGACAGCCCAGCAGGCATCCGAACTGGTAGAAAAGGAAGTAATGGTTGTAGATACAAGAAGTATCCCCCAAGGTGTGGCAGCCATTTTAGCCCTGGACAGGTCTAAAACACTGCATGACAATTATTCGGCAATGAATAAGAGAGCCAAACAGGTTAAAACAGGGGAAGTTACCTATGCTACACGTGATGCTACGGTTGACAATATTACTGTGAAAAAAGGAGACATTATTGGTATCAGTGATGGTAGCCTGCTTGTTAGCAGCCGTTCGGTGGATGAAACGACAATGGAGTTGATACGTTTTTTGTTAAGGGAAGAGATGGAAATCATTACATTATTTTACGGCAAGGATATTAACGAGGGGCAGGCCTTTAAACTGGCAGAGCTCGTGCGCAAAGAATTTCCTGAAATAGAAGTAGAACTCCAGTACGGTGGGCAACCGCTTTATTATTATCTTTTATCTGCGGAATAGCAGCGTAACACGTGAGACTCAGGGGAAAAGCTTTAAAACGCCGGTTCAAGTCGCAGCGTATTTTAANNTTTGCTATTATAAAACAGACGGTTGGTAGTTTATTTTGGATACTAATTTTGCTGAAAATCTATTATAATAAAAAGAAAAGGCGGAAGGTTCGTATGATTTACCTTGCTTTAAAGTATCAAGATAGGGGGTATCCAAAATAATCACAGCCGGGGTTGATGTAGGAAATAAATTTACTAAGGTGGTAATCCTAAAAGACGGCGAGGTAGTAAGCCGTGGTAATGTCTTGAGCAGTTTTAACCAGATGCAGAATGCGAAAGAGGCGTTAAAGCAGGCTTTGAGTGCAGCGGGCTTAAAAAAAGAAGATGTTTCAATCATAATTGCAACAGGAGCGGGGAAAGCGGAAGTTACTTTTGCAGATGACACGATTACTGAGATAGGAGCGGCGGCCAGGGGAGTCATAAAACTGTTTCCCTGGGCACGAACTGTTGTAGACGTAGGGGCGGAGAAAGGAAGTGCCCTGAGAATGGATGAGAACGGCAAAGTCATTGACTTTGCCCTCAATGAGAAATGTGCCGCCGGTACCGGCTCCTTTCTCGAAGCCATGGCAAGGGCGCTGGAGGTGCCTCTTGAGGAATTGGGCCCACTATCACTTAAGGGGGTCCAAGCAGTTCCCATCAGCGCACAATGTGCCGTTTTTGCGGAATCAGAAGTTATATCACTTATTCATGCCAGAACACCAAAAGCAGATATCGCCAGATCGATAAACGAGGCTTTAGCCGGCCGCATTTCTTCCATGGTTCGCCGTGTCGGGCTGCAGAAGGAGATTGTCTTAATCGGTGGAATGGCGAAGAACCACGGATTTGTGCGGGCACTCGAAGGGGAATTGGAGATTAAAGTTCTGGTTCCGGACAATCCTGACTTTGTCAGTGCTCTGGGAGCATCATTATCGGTAAATTCAGTTAAACCAGACGATATTAAATAAAAAGCGGAGCAGGAGGAAAAAGCGGATGTTTACAGAGAAAAAGGAATTCTGGCGATGGGATGAATTTAACTGGCATAACGCTGCCCTGAACTGGAAACAAGCTAAAACTATTACCGCAGGTATAGATGTAGGTTCTGTCAGCTGCCAGGCGGTTATCATGTGTGACGGGGAGCTGTATGCCTGCTCTAATATGCGTACCGGCCCTGACAGTTCCGATAGTGCCCTAAAAGCAATAAACTGGGCTATGGAAGCTACCGGCCTTACTTTACAGGATATACATTACATTGTCGGGACAGGTTACGGGCGCGTAAACATTCCCTTTGCCAACCGCGCTCTAACAGAGATCGCCTGCCATGCCCGCGGCGCCCACTACATGTATGGCCCCACGGTAAGAACCATACTGGACATGGGCGGTCAGGACTGCAAGGTAATTCGCTGTGATAAAAAGGGTAAGGTTGTCTCTTTCTTGATGAATGACAAGTGTGCCGCTGGGACAGGACGGGGTATTGAAGTATTTGCAGACCTTCTGGGGATCCCTATAGGAGAAGTAGGCCGAAGGTCTCTGGAAGTAGATGAGGAGCCCGAACCGGTCAGTAACACCTGCGTAGTCTTTGCGAAATCAGAGGCCATGGGGCTTTTGCGTTCAGGCTGGACCATTGAGCGTGTACTGGCGGCTTACTGTTCAGCAATGGCGCGCCGTATTGTTTCGCTGCTGGAACGTATCGGGATGGAAGAACATTTTGCTGTTACCGGTGGCATTGCCAAAAATACCGGTGTAGTGACGCGCCTGGAAAACGCATTAGGCGTAAAGGCCCTCAAGCCCAAGCACGACACACAACTTGCGGGTGCGATTGGCGCGGCACTGTTTGCTAAAGCTCTGGCGGAGAAAGCGAGAAACTAACTGCTCGTGCTGATTGTTATAGATACTGCTATACGGCCTGTTAAAACCAGACAGGTACCACAAGGGTAAGCTGACTTGAAGAGTGGTGACCGCCGTCCGGCCTTGAGTTGGATGAAAATAGACATAAAAACAGTGCTTGTAGTGCTTGTAATATTAAGAAGTGTATGATATTATTGACCTGTAACAATAATCCCCCGGAGATTAGATCAACATTATTTTTTTGCTTTATAAAAAACAAACGGTTGATTATATGAAGGGGAGCAAGATTTTAATCAAGGGAGGCTGTTGACCAATGGCAATTTCTAAAATCGGCGTAATGGGAGCAGGAGCAATGGGAAGCGGTATCGCTCAACTTGCCGCTCAAGCTGGTTTTCAAGTAGTACTTAACGATATTGAGATGTCTTTTGTAGACAAAGCTATGGGCCGTATTGATTCATTTTTAAGTGTAAGCATTGAGAAAGGAAAAATAACAAAGGAACAAAAAGAGCAGATTTTGGCCCGTTTCAGCAAGAGCACCGATCTTAATGACTTTAGTGATGTTGACCTGGTCATTGAAGCTATTATCGAAGACCTGGAGTTAAAGAAAAAAGCCTTTGCGCAGCTAGACAGCGTCTGCAAGCCAGAGGCCTACCTCGCTTCCAACACTTCTTCCATGCCGATTACCGTTCTGGCCAATGCTACCAAAAGGGCAGAACGCGTTGCGGGAATGCATTTCTTTAACCCTGCTCCTATTATGAAGCTGGTGGAGATCATCAGGGGTTATTATACCAGTGACGAGACTGTAGCTGTAATTGCCGAAGTTGCTGCCAAAATGGGTAAGACAACGGTGGAAGTAAAAAAAGATTCTCCAGGCTTTATTGTCAACCGTCTTATGATGGCCCAGTATCTTGAAGCAATTCGCCTGTTGGAAGAGGGAGTGGCCACGATAGAAGATATCGATAAAGCTGTAAAACTGGGGCTTAACCACCCCATGGGCGCCTTTGAGCTGCAGGATTTTGGCGGGCTTGATATTGGCTATTATGTAGCGGAGTATTTTCATGAGGAATTTAAAGACATGCGCTGGAATCCTCCGCAAGCATTAAAGGCGCTGATCCGGGCAGGGAGATTGGGCCGGAAAACTGGCGCCGGTTGGTACGATTACAATAAATAGGGCACCCCAGGAAGGAGTGAAAAGAATGCCTGAAGATGTAATTCTGGTTGAAAAACGTGAGAAAATTGCTGTTCTATCTTTGAACAGGCCTCCTTTAAACCCTCTTAGCAGCGCTGTCTTCCAGAAACTGGACCAAGTAATATCAGAACTGGAAGCTGACTCCGAAATAAGAGCAGTTATTATAACAGGTTCTGGTGAAAGGGCTTTTGCTGCCGGTGTGGATATTACGGAAATAACAAAATTTTCTCCAGTAGAAATGTATGACTTTAACTGTATGTCGCTCTCTGTTTTTACCAAATTTGAAAATATGAACAAACCGACTATTGCCGCCATCAATGGACTGGCTCTCGGCGGTGGATATGAACTGGCACTCACCTGCGATTTTCGCATTGCCGGGGAGAGTGCCAAATTCGCACAGCCCGAAATTAACCTGGGAATTATCCCTGGAGGCGGTGCCACACAGCGTCTTTCCAGGTTAATCGGTGTTGCCCGTGCCAAAGAACTGCTGTACCTTGGCGATACTATCGATGCTAAAACAGCCGAACAGTACGGTATGGTAAACAAGGTTGTACCCGATGCTAAGCTTATGGAAACGGCGGAAGAAATGGCCCGGAGACTGGCAGACAAGCCCGTCGTGGCTATGAAAATGCTGAAGAAAACCGTTAATATGGGTTTGCAGATGGATTTGGCTTCTGCTACCAACCTGGAGATAGAAAGCTTTATTATTGCTTTTGCTACAGAAGACAGGGTGGAAGGGATCAACGCTTTACTGGAGAAGCGCAAACCCATTTTTACTGGGAAATAATGGCCAAAAACCGTTAATGACTTTAAATAACAAATTGTAATATTGGGTCAGCTAAGAGTCCACCAGCCCGGATTCTTTAAATCCGGGCTTTAACCACTATGGGCTACAAAGCTTAATTAAAAGGAGGAGTGATTTGATGCTGGTTAAAGGTGTGGATGCATACTGGAACCCGATTTTAGAAACGTTACCGAGGGAAAAACTAAGGGCTCTACAGCTTAAGAAATTTAAGCGCATTGTAGAGTGGGGCTATGAAAAATCAAAGCTGTACCGCCGTATTTACGATGAAGCCGGTTTTCATCCGAATGACGTTAAAACCTGGGAAGATATATCAAAGGTCCCGACCATTCAGAAAAAAGATTATATTACGGCACAGGCCAAAGAACCGTGGCCCTATGGAGATAGCCTCTGTGTGCCCCTGGAAAAAGTCACCGAGTACCACCAGACCAGCGGCACGACAGGACAACCCGTATATCAGCCTGATACATGGCAGGACTGGGAGCTGCTCAATGAAATGTGGGCTTACATATTATGGGCGCAGGGCTTTCGTAACACAGATCGAGTCTTTATTCCCTTTGGTTATAATGTTTTTATCGCCTATTGGGAAGGCCACTATGCCGCTGAGAAGGTTGGTTGCGAGGTGGTTCCCGGAGGGATTCTCGGTACGGAAGAAAGATTGCTTAAAATTAAAGAATTAAGAGCTACGGCCTTAATGGGGACACCAACTTATATTTTAAACATGGCTGAAACCTGCCGTAACAAGCTTAATATGGATCCCCGTGAACTTGGTATAAAAAGAATACTGTGTGCCGGAGAACCCGGTGCAAATGTCCCGGCTACTAAAAAACGCCTTGAAGAAGCCTGGAATGCTAAAGTATACGATCATGTCGGCGGGACTGAAGGCGGCGGATGGTCCTACGAGTGTATCTATCAGCCTGGAGGAGTTCATGTCAACGAAGCTCTGGTTATGCTGGAACTGGTAGATATTGAAACGGGAGAACCCATTGAAGAGCCCAATAAGCTTGGGAAAATAATCTTAACAGTGTTTGATCGTTTCGCTCAACCCACGATTAGATTTGACTCTAAAGATGTCAGTATGTGGGGGGAAGCCTGCGAATGCGGTCGTACTTTTAGAGTACTAAAAGGTGGAATACATGGACGCATAGATCATATTACAAAAGTCAAAGGAGTGCTGTTTAGCCCGGTATCAGTGGAAGAAGTTGTACGCAGTATACCACAACTCGGAGACGAATATGAGCTTATTGTAAGTAAAAAAGGCGATGCTGATGTTCTCACCCTTAAGGTAGAGTTACTTCCCGAAGCTGCGGGTGCTCGTGAAACAGTGCATCCTGAATTGGTAAGGCAATTGCGCCTCAAGACAAATTTAGCCTACAATATTGAATATCATGAATTCGGCAGTTTACCGCGCTATGAAATTAAGGCTAAGCGTTTTAAAGATTTGAGAAAATAATTTGCTAACACTACAGCATAATTGGTATTAAACGTCCCGGTAAGTTGGTTGGCGTGCCCGGGAGCAGAAGGCCCCGGTAGGAGGAAGGCTGCACCCTGGCGGGTTAACACAATAAATATTTGGTTGCCGTACAACTAACGAAAGGATGAAGAAAGTATGATTACTGTTGACGTTGATTTAAAAGAAATGGGTCAAATCATTGCGGATATTAAGCAAAAGGTAGAGCGCCTTATGGAAATATCCGGTGGAATGCAGTGTGTGGATAGAAATTGTGATCGGATATTGGCCAGCATTAAAATGTTGGAGATAAATATTTCCGATGTACTGGAATTTTTAGAGTAAAGTTAAACCAGAAGGAGAATAATATAGATATTGAAGGATTATTATTAAGCAATGAGTTTTCAAGGATTAGATATTTTAAAAGGTATCTTATTCTTTTGGCCCTGGTAAATAGAAATCCGGGGCTTTTAATAAACCGGGATGATCATGGTTTGCTCTGGGATAGCCTACAAACCCGGTAGAAATATTATTTTATGTATTACGTAAGGAAGGGCAGGATTATTTGATGGATTCAAACCAAACAGCTATAAATACGGAAGACACCGCTAAAAACAAAAGAGATGAAATTTTAGTCCAGGCAGCCAATTTATTCAGGAAAAAAGGCTTTAGCGGTACATCGATGCAAGACATTGCCAGGGATGTAGGGATACTCAAGGGAAGCATTTATTATTATTTCAACAGTAAAAATGAAATATTCAGGGAAGTGCTGATTAAAGGTATTAGCCCGGTTTTAAAAAATGCAGAATTTATCATGGCCAAGGATTTATCTCCGGCGGAGAAATTACGTGAACTTCTTCGCAGTCATATTGATTACATTATGCATGATAATTACTCGTTAATTCTTTATTTTCAGGAGAAAGAAAAAATTTCTGTTCAGGAGACCAAAAAATATCTTGAAAGCCGCAACAAGTATGAAAAAATCTTCAAAGATCTCCTTGCTCAAGGAATTAAGCAGGGAGTTTTTCCTAAGGTGGATATTACTCTAACTGTTTATGCCATTTTGGGAATGTGCAACTGGATTGTGCAGTGGTACAATCCCAAAGGTAGCCGAAGCCCCAAAGACATTACTGAGCATATGGTATATTTAATTTGTGATTTGATGCTCAATCCTAACAAATGACAGACTCTTCATAATCCCAGGTTTCCTGTGGCAGGCTTTTCTACCGTTCCGAGCTTTCGGCGTTCTCTGGGAAAGCCCGCCCGCTTATGTTTAAGATTATAAACCAGGAGCAAAAAGAATAGGTTCCCGGAAGGAATTCTATATACCTGCGGTGAATTAATAATATGCCTTAACGACAAGCCATTTGATAGCATCTGTCCTTAGTGTTGAAAAGGCAGGCTGATACGGGTAGGGAGCAGAGTGTTACAATTTAATTTGATAATTGCAGGATGATATATAGCTTGCTTATATTTTTAAATGAATCGAAGAAAAGTTTTTTTACCGCATTAATCCCCATATAAAATTTTAATTGGAGGTTAATAATGACTTTACCCGTATATAAACGAGTTATTCTCAAACTAAGCGGGGAGGCGCTGGCTGGAGAAAAAGGTTATGGGATTGATTATAAAGTTTTGAAAAATATTGCCGAACAAATTAAAGAAGTAAAAAAGCATAATGTCGAAATTGCCGTGGTAGTTGGAGGAGGAAATATCTGGAGAGGGGCAAATGCCGGCGAAAGAGGTATGGATAGGGCTACAGCGGATTATATGGGAATGCTGGCAACGGTTATTAATGCGCTTGCCCTACAGGACGCGCTGGAGAGCCTCGAAGTTGATACCAGGGTACAGTCGGCAATTGAAATGCAGCAGGTCGCTGAACCTTATATACGCCGCAGGGCCATTCGGCATCTGGAAAAAGGAAGGGTTGTAATTTTTGCCGGCGGCACAGGTAACCCGTATTTCTCTACTGATACAACAGCTGCGTTAAGAGCCGCGGAAATAGAGGCCGAGGTAATCCTGCTCGCCAAAGGAAAAGTTGACGCTATTTATAATATGGATCCGCTCCTTAATCCTGATGCACAAAAGTTTACAGAGTTAAGCTTTATTGAGGTTATTAATCGTGGGCTGGGTGTAATGGATTCCACCGCCGCTTCTCTTTGTATGGATAACAATATTACCTTGGTAGTATTCGGCCTTAATAAGTCTGAAAATATTAAAAGGGTCGTTATGGGAGAAAAACTTGGAACAATTGTAAGGGGGGAAAACAGGTCATGAAAGATATTTTAGAGAACGCCGGAAAAAAGATGGCCAAAAGTGTGGACGCATTTAAAAAGGAAATCAGTACTTTGCGCGCTGGCCGGGCAGTTCCTTCTATTCTTGATAAAGTTATGGTAAGTTATTATAATAATCCCACACCTCTCAACCAGTTGGCAACGATTTCCGCCCCGGAGCCAAGGCTGTTGGTTATACAACCCTGGGATAAAAATATCCTTGGGGACATAGAAAAAGCTATTTTAAAATCTGATTTGGGTTTAACTCCTAACAATGACGGCAGTATTATCAGGCTTGCCATCCCCCAGTTAACAGAAGAACGGAGGAAGGAACTGGTTAAGACGACGCGAAAGAAGGCTGAGGAGGCCAGGGTCGCGATCAGAAATATTAGGCGTGAAGCTAACGATCTGCTGAAAGCTGAAGAAAAGAAAGGCAATATTTCCGAAGACAACATGCGGGGCAGCCAGGAAGAAGTCCAAGATTTAACCAACAAATATATAGAAGAGATTGACAGGCTACTAGCCCAAAAGGAAAAGGATATCATGGAGGTCTAAAACAGGACAGGAGAAATTATCACCCCCCGCGGATTTCGAAAAGGGGTTTTACATCATAGCACTTCACAAGTGCACTGACTGCTTGAATGTCTAAGGCCGGAGGTAATGATGGAGGAAACTATTCCTGACGTGACTGTCTACCGGTTGGATAATGCTATTAATGTTTTAGAAAAGAAAGGGATAAAATTTAAGTTAAAGAAAACTGTTTCTCCTTTTTCGCGCCCGGTGGGAGACACAATTATTTCACAAGAAAAGTACCGTGTTGTTAAACAGGTAAAACTAGAAGACACTATTATAGAACTTACAATAGTACTTACTGAATAAAAAAAAGGACTGGTTCTACCCCCAGATGGGGGTCTATTTATTGTTTTACAGGTGATGCATTTTGAACAGGGACGGACAAAAAAGAGAATCTGAACTTATTAAGCTTATTTCTGCAGAAAAACTTCCCAGGCATGTTGCTATCATTATGGACGGTAACGGCCGTTGGGCCAGGAAGCAAGGTCTGCCGCGAATAGCGGGCCATCGAGAAGGAATGAATACCTTAAAAGAAATTATCACCTGCGCTAATGAACTGGGAATAAATGTTGTGACGTTATATGCATTTTCTACGGAGAACTGGAAGAGACCCAGTTGGGAAGTTGAGTTTTTAATGCGTTTGCCCGAGGAGTATCTGAAAACTGAATTACAGCCTTTAATAGAAAAAAATATCGTGATTAGAGCCATGGGAGATCTTGAGCAGCTTCCCGCAGTTACGAAAAGAGCTATAAAAAATGCCCTGCAGGCTACTAAAGACAACACCGGAATGATCCTAAATTTTGCGCTAAATTATGGAGGTAGAAATGAAATTTTAAATGCCGTAAAAAAAATAGCGGAAAGAGTGCAGGAAGGGGCCTTAAAACCAGAAGAAATCTCTGAAGATTTATTTACCCGCTATCTGTATACCGGGGATTTACCTGATCCGGATTTGCTAATCCGTCCCAGCGGGGAATTAAGAATCAGTAATTTTTTACTCTGGCAGCTTGCGTATACTGAATTATGGTTTACCAGGACATTATGGCCGGATTTCAATAAGGAGCATTTTTTAAAGGCGATACTGGATTACCAGGAACGGGAAAGACGCTTTGGGGGGATTAACAAAATCTAGGCGGTGTTATTATGTTTAAAGCCAGAGTGCTTACTGCTTTCGTCGGAATCCCGGTAATTCTTTTTTTTATATATTGCGGCGGCTGCTGGTATGGTTTGGCCGTTTCAGTTATTGCTGTAATCGGCTTAAGAGAATACTTTCGTTTAATGCGCAAAAGGCCAGGAGCAACTGTCGAATTGGCAGCATATATATTAGTTGTCCTGAACCTTTGGATGATTTTCAGAGGAAACCTTTCTCACATTCTGGCCCTGTGGGTGCTTGCTTTTCTTGTCTTCTGTCTTTTCCCTGTCTTCTCCTGTTCAAGAACAGGTTACTGGGAATCCGCGATCTCCTTTTGGGGAATAATATATATTGGAGGATTAGCCGGCTTTTTGTTGGCCATCCGGCTTTTGCCTGATGGGCTTCTCTTTACTATCTTACTATTTCTTATGGTTTGGGCTGAAGATATTTTAGCCTATTTTGCCGGAAGTATGTTTGGGAAAACATTACTGGTTCCTAAAATAAGTCCTAAAAAGACTTGGGAGGGAACAATAGCGGGAGTAACAGGGAGCAGTTTAACCGGATTACTGCTCCCCCGGTTTTTTTCGCTTTCTTCCTTTAATTTGCCTGCAGGTTTTTTATTGGGGCTTATGATCGGCACGGCAGCAACTCTGGGAGATTTAAGCCAGTCGGCGCTAAAAAGAACTGCAGGTGTGAAAGATTCCGGACAACTTTTGCCGGGGCATGGGGGGATACTGGACCGCTTCGACAGCCTTTTTTTTGCAGCCCCTCTTTTTTATTTTTATATCAGATATTTGTTGTAATTATTTCACTATACAATAAAACGGAGACCTGTTTTTAGTAAATTTCTGTAGAGAATCGGCTACGTTCCTTAAGAGCTTTGTAGTGTAAACTTTTTGGTGGGATTTGCCTCTTTTTTGTATTTTGCTATAATTATTATAACGAGGGATTTTATGGTACGAAAAATCTCAATACTCGGTTCCACCGGTTCCATAGGAACACAAACATTAAGTGTAGTAGACCAGTTTCCGGATAAATTTAAAATAACAGGTCTTTCTGCCAGGAGTAATATTAACCTCCTGGAGCAGCAGATTCGCAAGTATAGACCTCAGGCAGCGGCTGTTTTATTGCCGGAGAAAGCCCGGGAACTTAAAAAACGGCTCCGTGATGTCAACACAGCTGTTTTAGCAGGAGAAGAAGGCCTGAAAACGCTTGCTGCCTGGCCGGATACCGAATTGGTAATAGTCGCTCTTGTAGGTTTCAGTGGGTTGGAGCCCACGCTTGTCGCTCTCCGGGAGGGTAAGGCTTTGGCACTGGCAAACAAGGAATCCCTTGTTGTAGGTGGAGAGTTAATCATGACTGAGGCCAGAGCGCAAAATATTACAATTATCCCTGTGGATAGTGAACATTCGGCTATTTTTCAGTGTCTCCGGGCTGGAAATGAAAACGAGATCGAAAAGATAATTCTTACCGCTTCGGGCGGCCCTTTCCTGGGATGGAGCGAGAAAGAACTTGCTTGTGTGCAGCCTTGCCAAGCTTTAAAGCATCCTAACTGGGCAATGGGAGCAAAGGTAACAATAGATTCTGCAACATTGATGAATAAAGGTTTTGAGGTTCTGGAAGCCCACTGGCTTTTTAGTCTGGAACTAGAGAAGATAGATGTTGTAGTTCATCCTGAAAGCATAATTCACTCCATGGTTGAATTTGTCGATGGGTCTATAATAGCGCAGATGAGCTTTCCCAGCATGCTTTTTCCTATCCAGTATGCATTGACTTATCCGGAGAGATGGAGAAATAGCTTACCGCGGTTAAAGTGGGAACAACTGCGCAGTATAAATTTTCTATTACCTGACCATAAAACCTTTCCTTGCCTCAGTTATGCATACCAAGCAGGAAAAACAGGGGGAACCATGCCTGCTGTACTGAATGCGGCCAATGAGGTTGCTGTAGAGGGATTTTTAGAAAATCGCATTCCTTTTTCACATATTCCCATTGTATTAGAGGAAGTAATGAGCAAGCATTCTGTAAAGCAAAATCCTTCTCTGCAGGATATTATTGAAGCAGATGCCTGGGGCCGGCAAGAAGGCAGTAACTTTTTGCAAAAGTAAAAAGGAGAATATCAATGCTTAACACGATCATCGCTTCCATAGTTATGCTCGGCTTGTTGATTTTCGTTCATGAATTAGGCCATTTCATTGTAGCCCGGTTGGTGCGTATAAAGGTGCTTGAATTTGCTATTGGCTTAGGAAAAGAACTGTTTAGCCGACAGAAAGAAGGTGGAACGCGCTATTCTTTAAGATTATTTCCCCTGGGGGGATTTTGCCGTTTGTTGGGTGAAGACCCGGAAGAAGCCTTAAAAGAGGGAAGTTTTCAAAAGAAGCCTCTGTTTTCCCGTTTAGCTGTTATATCCGCAGGCTCTCTAATGAACTTTCTACTGGCAGTGGTCCTTTTTTCTCTAGTTTACTTCTTTTTTTGGGGTGTACCGCAAAGCCAGACCACGCAGATTGGTGAAATTCTGCCCGGGAGCAGAGCATACGAAGCCGGCTTGCAGTCAGGTGATGTTATTCTCGCTATTGACGGCCTGGAAATGAAAGACTGGGACGATATTATTGCGTATATTAACGCTAACCCTGAAAGGCAGATTACCCTTCTTGTTCAAAGGGGCAACGCCGTGATCTCCATCACAGTAGTGCCTGCGGGAGATACCGGCAAGGGATTAATCGGTATCGCTCCCGTTTATAAAAAATATGTATTCTTTAGGTCAATTGCTCTGGGGTTTAATTATACCTGGTTTTTTATAAAGTTAATTTTTGTTAGTTTATACCAGATGATTACAGGCGTGATTCCTGCTGATATTGCCGGGCCGGTAGGAATAGTGGCCATTGTGGCGGAGGTAACAAAAACAGGGTTGGGCAATCTTTTTTACTTGGCGGCAATAATCAGTATTAACCTGGGTATTATTAACTTATTACCGATTCCTGCCCTGGATGGAAGCAGAATTATTTTTCTCGTGCTTGAAGGTATTAGAGGCAAACCGATTGACCCGCAAAAAGAAGGATTTATTCATTTTGTCGGTTTCACTGTACTTATAATCCTGATGATTTTGATCGCTTTCCAGGATATAACTCGCCTGATTTTTTAATATGAAATTGGAGGGTGGGAGTTGCGGCGTAAAGCGTTGCCTGTAAAAGTAGCAGATGTTACGATAGGAGGAGATGCTCCTGTTTCCATCCAATCCATGACAAATACGGATACCACTGATACCAAGGCTACCTTAAAGCAGATTGAGGAGCTTTTTAAAGCAGGATGCGAGTTGGTTCGCGTTGCAGTTATAGATGATAACGGAGCCCGGTCTCTCGGAATAATTAAAAAACATTCTCCTTTACCGGTGATAGCTGATATTCAGTTTGATTTTAAACTGGCTTTACAGTGCCTGGAGGAAGGAGCGGATAAGATAAGGTTCAACCCTGGAAATATCGGAGATAATGATAAACTTGCACAAATTATTAAAAAAGCTAAAGAAAAAGGCATACCTTTGCGCATAGGCGTAAACTCCGGCTCGATAAGCCGGGAACTTAGAATAAAGTACGGTGGTGCCACGGCAGATGCGCTTGTTGATTCCGCTTTGCAAACCATACGATTTTTAGAGAATAGTACATTTCGTAATTTTATTATTTCTCTTAAAGCAGCAAATGTGTTAACGACCGTGGAAGCATACAGGAAAATTGCCGATCAAATACCCTATCCTTTGCACCTTGGCGTAACTGAGGCAGGCAGGGGTTTGAAAGGAACGGTAAAATCTTCATTAGGTATAGGTTCATTGCTACTGGATGGCATCGGTGATACAGTAAGAGTCTCTTTAACGGGAGATCCGGTAGAGGAGGTCTACGTTGCCAAAGAAATTTTACAGGCTGCGGGAGTAAGAGATTTTGGACCTGAAATCATTTCCTGTCCCACATGCGCCAGGTGCAAGATTGACCTGGAACAATTAGTAAAAAAAGTCGAGGAAACGGTAAAAAATGTTGACTGGCCCTTAAAAATTGCTGTCATGGGTTGCCCTGTCAACGGGCCCGGAGAAGCAAGGGAAGCCGATATCGGTATATCCGGCGCTAGCAACTTTGGTATCATCTTCAAAGCAGGAAAGGTGTTTAAAAAAGTCGCTCTACCAGATTTATTTGGGGCCCTGGAAAAAGAAATCAGTGAAATGTTAAAACAAAAAAGCTCTGGCAATACTTCACGAAATGGAGGATAAGCGCAAATGGAGACTATCGCTATCATCCCGGCTTATAACGAAGAAAAAAATATTGGACATGTTCTGTCCGTATTAAAAGACGTTGCCTTGATTAAAAAAGTAATCGTTGTAAGCGATGGTTCAACTGATGATACAGTTAATGTAGCAAGAAGCTACGGTGTTGAAATAATCGAATTAATGGAGAACCGCGGGAAAGGAGGCGCTCTAAAGGCAGGTCTGGATAACTTCCAGGCAGATGTAGTCCTTTTTTTGGATGCTGATTTGCTGGGTCTCACGGAAAAACATGTTTTGAATCTTGTAGAGCCGGTAATTAATGATGAAGCGGATATGACAATCGGAATTTTTGAAAAAGGACGCATTGCCACTGATCTTGCTCAAAAAATGGCGCCATATCTATCGGGGCAGAGGGCGTTAAAATTTTCATTACTGGAGAAAATATCAGATTTGGATGTAGCCAGGTTTGGTGTAGAGCTTGCGCTGAATCGTTTTATGGAATCGTCTAATATCAGAGTGAAAGAGGTCCTTTTATATGATATGTCCCATGTAATGAAAGAGGAAAAAATGGGGGTATGGAAGGGAATGGCAGCGAGGATGAAGATGTACTGGGAAATAATAAAATACCTTACCCGTGTCAAAACTTTGAGATAATAAGGCTTTCTCTTGCATAAGGCCTGTAAATATGATAGAATACATTTGCGTGAAGATGAAGTTGTAATTTTGCCAAAGAGTGGGCTTTTTCCCACTCTTTATTCTTAAAAGATTTGGAGATGCACTTCGTGAAAAACGATAAGGATGCAAGGGGAAAAAAAATCAATAAAATTATTGAAGAACTGGCTTTAACGGTAACTGACAATATGGGCATCGAGCTGGTTGGAGTCGATTATTTCCCTGCCGGCAAACGAAGCCGCGTTGTAGTTTACATCGATAAGCCGGGAGGGGTTTTTATAGAGGATTGTGAAGAGGTTAACAAATCCCTGGGAAAAATTCTGGATCATGAAGACCCCATCCCCTCAAGCTATATACTGGAGGTCTCTTCTCCGGGAATAGAAAGACCGCTAAAAAAGCCCGATGATTTTAGGAGGTTTAAGGGAAATTATATTAAAGTAAAAACTTATAATAAGATAAATGGACGCAGGAATTTTACCGTGTTTTTGAAAGAGTTTAGTGGGGACTCACTTTGCCTGGAAACAGACGAAGGTGAACAGTTTAATATATCTTTACATGAGATCGCCAAAGCAAACCTCTGGTTTAGACAAAATGGGAGGGAAAAAAGGTGAACCAGGACTTTATGCCGGCTCTGGAGGCCATCGAAAAAGAGAAAGGAATAAAAAAGGATACTTTGTTTGAGGCTATTGAGGCGGCACTAATATCTGCCTACAAACGTAACTTTAGTTCGTCTCATAATGTCAAAGTAAATATCGATAGGGAAACCGGTGAGATGCGGGTCTATTCATACCTCAATGTTGTTGACAAAGTAACCAATCCGCATCATGAAATTCATATTGATGAAGCAAGAAAAAAGGATCCTCTTTATAAGCTGGGAGATGTGGTTGAGCTGGAAGTAACTCCTAAGAATTTCGGAAGAATAGCGGCACAGACAGCCAAACAGGTTGTTATTCAACGTATTAGAGAAGCAGAACGGGACCTTATTTATGAGGAGTATATAGACAGGGAAGAAGATATTGTAACTGGTTTAATACAGCGGTTTGAACAAAAAAATGTAATCATTAATTTAGGAAAGACCGAAGCGATTTTAGCGCCATCGGAACAAATGCCCGGGGAGACTTACAAACAGGGAGACCGTCTGAAGGCTTATGTACTAGAAGTCAAAAAAACAACTAAAGGTCCGCAAATACTGGTCTCCAGGACACACCCGGGACTGTTAAAGCGGTTGTTTGAACTGGAAGTTCCCGAAATATATAATGGTGACGTCGAGATTAAAGCGATAGCCCGTGAGCCTGGCAACCGCTCTAAAGTGGCCGTCTTTTCACGCCATAAGGATGTTGATCCCGTTGGGGCGTGTGTCGGACCTAAAGGCAACAGGGTCCAGTCCATTGTTGGTGAACTTAAGGGCGAAAAGATTGATATCATGGAGTGGGACGAAGACCCGGAAATATTTGTAGCCAGAGCTTTGAGCCCTGCCAAGGTACTGAAAGTAGAAATTTTTCCCGACAACAAATCAGCCCTCGTTGTCGTGCCCGATTATCAACTGTCTCTTTCTATCGGTAAGGAGGGGCAAAATGTCCGTCTGGCTGCCAAATTATCAGGGTGGAAAATAGATATCATCAGCGAGTCCAGGTATAATGAAAAAATTGAGGAGGAAAAGTCCGAGGAAGGGGAGAACCTGAATACAGATACAGAAGACATTCTTTTCAATGATGCGGTAGAAGAAGAGTATGAGGAGACTGCGCAGGAACCAGAAGACGGGAACATAGTGTCAGAATGAGGGAGGGGATGATAGCCCTGTGCCGAAAAAGCGTAAAATTCCTCAGCGAATGTGTTTGGGTTGTCATGAAAACAAAAACAAAAGAGAGCTAATCAGGGTTGTCAGGACACCTGGGGGAGAAATCGAACTGGATGGTACAGGTAAAAAAGCGGGAAGAGGTGCCTATATCTGTCCCAACTCTGACTGCCTTAAGAAAGCTGTTAAAAATAAAGGGCTGGAAAAAAGTTTGCGCGCAGCCATACCGGAAAGCATTATTACTATATTAAAGGAAAGATTGGAGGAGGGAAGGGCTACCGACTGACGCTTCTTCTAAATCAAAAGGGAAGAGCATGATAATTGCTATTTGCTGCGTTACCGTTAAACAGCTTTCCTTTTTTAATAAGAGTTGAAGTATCAGTAACTTTAAGGAGGTAAATAAAATGGAGGTGTAATCCTATGGCTAAGGTAAGAGTCTATGAACTCTCTAAAGAATTGGGGATTAATAGTAAAAAATTAATAACTGTTCTGCGGGAACTTAATGTTGATGTTAAAAATCATATGAGTACTATGGATGAAGACATCGCCAAAAAAGTAATGGATATGTTGACAAAAGGCGAGAAAATACCCATTGATGTTGAAAAAGAAAGCGGTTTGGAGGGGGCCAAAGGCGAAACTGCCGCCGTTGAGAAGGCCTATTTGGAAAAGACGACGCCGACACCTGTTAAGGAAAAGAAGTCTACCGGTAAAAAAAGCGTTAAAGAAGGTCGTAAGGCCAGAAAGATAGCCAGGCAGTCTCTTGAAGAAAAAGATGCGCCCGAAAAATCACTTTTACTTGAGGGAAGAGTTACCGTAGGAGAACTGGCAGCAAGATTGAATGTCATGGCGTCGGAAATACTCGCAAAGCTTTTGGATCTGGGTATAATTTATAACATCAATCAACCCCTTACTGAGGACCTTCTGGAGCTTCTGTCAGAGGAATACGGGATCAAGTTTAAATTAAAAACGGATCCTGATGAAGAAGAACTTGTTAATATGATGGAACAGGTGACTGATGAGCAGAAAAAACCCAGACCTCCGGTTGTAACGGTTCTGGGACACGTGGATCATGGGAAAACTTCCCTTTTGGATGCAATAAGAGAAACCAACATTATTGCTTCGGAAGCGGGAGGAATAACACAGCATATTGGTGCCTACACAGTCGAGATTAACGGCAAAAGAGTAGTATTCTTAGATACGCCGGGACATGAAGCTTTTACAGCCATGCGTGCCAGAGGCGCACAGATAACGGATATCGCGGTACTGGTTGTAGCTGCCGATGATGGGGTTATGCCACAGACGGTTGAAGCGATTAATCATGCCAAAGCGGCAGGTGTTCCTGTAATTGTCGCCCTGAACAAGATTGACAAACCAAGTGCAAACCCCGAGCGAGTAAAAAAACAGCTTGCCGATATCGGGCTGCTGCCGGAAGAATGGGGCGGGGACACCATTTTTGTGAATGTAAGCGCCCTGAAGAGGCAGGGACTGGAAGAACTTCTGGAGATGATCCTTCTTGTCGCGGAGATGGCAGAGTTAAAAGCCAGCTATTCGCGGAAGGCAAAAGGAATAGTTATAGAGGCTAAACTGGACAGAGGCAGAGGGCCTGTAGCGACAATACTTGTGCAGGACGGAGTATTGAGCATAGGAGATCCTGTAATTTGCGGAAATATTTACGGTAAAGTCAGGGCTATGATCGATGACAAAGGCTCAAGAATCAAAAAAGCCTATCCTTCTACTCCCGTTGAGGTGTTAGGCCTTACCGAAGTTCCTCAGGCCGGTGACTCTTTTCTGGTAGTAACAGATGAAAAGTTAGCCCGGCAAATTGCCCAAAAAAGAGGGGAAAAGTTAAGGGAAGCTACCCTACGCAAAGAGCAGAGGATCTCACTTGATGATTTTTTCAACCGTATTGCCGATAACGAGATTGACCTGAATATTATCATTAAAGCAGATGTTCAGGGTTCAGCTGAAGCCTTGCACGAATCGTTAATGAAAATCGAAAATGAAAAAGTAAAAATTAAAATCATTCATAAAGGTGTAGGGGCGATTACCGAGTCTGACGTGATGCTCGCTTCTGCATCCGATGCCGTTATTTTAGGCTATAATATCCGGCCTGAAGCTAATGCCAGGAAACTGGCAGAAAGAGAGCAAGTTGATATTAGGCTCTACCGTGTTATTTATGAAATAATAGATGATGTTAAATCCGCAATTCACGGCCTGCTTGAACCGGAATATGAAGAGATAGTGCTGGGACAGGCGGAAATAAGGCAAATTTTTAAAGTGTCTAAAATTGGAACAGTAGCCGGATCATATGTTTTGGAGGGTAAAATTAGCCGTAATGCCAATATGCGTGTTATCAGAGACGGTATTGTTATACACGAGGGAAGGATTGAATCACTGAAGCGGTTCAAAGACGATGCCAAGGAAGTAAATACCGGCTTTGAGTGTGGCATTCTCCTGGAAAATTTTAATGATCTAAAAGAAGGCGATATCCTGGAGGCGTATGAAAAGAGGAAAGTTTCGGCCTGATGGGGCTTTTTGCAAATGTAGTTCTGTGGGGGTATTTATGATGGTAAGACTTCGTTCGCAACGAGTAGGGGAGCAGATAAAAAAAGAAGTCAGCGAGATTATCCGACTGGAACTAAAAGATCCCGGGTTGATCAATTTAACGAGCGTGACGGGTGTCGAGATTTCCAGAGATTTACGTTATGCCAAAATATTTGTCAGCATTTATGACAGTCAAGATGCTCAGGAAAAAGTTATGAAAATATTAAATAAAGCTTCCGGTTTTGTACGTGCGGAAATTGGCAAAAGGATTCGCCTTCGTCATGTGCCGGAGATAGAATTTCGGCTGGATCGCTCAATGGAGTATGGAGACCGTATAGAAGGTGTGCTAAGAAACCTGGGAAGCAAGTCGGGAGCTGACAAGTTTAAATGATGAATTTTAGTTTGCTTTCAGTACTGCATAAGTACAATAGCTTTAGCATATTTACCCACATCAGGCCGGATGGTGATGCGATCGGTTCTTCCCTGGCGCTGGGGATTGCATTGATGCAGAGAGGTAAAAAAATAAGAGTGTTCTGTTCCGACCAAATTCCGGCCAAATATTCCTTTCTCCCGGGGATAGAGCAACTACATGATTTTTCTCCTGGAAAGGAGAAAGGGGGCCTGGCTTTTATATTGGATTGCAGCGATCTTGACAGGCTTGGGAAATTAAAAGACAGGATCGCAGCTTTCGATGTAATTGTTAATATTGACCATCACATTACAAACAATCACTTTGGCCACGTTAACCTTGTTGATCCTTCTGCTGCTTCAACCGGAGAGTTGATTTTTAAATTGCTGCAGGAGAGCAATTTTGATCTTAACTATGAAATCAGCCTTAATTTGTACGTGGCCATCTCTTCTGATACGGGTTCCTTTAAATATGAGAACACCACGCCTCAAACCATGCGAATAGCGGGAGAGTTGCTGGAAAAAGGGATAAACCCTGCTGTTGTCAGTCAGAAACTTTTTGATGAGTACCCCCTTTCCACTATTTTTTTATTACGTGACAGCCTGGCGGGACTAGAATTGAATCATACAAGAGAAATTGCCTGGATGAGCGTTAATGAAGAGATGCTGAAAAAGTACGGTGCTGAACCTTCTGAGATGGATGGCTTTGTTAACTATTTAAAAAATATCTCGGGAGTTGAGGTGGGGGTGCTTTTTTATCATACTGCTGAAGGTTCAAAAATAGGTCTTCGTTCCAAAACCATAGATGTAGCACTAATTGCCCAAACTTTTGGCGGCGGCGGTCATCCCCGGGCTGCAGGCTGTACTGTTTTCGGCTCGCCGCGGGAAGTAGAAAAAAAGGTCATTGATACTATAAACAATTCCCTGGAGGAGAACAGGCTTTCTACAGCAAATACGTTTAATAGATAAATTTTAAACTTTGTGCTCTGGACGACAGTTTAAGTCACAAAGGCAGGGAGGCCTTTTATTTGGATGGTTTTTTAAATTTTTTGAAACCTCCCGGCTTAACTTCTCATGACGTTGTGGAACAAATCAGGACCATGTTTCCCCGTCTAAAAGTTGGCCATGGAGGCACTCTTGACCCCGGAGCAGCCGGGGTTTTGCCGATCCTTCTGGGAAAAACCACCAGGTTTTCTCCTTACCTTGTGGATTTCCCCAAGGTATATAGAGCAGAATTATTTTTAGGAATAACTACTGATTCTGCTGATTGCTACGGAAAGATAATCGCCCGGAAGGAACCTTTTCCGCTGAGAGTTGAAGAAATAGAAAAGGTTCTTACTTCGTTTACAGGAATAATACAGCAGATTCCTCCGATGCAGGCAGCCATTAAACAAAAAGGGCGAAAGCTGTACGAATATGCCCGTAAGGGTTTGACAATAGAACGGAAAACCAGAACGATTAATATCTTTTATTTAAAGTTGATTGATTACTTTCCTCCGGAACGAATTCTCCTGGAGGTAAAATGCTCAAAGGGGACCTATATCAGGACTCTGTGCTCCGATATCGGCGACGCTCTGGGTTTTGGCGGCCATATGTCCTTTTTGTTAAGAACAGCAGTAGGAAATTTTACAATTTCTCAAGCAAAAACATTTGAAGATTTTCATTCACCCTCCTGTTCAGATGAGGCCGGAGAGTTATTACTGGAACCTGATTTTCCTTTTCAAAATTTACCGAGAATAGTACTTGAGCGGGAATATGGAAAGATTTTAGCGCATGGGCGTTTTCTGACCTTAAAGGAGCTAAAAAGCAGGTATGGAAGCCTGATCGCTGAACCGGTTGACGAAAATATAGTGCCAGTATATACTACAAAAGGAGAATTTATGGGGCTGGCCCGGTGGAAAATTGATCAAAAAACAGGATTCATATTAAAAGCGGAAAGATTTCTTAACTATATGTAACAAAGAGCGTGAGGCTTATGGAAATAATTTACGGTGTCCAAAATTATCGTGCCAGTGAGAGGCTGGTGCTTGCTCTGGGGAATTTTGACGGCCTGCATATTGCTCACCGGAAAATAATAGGACGGACAAAGACTAGAGCTGAGGAAACGGGACTGAAAAGTGCCGTTTTTCTCCTGGACCCTCATCCGGCAAGCGTGTTGCAACCCCAAAAAAAATTTTTACTGCTTTCTTCACTGCAGGAAAGAGCAGAAATTCTGGAAAACATGGGCATCAATTATATGCTGGTGGAGGCCTTTACTAAAGAAATGGCGGCCCTTTCACCTTTCCAGTTCGTTCAACATTACCTGGTAGATAATTTAAGGGTCCAAGAAGTTATCGTTGGTTTTGACTATACATTTGGTAACCAGGGGAAGGGAACCACTTATCATTTAGTGCAGTGGGGTGAGCTTTTTAATTTCCGGGTAGAGATTATACCACCTGTTTTATTGGATAATGAAATTGTAAGCAGTTCCCTGATCAGGCAGTTAATCCTTAATGGGGAAGTAAAAAAAGCGGCAGATTACTTGGGAAACCCCTTTAAAAGAAGGGGAAAGGTTGTTCACGGTGATGGAAGAGGTAAAAAACTGGGCTTTCCTACTGCCAACCTGACTGTTAGTGAAGAACTACTGCTTCCTAAAAAAGGTGTGTACCTGAGTTTGGTAACATGGAAAAACCAGAAAATATTTGGTTTGACCAATATTGGACAAAAACCGACATTTGGTTTAAATGATAAGATCTCTGTGGAAATATTTTTATTAGACTTTTGTGAAGATATATATACAGAAGAATTAACAGCTAATTTTTTGTGCAGAATTAGAGATGAGATCGTTTTTAAAGATGCCGGTTACTTAAAAAAACAAATAGAAGCGGATGTAAGGCTGGCCAGAAAATTAATTGCCGAAGAATACGGCGGGTTGCTGGAAAAACAGCTTATTTAATTTAATAAAAGCTTCCAGGCTCAGTGTTTACAAAGATCTCGGTATATGATAAAATTTGCTTGGTTTTTTCATGATGCTCTTTTTCTTATCTTAGAGCTAGATTGAGACAGGAGGTGAGATAAATTGACACTTTCAAGCGAAGTCAAAAACAGTATCATTAATGAATATAAGAATCACGAAAACGATACCGGGTCTCCGGAAGTTCAAATCGCCATCCTTACCAAAAGGATTAACCAGCTAACGGAACATCTTAAGACTCACAAAAAAGATTTTCATTCCAGACGTGGACTGCTGAAAATGGTCGGAAAGAGAAGAGGCCTGTTAAACTATCTGAGAGATAAAAAACCTGAACGGTACCGTATTATTATTGAAAGACTAGGCTTAAGAAAATAAGGAGTTCTGTTCCCCACTTTTCTTAAAGCAAAGGGGGTTGTTTTTTGGAAAGTTTTAGTATGACGTTGGCCAACAGACTACTGGTAATGGAAACAGGGAAAGTGGCCAAACAGGCGAGCGGCTCAGTACTTATTCGCTACGGTGACACAGCGCTTCTGGTAACAGCAACTGTTTCCAAAGAGCCGCGTGAGGGTGTGGATTTTTTTCCTTTAACAGTCGATTATGAAGAGAGGTTGTACGCTGTTGGTAGAATACCTGGGGGCTTCATTAAAAGAGAGGGCAGGCCTACAGAAAAAGCTATTCTGGCTGCCAGGCTGACGGATCGGCCTCTCAGGCCGTTGTTTCCGGAAAACTTTCGTAATGCTGTCCATATTGTCGTGACAGTATTATCTGTCGATCAGGACTGCCCTCCCGAGGCACTGGCGATTATTGGTGCCTCAACGGCCCTGTCTATATCTAAAATTCCTTTCTACGGGCCGGTTGGAGCCGTCTCTGTTGGCTTGGTTGACGGTGAACCCGTTATTAACCCCACTATTAAACAGAGTGAAGCTAGTTCTCTTAATCTTGTGGTAGCTGGTACGGAAGAAGCGATTATGATGGTGGAAGCGAAGGCCAAAGAGGTATCAGAGGAACAATTGCTTGAAGCTATATGGGCCGGACATGAAGCTATCAAGGAGATTGTCCAGATGCAAAAAGAAATTGTTGCCTCCATAGGTCAGGATAAAATTGAGGTAATACCCTTTGAGCCGGATCACCAGATTAATGAAGAAATAATCAGCTACTGTGAGGAAAAATTTAAAAGTGCGTTAAAAGTGGAGGATAAGCTCTCCAGGGAAAGCCTGCTGGAGGAAATTAAAAAGGAAGCACTGCAGCACTATATTGAGCAATATCCTGACAACGAACAAGATATAAAATTTGCCATGGACAGTTTAATTAAAAAACTGTTACGTACCATGATCCTCAAGGAGAAAATTCGTTCTGACGGCAGAAAGTGGGATGAAATAAGGCCTATCACCTGTGAAGTAGGGCTTTTTAAAAGGACACACGGTTCTTCATTGTTTACCAGGGGACAGACACAAGTGCTGAATATTTGCACCTTGGGAGCATTAAGGGATATGCAAAGGTTAGATGGCCTGGGCATTGAGGAATCCAAAAGGTTTATGCACCATTACAATTTTCCTCCCTATAGTGTGGGAGAGGCAGGTTTTATGCGCGGACCGGGAAGGCGTGAAATAGGGCACGGTGCACTGGCAGAAAAAGCCCTGGAAGCAGTAATTCCTACTGAGGAGGAGTTTCCCTATACGATCCGGCTGGTTTCCGAAGTGTTGGAATCAAACGGCTCTACCTCCATGGGAAGTGTTTGTGCAAGTACGCTTTCCTTGATGGATGCCGGGGTTCCCATTAAAGCTCCTGTTTCCGGAATAGCGATGGGTTTGATTAAAGAAGAAAACGAGTATGCCATTCTTACCGATATTCAAGGGGTGGAGGACTTTCTGGGAGATATGGACTTCAAAGTGGCCGGAACAGCAGAGGGAATCACAGCATTACAGATGGATATCAAGATAAAGGGCCTGTCCCGGGAACTGTTAAAAGAGGCAATTAAGCGGGCCAGAGAGGGCTACCTCTTCATTCTTGATAAAATGCTGGAAGTAATCCGTGAGCCCAGAACTTCTCTTTCCGATTTCGCTCCGCGGATAATCACTCTGCAAATTGATCCGGATAAAATTCGTGAAGTAATTGGCCCGGGAGGGCGGATTATCAACAAAATAACTGCTGAAACCGGTGCAGAAATTGATATTGAACCGGACGGCAAAATATTTATAGTGGCTGTAGATGCAGAGGCCGGCCAAAAAGCACGTCAAATAATTGAAAACCTTACAGCAGATGTAGAACCTGGCCGGGTTTATCTGGGAAGGGTAACCCGTACTGAAAAATACGGGGCTTTTGTCGAAATACTTCCCGGGAAAGAAGGGCTGGTGCATATATCTCAACTGGAAAGGTTCCGTGTGAACAAGACAGAAGATGTGGTAAACGTGGG
>LFRM01373791.1_pt1 | contig 38223 bp, 36 predicted proteins | sample 618341 | NCBI WGS metagenome assembly LFRM01 (sample SAMN03654438, study PRJNA283298) | anaerobic digester metagenome | isolation source: pool of bioreactors CSTR01a, CSTR02a, and CSTR03a thermophilic anaerobic... | place: Denmark: Kgs. Lyngby | collected 2014-05-21 | reverse complement strand
AGCTGAAATCCATTCCTGGGCAGTACCAACAACAGCAGCGGTAATAAATCCTGATGCCACAACTATAGCAATAATAACTGACAGAATCTTTTCAATAGCTTCATAGGCAACAGGCACCCAGGTCAGGATAACCCCCATCAAGATGATACCGCCAATGGCGGTTACCAACCACGGAATACCAAACATGGTTTCAATAGCGCCGGCACCCAAGGAGATGTGACCGGGCCAGATATAAGTTCCCATAGCCAGGATCCAGAAGAACCACATGAACGGCTTCCATACACGGGCTGCAGCCATAAATGTACTTTCACCGGTAGCCATGGACCAGCGGGCAATTTCCATCATAGCAAAAACCTGAGCCAGCATACCCATGAAGAACAGCCAGCGAATGTTTGCACCGAAGAGCATAACCAGACGCGGCCACATGAAGAGCTCGCCCAAACCAACACCAAGAGCGACCAGAACCATACCGGGACCAAAGAAAGACATAGTACTCGGCGGTTCCGGCAGCGGTTTACCAAAATCCAGTGGTTCCAAACCACCGGCTGGCCACTTTTTAATCTCAGCAGCTTCTGACATGAAGTCACCTCCAAGCATTACATAATACAGAGAAGAAACATAATTTCAACAGCGAATAATGATTGCTAGATCAGCACCACCTCCAGCATAAAAATACTCCTCTTCCTAGGCACAGCCACTCAAACACAAATAAATAGCAACCTGGTGCCTTATTGTGAGCAGTAATTAACCCAATTGTGGTATTCCGGTATGCCAGTATTCCAAAATATTCTGAAAATTTTGAGTGGAATGACTACGTGTGCCTAATTTATAGTTATACCAGTGATAAAAAAACTATTACAATATTAAATGTTTATTTTTATTTAGTTACGTTTCTTTGTTTTCCGCATCGTAAATTATTTTTATTAAAAAATTTTTCATTACATTACATTCTATTACTTATGGGTATTTTGAGGAGGAATCAGCCAATTCGCCCCCGGGCAACTGGTTGAAACAATCACATTAAGGCTTCTACCCCCTGTTGGCGCATTGTGAGCGGCCAAACAACTTTTAGTGGGACCCGGGGAGGCACAGGCTAGGACGCTGGACCAACCGGGGTAGAAACAGGATGCCCCTTTTAAGGCGGCCCGGTTTGACCGGGGGGTGAGTTATAGAGGTGTCCGGCCTTCTTGGCACGTGGAGCAATAAAAAGGTTATTTCCAAGAAAAAAACTCCGGAATATTACCGGAGTTTTCTGGTGGGCGGTACAAGGCTCGAACTTGTGACCCCCTGCTTGTAAGGCAGGTGCTCTCCCAGCTGAGCTAACCGCCCAAACAATATATATAATTGAATAACTTGGTGGGCCCACCTGGGATCGAACCAGGGACCGACCGGTTATGAGCCGGTTGCTCTACCGCTGAGCTATAGGCCCAAGAACGCCGCATTTATGCGGCGTTTATTAAAACTAATATTATTTTCTCAATTGGCTCCCCGGGCGGGATTCGAACCTGCAACCCTCCGGTTAACAGCCGGATGCTCTACCGTTGAGCTACCGAGGAACGTCAAGCGCAAGACTTATTATATGACAAAATGCGCTCCCAGTCAAGAGTATAATTTACTAATTATAGCCGCTATTCCAGATAGTCTTTTAACTTTTTACTCCTACTGGGATGACGCAGCTTGCGCAAGGCTTTAGCCTCGATCTGACGAATTCTTTCCCTGGTAACTCCGAACTCCCGACCTACCTCTTCCAAGGTCCTGGATCTTCCGTCATCCAAGCCGAAACGGAGCCTGAGGACTTTTTCCTCACGAGGAGTAAGGGAGTCTAATACGCCTTCCAACTGCTCTTTAAGAAGCATAAAGGAAGCGGCTTCCGCCGGAGCGAGTGCATCTTCATCTTCTATAAAATCTCCCAAATGGCTGTCTTCTTCTTCGCCTATCGGTGTTTCAAGAGAAACGGGTTCCTGGGCAATCTTCATAATTTCACGGACACGTTCCTCAGATATATCCATTTTAGCAGCAATCTCTTCAGGAGTGGGCTCTCTCCCGTATTCCTGCAGCAGCTGCCTAGAGACGCGTATCAGCTTGTTGATAGTTTCAACCATATGCACCGGGATACGTATGGTTCTGGCCTGGTCGGCAATAGCTCTCGTTATTGCCTGGCGAATCCACCAGGTAGCATAGGTACTAAACTTAAACCCTTTGCGAAAATCAAATTTTTCAACTGCTTTTATTAAGCCTAAATTACCTTCCTGTATCAAATCCAAAAACAGCATTCCCCTGCCTACATATCTTTTGGCAATACTTACAACGAGCCGGAGGTTTGCCTCTGCAAGTCGCCTTTTGGCTTCCTCATCCCCCTGCTCCATTCTTTTGGCCAGTTCAACCTCTTCCTCCGCAGTGAGCAGCGGTACACGACCAATTTCTTTTAAATACATCCTAACAGGGTCGTCTATACCTACTCCTTCAGGAACAGAAAGATCAAGAGCACCGTCTTCTTCATCATCCTCTTCATCATCTGGCTCAGCAAGGACTTCGATACCCATATTCCCCAACTGTTCATAAATTTCATCTATTTGCTCAGGGCTCATTTCTGTTCCTTGTAAGGCATCCATTATCTCTTGATAAGTAAGGTTCCCCTGCTTTTTTCCTTTTTTAATAAGTTCCTTTATATGTTCTTCTTTTTCTTGGGGTTCTTGCACTCTTATTCCCCCCTTTCGAAAGGCTTATTCCCAGTATTATGAATGTTGTCTTTCAACCTGCAAAGCTCATCAATATCCTGTAAATATTTTCTCTGAAGACCCAGATCCCCGCTCTTTTGTGCCTGAAAGAGCTGTTCTTGTTTTGTATTAATTTTTCGCTCCAGGATCCGCTTTTTTGCACTCAGGATATTTTTTTCCAAGGCCCCGGGCGAATCGCCGGATAGTATGGATTCTTTCAGGCTCATATGTGAAATAAATCTTTTCGTATCTTCCAGAGAAACACATTCAATCAGAGAAATCGGTTCTATGTCTTTTTCATCCTCCAACCTGTCCTTGATAATATAAAGAAGCTCCCTTAGGTAGGGTTCACTAAAATTGTCCAATCCGATTTCATTCTCGATCCTTATTAAAATACCCGGATTGCAAACTACAGCCCATACCAGGGTATGCTCCGGCCCCTGAAATGGGGGTACGGCTGGCGAAAAAACCCTTCCTCTAGTATATCTATTTTTTTCTATTTTATCCCCTTTAGAACCATTTTTTTGCAATTTACGGGCATATTTAGCAACTTCTTCAAAAACAGCATCGTAGGAGAGAGACAGCCTTCTGGAAACCATCTTTATATATTCGACTCTCTCTACCTCATTTTCCAACCGGACAAGAGTTGGAATAACTTCATTTACTGCGGATAATCTACCGGAAACACTTGTTAAATCAAATTTTTTACATGCTTGCTCCAGTTTATATTCTACAAGAGACAAGGATTTCCCTTTTACCAGTTCAAGAAAAGCATCTCCGCCCTTCGATTTAATAAAATTATCGGGATCCTGCCCGGAAGGCACAAGGGCTATGCGCACTTCAAACCTGGATTGAGACAAAATGTCCATACCCCTCAGTGTAGCAGCCGCACCGGCTGTATCGGAATCGTAGGCTATAATTACCTTTTCCGTATAACGCCTTAAAAGCTTAGCCTGCTCGCGGGTAAGAGCAGTCCCAAGGGAAGCAATAACACTGCATACTCCCGATTGGTGAGCCGAAATAACATCCGTATATCCTTCAACTATAACAGCAAAACCGCTGCTCCTGATGGCAGGAATGGCAGTGTGAAGACCATAGAGCACATTGCTTTTTCGAAAGAGTTCCGTCTCGCCGGTATTCAAATACTTTGGTTCCCCCTGTCCCAATACCCTGCCACCAAAACCGATAACACGTCCCTTATAATCACTGATGGGAAACATTAAACGTGAACGAAAACAATCGATTAAATTCCCATTTTGGCATGTCTGCCCAAGGCCGGCAAGTGTAATCTCTTTTTTGGAAAACCCCCGTTTTTGCAAAAAACTGCATAAGCTGTCTTTCTGGGAATCAGCCCAGCCCAACTTAAAATTGTCTACCGAAGACATGCTGATTCCTCTATGTTCCAGGTATTTTCTGGCTTCAGAACCGGCAGGCTGTTTGAGAGAAAAACCAAAATAACTGCATGCCAGGTCGTTAACGGCAAATAAACGTTTGCGTAGATTAAGTTTCTCCCTGTCAGCCGGACTAATATCTTTCTCCGCAGGAAGTAAAATTCCTGCCCTTTCGGCCAAAGTTTTTACAGCATCGACAAAACCATACCCGTGATATTTCATTAAAAAGGTATATACGTTTCCTCCCGTTCCACACCCAAAACAATAAAACATTTGATTTTCCGAGCTTACGGTAAAGGAGGGCGTCTTTTCCGAATGAAAAGGGCACAAACCAACGTAGTTTTTTCCTCTTTTGCGCAGTGATACAAACTCGGAAATAACATCTACGATATCAGACGCATCTCGAATCTCCTCAATTAAGTTTTCGGGAATAGAGTAGCTCACTAAATCGCCCCCTAAGATACACTCTATTTCCTTTTATCTTTATTTATCAAAGTATATAAGGCCATTTGGAAGCGCTTCCTGTCGGCAGAAAGAATTTTCGAAGGGCCTTTCGTACGCCTCCCTGCTTTTCTGGCTTTTCGACTTAAAAACCTTTGGAACAGAGCCCGGTCGATGTTATCATTATCAAATATTCTCCCCCTGCTGGATACAACCCGGGCTCCTTTGCCAAGGGCAATAGCCGCAAGGCCAATATCATCAGCTACAAGGACATCTTCCGGGCGGAGCTCGTTAGCAATAGCCATATCCACGCTCTGGTATTCGCTGTCTACAAGCACTGTGTTCTTCCTGCGTTCAGGAGAAAAGTGAGCATACGTGCAAAACATAATGACTTCAACACCTGTACTCCTTCCCGCTTCAAAGGTCTCCTCAATTACAGGGCAGGAATCTCCGTCAATAATGATCCGCATTAACCCGCCCCCTCCAAAAAACACTGTTTTTTCCCGGTTTATCCAAAAGGGAGTGTAAAAGATATTCGTTAAATGACCTTTTATTCCTTGTTTTAGATAAGTTTATTATTGACGCATATTTTTTTGCATTCCGCGAAAGAATATATCTACGGAGGTTGAATTTAACATGATTAGAACAGTAGCAATTATTCTTTTTGTGATTATCGCTGCAGCGACTCTTATTGTTCTTTGGCGGGGTTTAGTACTGCCCTTAATCCAGCCCTTGATCAAGAAAAAACAGAAGTCATGAGAAGGAAAGCTAGGTAATACTTTCCGCATGATTTTGTAATACTTATATGCTATACTCACTTATAGAACCACTCTTCATTCTTCTTGAACCTCCCTTTAAAATGTGAGAGCGCTTGTCCAAGCGCTCTCACATTTTTTCCGATTAAAAAGGAATAACGGCGTATGGGCATGTCCGTAGAGGAAATTACATACGTGCTTTCCAAACAAACCTTTCGACAACTACGTTCCGTCCATATTGAGCATTTCCACCCCGCGGGAAAATAATGAGCGCAGTGGAAAACTCCTGGCTAGACTGATAATTTCATAAAAAAATTGAAATCTTAATGAATATTAATTTTTTATCCCGGTAATAATAAGTAGCGAGAGAGGACAACAACTCTTCTGCTTGGATGTTAGTCAACTTCCAAGATAGCTTGACCGCGAAGAAAGTGTTTGTTGCCTCTCTCATTTTTTAAAAACGATTCGGGCTCTTCCTGCACTAAATCTCAAACCCCCTCGGCACAAAAAGCCGCCGGAACTGCTTGATAGCAAACCTGTCAGTCATGCCGGCGATATAATCACATACCGTCCTGCTTAGACTGCTGTTCGGGCTAGCAGGCAGGGCATCAGGATTGTCCATGTAATATGTATACAATTCCTCAATAATGTGTTTGGCCTTTTCTTCCTCGGCCTTGGCCAGGGAACCAACGTAAACGTTTTCAAAAAGAAAAACCCTAAGCTGTTTGGTAGCTTCCCAAACAGTCTCACTCATTCTAATTTTCTCCTGCCCCATGCTTGTCTTTACCACATCAACAACCATAGTATTTATGCGACTGCGGTGATCGGCACCCAAAATCCAGATACATTCCTTGGGCAGGTCGCTGTTAGTTAAAACCCCGCCCCGGATAGCATCGTCAATATCATGATTAATGTATGCTATACGGTCTGCAATTCGTACTATCTGCCCCTCGAGGGTAAAGGGTTCCTGTTCGCCGGTATGACAAAGGATGCCGTCCCGAACTTCCTGGGTTAGGTTTAAGCCTTTCCCCTGTTCTAGAAAGTCCACAACTCGGAGGCTCTGCTCATTATGGCGAAACCCCTCCGGCACAATAACGTTTAATACCTCTTCCCCTGCATGACCAAAAGGTGTATGTCCCAAGTCATGCCCAAGGCCTATGGCTTCCGTCAGGTCCTCATTCAAATTTAACGCTCTTGCTATAGTACGTGCAATTTGGGCAACTTCAAGGGTATGGGTTAAACGGGTACGAAAATGGTCTCCCTCAGGTGCAATAAATACCTGGGTTTTGTGCTTCAGCCTGCGAAATGATTTTGAATGAAGGATTCTGTCCCTGTCTCTCTGGAATTCAGTTCGCAAATCACATTTGGGCTCATACTTCAGCCGCCCGCGGGAACAGGCACTGGCTGCAGCCAGAGGTGAGAGTATCCTTTTTTCTCTTTCCTCAAACTTTTCCCGGATGGTACCCTCCATGGCTTTTCGCCTACTTTCGCAGGGGTTTTGTTGCTTCAGCAACTTCGATTATTCTCTCCATCGTAATCCTTGCCCTTCTTAGGGCAAACTCATCTTCTGCTGAGGGTTTCTGGGCAGAGGCACCAAAATGCCCGCAATCAAAATCACTCTGTCCGTCTCCAACAACTGTCATCCCCTGTACCAGCATCATGTGAATAACAGCCTGAAGGGCCATTTCCTGCCCGCCAAAACGTGCTGCGCCAACAGTCACTACTCCCCCTACAGTATTGAGTAAATCTTTGTTCTTTCTCAAATTCCGTGTCTTATCCCAAAAAGCCTTTAACTGTCCCGATACCGTACCGAAGTAGACGGGAGTCCCAATGAGTATGCCGTCAGCCTGGCGCAGTATGTCGAGAGCATGACCAAGGGAATTGCCCTGACTACACTGGCATTCACATACCCGGACACATTCAGTGCAGAAGGGATCCTTAACCCCCTGAAGGGCCTCAGCCGCATGGATCAATTTGGTTTCATGCCCCAATTTCCTGGCAACAAGCAGTCCCTCACGCAGCAGTGCCATAGTATTGCCATCTTTGTGGGGACTCCCGTTTACTGCGACAAAAAGCATTTCATATACACCCCCTTGGTAAAGTGAAAGCCCGTAGATACGGGCTTTTATCACTAAACTTGAACTACCTCTGTTACTTCTTCAATCTCTTCCTTAAGGGCTGCTTCAATACCCTGTTTTAATGTTAAGGTTGCCATTGGACAACCGCCACAAGCTCCTGTAAGTTTTACCTTTACGACACCGTCATCGGTAACGTCCACCAATTCTACATCACCGCCATCAGCTTGCAGCATCGGCCTTACTTTGGCCAATACAGCCTCAACTTTTTCGCGCATGGGCGGAATCTCTCCTTTCATTATCTGGAATTGCTCTTCATTATAGCATATTATTCTACTATTGTCTTTCGACAATTTTTATTACAGTAAAACCCTTCCGTAAGGAAGGCCTCCCTCAATACAGAGGAAGGCTTATTTTTATCGTACATCTTTGTGCATTACCGCCGCACGACCACAGCAGAGACGGGAAATAGGAACACGGAAAGGTGAAACACTCACATAATCCAGCCCTACAATATGGCAAAACTCAATGGAGTTAGGCTCCCCTCCATGCTCACCGCAAATCCCAAATTCAAAATGGGGATCAAGTGCCCGGGCGCGCTTAATGGCAATATCCATTAATTCACCCACAATCTCCCTGTCGATTACGATAAAGGGGTCGTGTTCAAATATTCCTTCGGCAACATAAGTCTGCAGAAATTTCCCCTGAGCGTCGTCACGGCTTAGACCCAAACCTGTCTGAGTCAGGTCATTGGTCCCAAAGGAGAAGAAATCCGCTTCTGTGGCAATTTCCCCTGCTGTTGTACATGCCCTTGGAGCCTCAAGCATTACACCCACTTTGAAGGGGAAGTCAACCCCGGTTTCCTTGCGTACTTGCTCCGCTACTTCAAAAGCCTGTTTCCTCAAACGTCTCTGTTCGTTAACGTGGACTACCAAAGGCATTTCAATTTCCGGATAGACTTCATATCCCTCTTTAACAAGCTGGGCAGTAGCTTCAAATATTGCCCTGTCCTGCATTTCATAAATCTCTGGATAATGCAGACCTAAACGGCATCCCCTGTGGCCAAGCATGGGGTTAAGTTCTGAAATACTGCGTACTTTGCGGAGCATTACCTCCAATTCTTTTAACTTTTCGGGATTTTCCCCTGTTATACGCAGTTTTGTAACCTCTATTATCAGTTCTTCAATATTGGGCAGGAACTCATGGAGTGGAGGATCCAAAAGGCGGATTGTAACGGGAAGCCCTGCCATTTCCTTCATAATATTGTAGAAGTCTTCTCTCTGGAAAGGAAGTATCTTAGCCAGAGCAGCCCTTCTTCCTTCCTCATCTTCGGCAAGGATCATTTCCTGCATAGCCGCAAGCCTTCCGCCTTCCATAAACATATGTTCCGTCCTGACAAGGCCGATTCCCACTGCCCCGAAATCTCTGGCCCTCCTGGCATCAGTCGGATTATCTGCATTGGCACGGACTTTAACCTTGGCAATTTCATCAGCCCATTTGAGGAGTTCCTCAAAATCAGTATTCAGTTCGGGGTCGATCATGGGAACGGTACCGGCAAAAACATTCCCCGTTCCGCCGTCTATAGAGATAATGTCACCCTTGGAATATTCATTCTTGCCAATGTAGAACTTCTCATTGTTGTAGTCAATACTGATAGCCTCACACCCTACAACGGCAGGCTTACCCATACCCCGGGCTACCACCGCAGCATGGGAAGTCATACCGCCCCGGCTGGTAAGAATACCCTGGGCAGCAACCATTCCGTGTATATCGTCAGGGGTGGTTTCGGTTCTGACCAGAATTACCTTGGCACCTTCCCGCTTGACAATTTCTTCCGCTTCATCCGCATCAAAGATCACTGCACCCTGGGCCGCCCCCGGAGAAGCAGGGAGTCCCCTGGCAATAGCAGTGTCGGCAACTTCTGGGTCAATGCGGCTGTGCATTAAATGCTGTATCTGTTCAGGCTCTACCCGCATGATAGCCTCTTCCTTGGTTATGAGCCCTTCGTTTACCATATCAACTGCTGTCTTAACAGCGGCACTGGCAGTACGTTTTCCACTCCTGGTCTGCAAAATAAACAGCTTACCTTTTTCAATGGTAAACTCAATATCCTGCATATCACGGTAATGGCTTTCCAGCTGTTTACTTATCTTTTGGAACTGATCGTAAATTTCCGGCATTACCTCAGCCAGTTCGTCAATGGGCCTTGGAGTCCTGATACCGGCAACCACGTCCTCGCCCTGAGCATTGATCAGGAACTCTCCGTAAAGCTTGTTTTCACCGTTAGAAGGGTTGCGGGAAAAAGCAACACCTGTTCCAGAATCGTCGCCCATGTTCCCAAATACCATAGTCTGAACGTTAACGGCTGTCCCCAGGTCATCGGGAATATTGTTTATCTTCCTGTAAACCTTTGCCCGGTCATTATTCCAGGAGTTAAAAACCGCCTTAACGGCCATTATTAACTGCTCATGGGGGTCCTGGGGGAATTCCTGACCTGTTTTACTGCTGACGATAGCTTTGAACTCAGAAATAACTTCATCCAGCATTTCAGGAGTCAGCTGGTGATCGGCCTCCAAGTTATTCTCCTTCTTAATGCGTTCCAGTACGTTTTCAAAGTTTAGGCTTTCCACATTCATAACAACATCAGCAAACATTTGGATAAACCGGCGGTAGCAGTCCCTGGCAAACCTCGGATCACCTGTAGCTGCTTCCAGCCCCTGGACACTTACATCATTTAACCCTAGGTTCAAAATAGTGTCCATCATGCCCGGCATGGAAACCGGTGCCCCTGAGCGTACAGAAACCAGCAGGGGGTTGTTGTTGTCCCCGAATTTTTTCCCCGTAATCTGCTCCAAAGCCGCCAGCTTCTCATTCAGCTGGTCTTCAAGTCCTGGAGGAAAGCTCTCGCCCGCTGCCAGGTATTCGTTACAGCATTCCGTAGTAATTGTCAGGCCTTGAGGTACGGGAAGTCCAATATGGGTCATTTCCGCCAGGTTGGCCCCCTTGCCTCCCAGCAATGACTTCATTTCTTTTTTCCCTTCACTAAACAAGTAGACATACTTTTTATCTGTTGCCATACCTATCCCCCTTATAATATATTTCTAATACCTTGGAAGCAGTTTCTTCAACTGCCCTGTTCGTTACATCTATTATGGAGCAGCCAAGGCGCTTCATAATCTCTTCAGCGTATTCCAGTTCTTGTAGAATTCGCCCGTAATCCGCATAATCGGCATTGGAAGCCAGGCCTATTGTTTTGAGTCTTGCCTGACGTATTTCGAATAAGGATTTGGGACTTATGGTAAATCCAACTATTTTGTGCCTTGAAAGCTGAAATAACTCCTCAGGAGGAGCAACCTCCGGAACCAAAGGAACATTTGACACTTTAAGTCCCTTATGAGCCAGATACATGCTTACAGGTGTTTTTGATGTTCTTGAAACACCCACCAGGACAATATCTGCCCGCAACATCCCATGAGGGTCCTTTCCGTCGTCATAATGTACAGCAAATTCAATGGCTTCAACCTTGCTGAAATAATGGTCATCCATTTTACGCAGCAAACCGGGCTCCAGCTTAGGCTTTTTTTCGGTTACTGCGCTGATAGCATCAATCATAGGACCCAGGACATCTACAGCGTTAATATTTTTTTGAAAAGTCAACTGCAGGAGATAATCTCTTAACTCTGGACGGACAAGGGTAAAAGCAATGAGGCTGGGCCTCTGTCCTGCTTCTTCCACAATTTCCTCCAGGTGAAACTTGTTACTGACAAAAGGGATTTTGCATATTTCCACATGCTCACCCTCAAATTGACTTGCTGCTGCCTTGGCCACAAATTCAGCAGTTTCCCCTAGGGAGTCGGAAATAATGTAGATTACCGGCGCCTGTTGGAAGCTAATTTCCATCCCTCCTTAATTTTTCCCCTCGCCCAATTCGACAAATAGTCTAGCCAGGTTTGTTTTTGTTATTCTTCCAATTACCTCCAGGTGTTCATTCCCCTTGCTGTCAATAAAGGTCCTTACTACAGGAAGAGAGTCTATTTCCCGGTCAATTATTTTTTTTGCAGCCATATAAACAGTCTCTTCATTAGTTGTAGTAATTACATTGGGCATTCTTGTCATAATTACGTTTACAGGTATGCTGTGAAGGTCTGAACCCCCCAAGGCAATTTTCAAAAAATCTTTTCGGGATACTACACCCTCCAAAACTCCCTCATCACCAACAACAAAAAGAGTACCCACATCCTCTGTAAACATGGTGACAACTGCATCATATACTGAGGTCTTTTCGTCGATAACAATTGGAATTGACTTTACATCCTTTACCCGAATATTTTTGATGGTCTCAGCAATGAGACTCTGTCTTTTATCCCCAGTATAGTAATAGCCAACACGGGGGCGGGCTTCCAGAATTCCCGAACGGGTAAGAATGCTCAAATCAGGTCTTAAGGCTGCGCGAGTAAGGTTCAATTCCTGGGCGATGTTTGAACCCGTAATGGGGCCTCTTTCTTTGACAATCTCTATTATTTTCTTTTGGCGCTCATTTAACCTAATGTTGAGACACCACCTTCCCCCAACGGGCGTAATAGGATACATAATTGTGAAAACTGCTACACTATATATACGATTAGTTTATTATTATTCCTCCCAATTTAGCAGAATTTTTAACTTTATTGTGCAGGTTGAACATGGGATAAGTCTGCTACCGACCCCATAAATCCGGATACAGCAGCCAGTAGAGCAAGGCGGTTGTTGCGGACTTTTTCCTCGTCAACCATAACCATCACGGAATCAAAGAAAGTATCAATAGGTTCCCTCAAATGTGATATCTCCCTCAGAGCCCGCAGGTAATCTCCTTTTTCAATGTACTGCCGAGCCTTCACGGAAGCATCTTGCAGGGCACTGTACAAAGCGGTTTCGGCACTGTCTTCCAAAAGTGAGGGGTCAACAGTCCCCCCTGGTGCCTTTTGGGCAAGGTGCGCGGCCCGGGTAAAACCGGTCAGCAGAGCCTCAAACCCCGGGTCCTGCCTGAATTCCCTTAAGGCCTGCCCGCGGCTTAAAGCATCCGGCAAATTATCCCACCCTGCAGCCAATACTGCCTGTATAGTATCGTGTCTGAACCCGGACTCCTCCATAATGTTTACCACCCGCTGGTGGAAAAACTCAGCCAGGGCTTTCTCAGTATTTTCGTAAGACTCCTGGAAATGTACTTTTTCTGCATACTGTTTATAGGTTTCCCTGAAAAGCTCAGTAAATGTAATCTCAAACTTGTACCTGGCAATAATATGGCATATTCCAAGAGCCTGCCTGCGCAGGGCATAAGGGTCCTGAGAACCGGTAGGCTGGATACCCAAGGCAAAGCAGCCTACAATGTTGTCAATTTTGTCTGCAATGCTCAGCAGGCAGCCGGCCTCCGTCTCAGGGAGGACATCCCCGGAAAAGCGCGGGAGGTACTGCTCCCGCAGAGCGATAGATACATCCTCTCTTTCCCCGTCAAAAGCGGAGTAATAATAGCCCATTATCCCCTGAAGTTCCGGAAACTCAATAACCATATTGGTAACCAGGTCTGCCTTGGACAGGAAGGCGGCACGGTACGCAGCGGCCTTTACTTCAGTCCCTACCCCCAGCCTTTCGGCAAGGAAAACAACAAGTTTCTGCATTCTGGCGCATTTCTCGTAAATCGTCCCCAGCTGTTCTTGAAAAACGACGTTTTTTAGGCGGTCAACCTTATCTGCCAGATTGGTTTTTCTATCTTCGTTGAAAAAAAACTGGGCATCGGCTAACCGGGCACGGAGCACTTTTTCATTGCCTTCTCTTACAGTATCCAAATATTCTGTGTTACCGTTGCGCACCGTAATAAATTTATTAAGCATACGGCCGTCTTTTCCAAAGACCGGAAAATAACGCTGGTGCTCACGCATTGACGTTATCAGGACTTCCTCCGGTAGCTCAAGATAATTTTTTGAAAAACTGCCGCACAAAGCTGTGGGGTATTCCAGGAGGTAGGTGACTTCCTCCAGCAAATCATCATCCTGCTGTACATTTCCTCCCTGTGCGGCGGCAGTTTCCTGAACCTGCTGCCAGATCATCTCCTTGCGTTTGTTCTGGTCAACAATAACATATGCTTTTTCCATCTTCTTTAGGTATTCTTCCGGATTATCTATTGTAATCTCACCGGAACTTAAAAACCTGTGCCCCCTGGAACTGCGTCCGGCAGTAACGCCCGCATAAGTAAACTTTACTTCCTTATTTCCATATAAGCTGACAATCCATCTAATCGGACGGGCAAACCTTATCTCATTGCTGCCCCAGCGCATGGGTTTCGGAAATGACAGCCCCTTAATCAGCTGTGGAAGCAGCTGGGGGAGAATCTCCAGGGCAGCCTTGCCTTTTTCACGGCGCAGGGCAAATACATAGGAAGTACCGCCTACATCGCCGGTTTTTAGCTGGCTCACATCAACCCCCTGGTTGCGGGCAAAACCTTGAGCGGCTTTTGTTGGATTTCCTTCACTGTCAAAAGCAACTCTTGTGGGAGGGCCTTTTACTTCCTCCTCAATGTCAGCCTGGACTTCTTCAAGGCTATAAACGTATAAAACCAGCCTGCGGGGTGTCCCGTAAGTTTTGATCTCCCGGAAACCAAGCCTTTCTTTGTCCAACAGTTCCGCTGCCAATTGCTTTAGCTCAGCCAATGCAGGAGACATAAACCTGGCAGGAATTTCTTCTGTCCCAATCTCAAGAAGCAGGTCCTCAGGCATTCAAATCCCTCCTTTCGGGGTTTTCAGCAGTAATCAAAAGTTTTTCCCTTTCGGCATTATCCTTGATTAAGGGGTACCCCAACTTTTCTCGTTGCTCAATATAGCTTTCGGCACACAGACGGGCAAGGTGGCGCACCCTGGTAATGAAACCGGTGCGTTCAGTAACGCTTATTGCACCACGGGCTTCAAGGAGGTTAAATGTATGGGAACATTTAAGGCAGTAATCATAAGCAGGCTGTACCAGTCCTGTCTTTACCAGGCGGGTGCATTCCTTTTCATATACTTCGAACAGGTTAAACAGCATATCAGTATCTGCCGCTTCAAAATTGTAAATTGAATACTCTAGCTCTGTCTGGTGATGGACATCTCCATAAGTAATATCACCCACCCACTCAACATCAAAAACACTCTCTTTCTTTTGGATAAAGCTGGTAATCCTCTCCAAACCATAGGTAATTTCCACCGAAACAGGTTTACAGTCGAAACCGCCGCACTGCTGAAAGTAGGTAAACTGGGTAATTTCCATACCGTCCAGCCAGACTTCCCAACCTAATCCCCACGCACCAAGGGTAGGAGACTCCCAGTTATCCTCCACGAAACGGATATCATGCTGCTCAGGTACAATACCCAGGCTCTCCAAACTTTTTAGATAAAGCTCCTGGATATTATCAGGTGAAGGCTTCATGATAACCTGAAACTGGTAATGCTGCTGAAGACGGTTAGGGTTATCACCATACCTGCCGTCAGTTGGCCTCTTCGAAGGTTCAACATAGGCAACATTCCACGGCTCAGGCCCAAGGGCCCGGAGGAATGTGGCTGGGTTCATAGTGCCCGCACCTTTCTCCACATCATAAGGCTGCTGGATCACACATCCTTGGTCAGACCAAAAACTGCTCAAAGCCAGTATTACTTCCTGGAAATTCATTATTTTGAAACCTCCTGTCCATTAATAAAACAAAAACCTCCATCCCCAATTTTCAGGGACGAGAGGTTTTCCCGCGGTTCCACCCTGGTTGGCCGCATAATACCGGCCCACCTCTAATTATTGGCAAACAACACCAACCAATTGTAATACCAGTGTGTATATACTCCGGAACGCCTTCACTGCTTTTTTTCACCGGTTTCCAGCTTAGGCCCGGCTCTCTGTGGAAAAATAACGGCAGCTACTACTTTCCATCACAGTAGGTATTAAACTCAAAACTAATTTAGCAAAAACAATTATCGATGTCAATAACTAGACGTATTGGAATTCTTCTCAATTCGCTTAGAACTAGAGTTTTATTTCGTGCTCCTCAGTTTCGCCGTCTTTTTTCTCTATTTCCAAGGTGTAATCATTCAGCATGGCGGCTATGGTGCCTAAACTGGCTAAAACGGCAAAGGGCGGGCTGGCAACTATGCCTACAACACCTAACGCTCCAACGGCGGCAGGTATTTCAGTAATAACTTTGCTGCCTTTTTTTACCTTTATCTTGGTTACATTTCCTTTTTTAATTATCGATTGTACCTGATTTACCAGTTTTTCCTTGCGCTCTTCAAAATTCTCCTCAAAACTCCGTTCCTGGCTTTCCAAATTTACTATGGCGGCAACTACATCCCCGCCGGCCTCGTTTAATGCATCCTGGGCCTCCTTGTAACTAACTCCGAGACGCTCACGAATAATATCGATCTTATACAGTTCGTCCGTCATTTTTAATTCAAACCCCCTTCCTTTCTTTTTTTCCCTCAACAGCAAAAATTTATGCGAACTGCCGCATTCTTTCAATAAATTCCACTGACTTGAGGCTTTTCTCTAAAATGGTTTCCCAATAGGCCCTGGTTACCTGCTCCATTTCCTTAAGGTTTTTTGCACTGGGCCTGAGACGGTGGGTCTTCTGCATGTCCATTTTTGAAAGGTTGTTCATTACAGCCAGTGTGTCCTTACCAAGCTGAACCCCCTTACCGCCGCAACACACTGCCCCGCCTTCCGCGCAGCTGAAAACCGGCCTTTCGGGAAGATGCCCGCCGCATTTGACACAGCGGCACATTTCCGGCAGAAAACCGGAAATTTTCAGCATTCGCATATCAAATAAACGGGCTGCAAATTCTTCCTGGCCGGAAGCAATTAAACTCAAAACAATAGAGAGGAGGCGAAAAGCCGGTACGTTGGGCTCTTCCTCCCGGAGCAGTTCCCCTATTATTTCAGCACAATAAGAAGCATAAGCAAATTTTGAAAGGTCCTGCCTCAATATTACGAAAGGCTCTTCTGTTTCGCATTGGGTAACTGTATACAGGCTTTTCCCCTTATAAAGAAGAAAGTTTCCGATGCTGAAAAGCTGCAGCGTACCCCGCATCCTGTTTTTTGTTTTTCTAGCACCTTTTGCAATAGCACTGACTTTTCCCGTACTGAGACCAAACAAAGTAAGTATAAGGTCCGATTCCCCGTATTTATAACTCCTCAGCACAGCAGCTTGGGTTTTGACAGTTTTTTCCGCCAACTTTTCCTCCCTTGAAGGGTATCACCGGTCTTCTTTAACCTTATCAGCAGCCATATGATTTTCTTTTTTCTGACACTCAAGACAGTCTTTGTAGACCAGGTAAGCACTTATGTCCCCGGTATGTCTAAAAATATCCCACATGGCATTACCAAGACTCATGCGATCACCCTCTTTTGTTTATCGCTAGTAATAGGCTTAAACGTTACCTCCAGCGGTATACTAGAGTTCTTTTTCCAAAGTTGAAAGGTTTTGATCCGGTAAGTAATAATATTCTAAAGCAAAAAACCGATGAGGAAACTTGCAAGAGTAGAATAGATCAACAAGCCAGTAATATCGATGGAGGCAGTAATAAAAGGAGCGGAAGCAACTGCCGGATCAATCCCCCACTTCTTAAAGGCAATAGGAACCAGTGTTCCCATTAAAGCAGCAGTAGTCATATTCCCTAGCATGGCTAACCCAACAATTACACCCAGCACAAAACTGTTCTGCCACAAAGCGGCAATAACAGCTACAATCAACCCATTGATAAGACCTAACGTAATTCCGGTTAGGGTTTCCCTGGCAGCTACTCTAAAGACATCGCCGGTATCAATCTGCCCTACCGCAAGCCCACGGACAGCAATGGTAGCGGACTGGGTTCCTACATTTCCACCCATTCCGGTAAGCAAAGGGATAAAAAATGCTAACGCTACAACAGCACTGAGTTCCCGCTCCAGCCCCCGGAGAACTGTTCCAGCTATTAACCCTTCCAACATCGTAATAAACAACCAGGGGAGACGTGACTTCAAAGCTTTAGCCATTATTGACTGGTCCTGGTCGGAGAGTTCCGTGCTACCTCCCAGGAGATAAATGTCTTCCGAAGCTTCTTCGTAAATAACGTCAATTACGTCATCCACCGTAATGATTCCCAGAAGGGAATTATCTTTATCAACCACGGGAACGGCAAGAAAATTGTATTTGGATACTACTCTCGCCACTTCCTCCTGGTCCATATCCACCGTAACACTGATAACTTTCCGGTGCATTATGCTTTCAATAAGAGCATGGGGATTGGCAACAATTAATTCACGCAGGGTAATGACCCCAACCAATTTATTTTTGACATCAACCACATAGACATAATAAACAGTCTCTGCTTCTGGTGCAATTTCCCGGAGGACATCAATTGCCCTCCCGGCAGTAATATCCTTACGGATAGCCACATACTCCGTAGTCATGATACCGCCGGCACTCTGGACATCGTACTCAAGAAGCTCCTGTACATCAACAGCTTCCTCATGCTGCATGAGTTCCAAAATAATTTCCCGTGTCTCCTGTGGCAGGCGACCGAGAAGGTCCGCGGCATCGTCCGAAGCCATTTCATTGATTATGTCGGCAAGATACTTGGCGCCCAAGCTTTCAACCAGATTGAAAATCACTGACTCATCCAGTACTTCCAATTCTTCAAGAACCATTGCCGCTGTTTCTCTGCTTAACAGCTGAAAAACAGTGCCGCGGTAATGTGTTTCCAGTTCGGTTAAAATCTCGGCAATATCTGCCGGCTGGTATTGTGAAATCAGCACCGCAATATCTGATTTCTTTTCTCTACGGAGCAGTTCCATTAGTTGCTGCATCAGTTGCTCTCTTTCACGAATCATATGAGACGCCCCTTTCCTTCAGGGGCATCCCAAACGAGAGGCCCCTGATTTTATTCAGTTAAACGCCGCCACCCGTCAGGGCTGCTATCCATCCAGCACACCTCCGTAATGTTCACTAATGTAACAGTATCAATTCCAAACCCATGTGTCAATAAACTTGTTTATCGGTATAGCCCAGCTGCCGCAAAGCGATTTCGTGTTTTCTCCAACCTTTTTTAACCTTTACGTTTAATTCCAGGAAAATTTTACAATTAAACAAATTTTCCAAATCGCGCCTGGCAAGGGTTCCAATTTCCTTCAGCATCTGTCCCCTTTTTCCGATAACTATCCCTTTCTGGGATTCCCTTTCCACAAAAATATTGGCTGAGATATAGAAGAGATGCCCCCGGTCTTCCATCTCCTCCACTGCCACTGCCACGGCATGAGGCACCTCTTCTTTTGTAACTTCAAGAATTTTTTCCCGGATAAACTCGGCAGCAACAAATTCCTCCGGCCTGTCCGTAACAGCATCCTCGGGGTAATATTTAGGTCCTTCAGGCAGGTACTTTATAAGGAGTTCCAACAGCAGTTCCGTATTTTCCCCTGTAGCTGCGGACAGGGGAACGACTTCCGCAAAGCTTTGGTCAGAAGTCAGGGCGGTAATCATTTCCGCAAGCCTCTCTTTGGTTACCAGATCAATTTTGTTGATTCCTAAAAAAACGGGTGTTTTTACATCCCTTAAAATGTTCTGCACCCATTCCTCACCGGGACCAATTTCCGCTGAAGCATCTACAAGGTATAATATACAATCTGCTTCATCCAAAGAGCTTGTTGCCGTCCTGACCATATATTCCCCCAGCTTGTGCTTGGGTTTGTGAATTCCGGGAGTATCAATAAATATTATTTGGGCCTTGTCTGTTGTAACAATGCCTTTGATCCTGTTTCGGGTAGTTTGGGGCTTATCCGACATGATGGCAACTTTTGAACCGACAAGCCGATTTAAAAGAGTTGACTTTCCTACATTGGGCCTGCCAACGATAATGACGAAACCGGATTTAAAACCCTGAGCCATATATACCTCCACACCAGGAACTTCTGTCAAGAAAGTTAAAATGCAAATTCCTCAGGCAAAAGTTCCGAAATCTTTTTTATCTCATACTGCCGGTCCTTTGAGGCCATAATAATCTGGATGTCCCTGCCAAATTCCCTGATTACCTGCCGGCAGGCTCCACAAGGCCGGCAGTACCCCCCTCCGTCAGATATTACGGCCAGGGCAAGGAAATCTTTTTTTCCGGCACTGACAGCATTGAACACGGCTGCTCTCTCGGCACACACTGTCAAGCCGTAAGAAGAGTTTTCTACATTACAACCGGTAAAAATCCGGTTGTCTGCCGTTAAGAGGGCAGCACCAACATGGAAACCCGAATAGGGTGCGTAAGCATGTTGTCGTGCCTGTTCAGCCATGAGCAATAGACGGGAAACATCCAAAAAAAGGCCCCTCCTTGAAATCAAATTCAGATTACAACTAAAACCCTTAGGCCCATATACCATTAAATTTTGTGCCTCTTAAAAGGAAACTTTTGTATTCTGCGGAATTATTTCTATCCATGACTGTCCCGGCAGTAGTTCCACTGTTTCCCCGTCCATGGTTTTAAAGGTGGTAGGCCTGTCAGTTGCAGGTTTTTGCCATACTGCTTCGATCACTTTTTTCCCGGAAAAGACTAAAGCACGGCCATGGTCGGTTAACGCCATTTCCAGCCGACCCTGACCGTCTACAACATTAGTTTTTACAAATTGAACAATGATATTCCTTGCACTCAGCTGGGAATTGGTTGCCGCATCCAGGTGCGGTTTTTCGTCAACAAAACGGCAGTATGTCTGCTCTTCGGGATCATAAGAATATGTAACTTCGTACCCACGGGGAAAATGGATTTTTACCTCATCTGACTGGAGGCTCTTTTTCTCCCCGATATATTCCTTCACTTCATCACTTATAAAATTAAAAGAAGGCACTTTTACCTCATTATTCAGACCATAATCCCGTGCCAGTTTATGTAAATTTGAGATACTGGAGTAAAGGTTATGGGGCGGCCTCCGCTGTGATATTCGCCAAAAGTACCGGGGGTGCCGGAATTCATCAAGGTGTGGGAAATTGCTGTTTTTCAACAATTCCAGAGCTTCAGGGCTTCCTCCAGAATGCACAAGAATAGCATTCACCCCCCCTGCCAACTCAATAAAATATGGGCGTGCACTTCGAATGGGACCTACGCTGGAAGCCTCCCCGTGGTAGTAAACCGCCAGTAAACGGGTTACTCCCCCCTCGGCAAGAGTCTCATAGACTAAATCTGCCTTTGTCAGCCCCGATTGGGGTCTGGCACGGGGGAGGTTATCAATAACTACTGCTACAGGCCTGTCTTGGGGCAGTCTGTCTACCAAAGCCCCGTCCAGAGGGCACTGCAACTTTCCGGTATTGAGTGTTTTTTTTCTGCTATCTTCCCGGAGCAGTTCTTCCCTGGAACCGGAAAAGCTTCCAAAAAAACTATTTATGGCAACAGCCACACACATTACAATAAAGAAAGCCAAGCCCAAAAGAACCGGAACCGGGTTTTTCCCCATTAACCGCAATACTACCACCTCTTACCCTATTTCTTCTCCTTAAAAGCGGGTACCAATACGTGCTTTCCAGTAGAAATTTCCATGCGGATACCGAATTCATTCAACTGGGACTTTATTAAATCCAAGCTGCTGGACAACACCTGGGGGTCACCTATTGCATGAATTTCAATCGGGTTAACAGAAATAGGCTGCTGGTTAACCAGGATTACCGGCCCGGCACACCTAATGGAAGAATTGGAAACCAATCTCTGCCCTCCAACGGATACCCCTGCTGCTCCGGCAGCAAAAAGTTCATTAACTACATCCCTTACATCCCGGTCGTGGACAATATCAACATTACTATAACCTTCCTCGGCATCATAGAGCTTCACTACTATGCCGGAACCTACCATCTCTTTGTACCCTGCAAGAGCCGTCAGTTCGTCCAGTTTTTCCTGCAGGCTCTTCACTTCATCTTCTGCCAATTTCAAACGATCAATCAAGGTCCTTGCCGTTACCAGTTCAGCTTTTCCGTCAGAAATGCTAACCTCTATCAAAGGCCAGGTACCTTTCATCTGTTCATTTTGTTTTAAGGATATTATTGAGTGTTCGGAGAGAATGCCTTCAGGATCAGAGATAACGACACCTTCCGTTTCGCTTTTGCTGATGCCGATTGTCCCTTGCCCCTGAAATTTAGCAACATTGGGATCTTGTTTAATAATACTTAGTACCGTTTCCCGCCGCTTGTTGTCCTGCTCCCTGGCGATTACCTCCTTAACTTTCCCATCGTACAAGGTTTGAACGGCAACTACTTCCTCCGGAGTAGCCGCTTTTTCTATGTCAAATTTCATTTGGGCCAAAACGTCTCTAACAGCAGAATTATCCAGGACACCTGCCTGGGCAGCCTGCTTTTCATAATAGGTAACCACCATTTCTGCTCCTTCCCGGGCAATATCAAGTTTGCTGATTTCCCCGGGAAAATTCATTATACCTGCAGTACGAGCCAGCAATGCAGTATTTACCAAGAGAATAATTAATATTAGTGAAACAGCTGCCGGTGCAAGCTGTTTGGGGGATATATGCTGTTTCACATAACCACCTCTTTCTGTAGGCAGCATAGAATTAAAAAATGAATGCAGAATATAAAAACCGGGCCCTTACAGACCCCTGAAAAGTTTCAACAGAGGAACTCCTAAGACTAGTATACCGGTAATAACAGCATTGATAGCAGCGATAAGGACTGCACCCGCTGCCACATTTTTTGCAATTTTTGCCAGGGGATGATAAGTGCTCATAAATAAATCAACAGTCTTCTCAACTGCTGTATTAACCATTTCAGCAGTGAAAACCAGAGCGATGGCAACAACAATAAAAAGGAAATCCAACCTGCTGATTTCCAACAGCCAGCTAAGAATAAGAACAATGACTGCCGCAGAAATATGAATTCTGATGTTCCGCTGGGTTGTAATTGAATATTTTATTCCTGCCCACGCATTTTGGAAGCTGTCCCGTAAAGTCTTGTTCTTCATGTACATCCCTACCTAAAGATTTTTAAATCATTCAGTATCTTTTTTTGCTTGGTGATCATTAATTGCTCCCTTTCAGGTGTATCATGGTCATAGCCCAGTAAATGCAGCATTCCGTGAACCACGAGAAAACACAGTTCTCTGGTTACGGAGTGACCGTATTCCTCAGCCTGCCTTTCAACAGCTGGGGCTGAAACAATAATATCACCAAGTACGAGAAGTTCCTCACCTCCATCCTCAATTATTTCCGGCTCTTCCTCCAAATGCTCGGTAACAGAAAAGGACAACACATCGGTAGGGGCATTGATCCCCCGGTAATCCCGGTTTAACTGCAAAATGCCTTTATCATCCATAATGGTGATCCCCACTTCATAGTTGTCAGACAGGCCTTCTGTCCTGCAGGTATGGGATACACATTTATGCAGTAGGGACTCATACCTTTCAGGCAGTTTACACTTCCGCTGCACGTTGGTTATCGTTATCTCCATTCCTTTTTCTCCCTTCAATTTCTTGCAGCAGATTATCAGGATACTCTATCCGGGAATGAAAAATTCCCGACAGGATTCTTACAAAAGTCCGGGTAATAATTTCCAGTTCCTTAAAAGTCAGCTCCGATTCTTCAAGCTGCCCGTCTTCAAGGCGGTCATTTACAATTTTGCGTACTTGGGCCTCAAGCCTGCCATGACCAGAATATTTAAGAGAACGGACAGCTGCTTCAACAGAGTCCGCCAGCATAACGATAGCAGCTTCTTTGGTCTGGGGTTTTTTGCCTTCGTAGCGAAAGGCACTTTCGCTAATACAGTCCTCTTTTTCGGCATCACAAGCCTTATGGTAAAAGTACGATACCAAAGTTGTACCGTGGTGCTGGCACAGGATATCAGTAATTACCTGGGGAATTCCGTTTTCTGCAGCCAGTTCGGCTCCTTCCTTAACGTGTGAAGTAATTACAAGAGTGCTGAGAGTTGGAGTTAATTTGTCGTGAGGATTCTCCGTTGAAATCTGATTTTCAATAAAAAAATAAGGACGTTTGAGTTTTCCAATATCGTGATAGTAAGCCCCGACTCTCGTAAGGAGTTGATTTGCGCCTATTGCTTCGGCAGCCCCTTCAGCCAGGTTGGCAACCATCATGCTGTGATGATATGTGCCCGGCGCTTCGACAAGGAGCCTCCGAAGGAGAGGCTGGTTGGGGTTGGACAGCTCCAGAAGTTTTATTGATGTTGTTATGCCAAAAGCGTTTTCCAAAAAAGGCAGAGAACCTATGGTTAAAATTGCAGACAATATCCCGTTGATTAAACCCACAACGGCACCCAGGGATGATAAGCTGAAGGAGTTTGTTTTAATCAGCACCAATCCTGTCACCGCAACCACATTGGCAAGCACTATATAAATGCTGGCCCGAGTTACATCAGTTCTCTCGCTGATATCAGAAACACTGAACACACCCACAGCACCGCCAATAAATGAGAGGGCTGCAAATTCCAACTGGTTGCCCATCATCAGCCCCACAAAAATACTCATTACTGCGGATACAAAAATGGCCAATTTCCTGTCGAGAAGAACTGCTGTAAGCATGGACACGGCAGCAGTAGGAACCATATATCCGATAAGTGAGGCTATTTCCGGATTGTCACCCAGCTTGATGGATATAATTCCCCTGTCAATAAACAGACCGGCTGTTATAAGGAGCCCCAGTAAAAGAAACTTCTTCTCGTCCAAAAGTATTTCCCTGTTATACCGGTAGAGGTATATCAGAATCAGGATAATAACCAGTACAACAAAACAGATTAAGCCAAAAAAGCTAAAGTGCCTGTAACTTGTTTTCAGCAGTCCCAGGTGCTCTAAAATTTCATATTTTTCTTCCGTAACAACTTGTCCATCACCGACAATTTCCTCTCCCTGCTTAACTGTAACCTGGACAGGCTGAATCCTGCTCATAGCTTCCTGCCTGCTTGCTTCCATTCTTTCTTCATCTAAAACAAGGTTAGGTTTTAGTTCCGTTTCGCTGATAACAGCTGTCACTAAAGGCTTAAAATCCTCTTCCAACTCCGATTCTTTCACTTTCAGCAAAATGTCCTGTTTGGTGCTGTCCAGGGCTTTCTCCTGGACGCCTTTTTCCATATATTCCCGGATGAACTGCTTGGTCTGCATAGAAAGATTACTAATTACGCCCGGTTCCGCATTAGCCACAGCTTTAAGGGTAGAAGACGGCAGTCCGGTATTAATCTGGGCCTGGATGGCACGTGTCTTTTGAGTCTCATTTAAAGAATCATCAGCATTAACAGTCAAAATCTTTCGATAAATTTCACTGATATTCTCGTCAGTTTCCAACAGAACATCCTGGTCAATTTTAAAGATAGAGTCAACTTGGTCGGCAGCCTCCTGCCGGGCTCTATTAGTCAGGACATCGCTGATGAAAACGGTCCCCTGGGGAGCCTTGATCTGCCTATCGCTTACATCCCCGACCTGAATATTGATCCTTTCCGGCAAAAAATCTGCACTTAAAAGAATAACAATACATACAAAAAAGATAACCCCCCAAAGCTTCCGGCGGGCACTAAGAGTCGCCCAAACCCTCTTAAAAGCATTTCCTTTATAGGAAGCCTTGTTATCAGCCACTTCTTTCTCCTTCCCCGTTATCCGGCCGGTAATCTTCGTAAGCCTGGATAATCTTTTGAACCAAAGGATGTCTAACTACATCTTTTTGATCCAAATATTCAAATACTATACCTTTAATGTCCGTTAAAATATCTTCGGCCTGCATCAGGCCGGAACGCTCTCCTTTGGGCAGGTCAACCTGGGTCACGTCCCCGGTTATCACGGCTTTTGAGCCACAACCAATCCTGGTCAGGAGCATTTTCATCTGCTCAGGGGTAGTGTTCTGGGCCTCGTCTAGAATAATAAAAGAGTCATCCAATGTCCGCCCCCGCATATAAGCAAGAGGAGCTACTTCTATAATCCCTCGCTCCATATATTTCTGGGCTGTCTCCAGCCCCAAAACGTCATATAGCCCATCATACAGTGGACGCAGATAAGGATTAACTTTTTCCTGCAAATCACCGGGCAAAAACCCCAACTTCTCCCCGGCTTCAACTGCGGGTCTGACAAGGACTATCCTGTTCACTTCTTTATTCTTGAGGGCTTTTACAGCCATTACAACGGCAAGATATGTCTTCCCCGTGCCTGCAGGACCGATACCAAAAACCACATCGTGGGTACTGATTGCCTTAATATAACGGTGCTGCCCCATAGTTTTGGGTTTGATATGTTTGCCCCGGGGAGTAACATATATTGGCTCCGACAGGACATTGGTAAGAACTTTTGACTTAACCTGCGACTGATCTCCCCTCAACAGGTTAAAGGTATAATTGATAAGATTTATATCAATTGTCTGGCCGGAGCGAGCCAGGGAAACAAGCTGGTTAAACAGCTTTTCAGCTAACTCAACCTCACAGACATCTCCCGAAATAACTACTTCATTCCCCCGGGCAACGATTTTTGCCCTTGAGTTTTCTTCAATAAACCGCAGGTTTTTATCCTGCTGACCTAAAAGATTAGCTGCTTCACCATTATCACCAATATTAATCCTAACTTCCTTTTCTCTCAAGCTGGTGCATACCTCCCAAGAGATGCATTTATTTATAAATTAGCTGTATTTCAACGATATTTCCTTTTTATTATACTACACCGTATATGGTTCTCAAGAGCAAAGTTATTTGGCCCTGAAGGGCTGAAACCAACACCTACGAAGGTGAAAGAAAGAAACTGTTTACTTCAGGGGAACGAACCGGGCAATGTTTTCCAAGGTTTCAACATAAACCTTGGCCTTAAGCTCCTTTTCATTGGCTGAGGTAATCACGGTTCTCCGGGAAACGACTTCCGCACCCTCGGGGAGCCTGGAAGAAATGTCTTTCATTGCAACTTCTTCGGCTTGTGACCGGGCTTCGACCATACTTAAATAGATATCCACTTTTTCTATCTGGTGATAGGTAGTAGTAATCAATTCCACAGGCAGCCGGTATTTCCACAGGGAAAACCTCTTTACATCCCTGTCCGTCCTGAAATGCTTATACTTATTCCCCTTCGCCTGGTTTTTTAGAGTTACCTCTTCCTCTCCTATACGGAGAACAACTACCTGCTGTTTCTGTCCTGTCAACTCCTCTTTGTGCTGCACTAAAGGGACTCTTGTCTTAGCTTCATACCATACCCGGGCACGGACAATACCTCTTGCACTCACATACCTCGGTTCTTCCGGCTGCTCTTTATCATCCTCGTCACCTGTGTCCTCTTCCGCCTTCCCCTCCTTTTCCTCAGGGAGTTCAGGATAAATGATTCCGGAAATAAGAATATCACCTTTCTTTACCGTATCACCGGCTGCCGCCTTTGGCTCCCCGGAAAGCACTAGAATCTCCTTAATAACACCGTCCTTTTGGGCAACAATATTGCCCGGGCGGCTTCTTTCATCTTCTTCAGGAAGAATCTTTTCCACTACATCGATAATGATTTTTGTTCCGCGGATTTCAATACCTACCCAGCTTACTTCCATAAACTCTTTCTCCAGGGCTTCAGCTGCTTTCCGGTTATCTATTGCGTAGCGCAGGGCACCTCTCTTGATACCATATTTGGCTGCAGCATCCAAAACCTGCTGCTCCGTGATTGTCTTTAATTCCCTGCTGCTTGTTACTTCAACGGACCAGATAAATGAAGAAAGAATATATAGGGCCAGAAAAAAAATAACTGCCCCTGCAAAAAGCATTTTTCGTTTTCTCATTTTCGCCGCTGTGAAGGGAAGCCCTGTTTTTCTGCTTATTCTCATTTTACAGCGGCAGGTGCGGGCAACATGCCTGAGCCGCGGATAGACGGACACATCTACCTTGGCAGTCAAAACGTTTTCCATAGGCTGACTGATGTCCCAAAGATTATATCCCCTGGAAACCGCCATATTAATAAATTTTTCTATCTGCTTGCCCTCAACGACAATTACCACATAACCACGTATAAGGGACCATAATCGCCAAAAAATCACTTCAGTACCCCTCTCTAGGTATTAAATATTATTGATTCAATGTGGCCTTGAAGAGAAAGTTCATCTGAAAGAATATTTTTCAGAAAAAATTCCCTGCCGTTTATCTCAATTTCACCGAAGCTGACCCCTATTCTCAGCTTCTGGGGAGTATATTCAATGACTCCCATGTGATTTTCAATAAATACCTGTGTGTTGCCCATCATCGTAATCTTTGGAAGGTTTAACATAGTGTCTTCGGGTATCTCAAAGACATTGGCAAAGCTCTGCTGCATCTTCTTCTTGCGGTTTTCCAGAGAATTTTTCAAATTCTTGTCCCCCACGCCTAGAAACCTCCTTTTTAGGTTCATTCCCGGGTCTTTTGTCCATTAATCCTTGTACTAAACTTATGCACCGAAAAAGTTGTTAATTACTCCTTCACTAAAGCTCATGATGACAACAGCACACAACCGTTTTCGTGCCACTGCTAAATATTTCAGACTCCTGAAGGCCGCATGTATTGTATAGCAGGACTTGTTTTGCTTAAGCCTTGCGAGGCTCTGCCGGCAGTAACGGCGTGAGAGCTTGTCAGTAGCTAACAATACATACGGGCTTTCGTAACAGACTTTGACGATAAGCATGTTCCAAGAAAAAAGGCCTGGACAATGCCAGACCTCAAAACCGCTAAAAAAGGCGTGGAAAAAAAACAAGGTGGGCAGTATCCCACCTGTTTTTCAACAGTGCTTATTCAATTATACTCCTCAGTCTTCCTCAAAAGAACATGTGCGCTGAGAGGGAAGGTAAAAAGCATCTGTTTACAATTAGTGCAGTTTGTTTCTTACCATCTCTTCCGTTTTCTGGCAGCTTCAGATTTTTTCTTGCGCTTTACGCTAGGCTTTTCATAGTGTTCGCGCTTTCTAACTTCGCTTAAAACACCCGCTTTTTGACAGTTGCGTTTAAACCGGCGCAGAGCGCTATCAAGGGATTCATTTTTGCCAACCTTGACTTCGCTCACCCAATTTCCCTCCCTCCGCTCCAGCAAGCTTATAAAAAGGCACTTGATGTGCCGGAATCTGCTGAAATCTATTGGGACTAAAAAAAAATTCGCACCTCGTATTATACTATATGCGCTATCGCCAGTCAACTCCAGGCTCTGGACAGGAGGTGTCACCCCTTGAAAGGCATAAGGTTAGCGTTGTCACTTAAATTCCGCCCAGATTTTTCCCGCCTAGCAAGTGAAAATGCAGGTGATAGATCACCTGGCCTCCGTGGGAACGGCAGTTGTTCACCAGGCGGAACCCGTCTTCAAAAATACCGGCATCCCGGGCGATTTTTCCTGCAACAGCGTGCATTCTCCCGATCAACTCAAAATCATCGTCGGTGATATCTGTTATTGTAGGAATATGCTTTTTAGGTATGATTAAAATATGAACAGGAGCTACAGGATTGATGTCCTTGAAAGCCAGAATATCCTCATCTTCATAAACTATCGTGGACGGGATTTCCTTATTGACGATTTTGCAGAACAGACAGTCTTCAGACAATCTTGCCACCCCTTTTAACAATGATTTTTATTCAAAATTCGTTAATTATTGGTTAAACTCCTTCACCAATAACAAAGTTATCCCCTATGCCGGTAATCCTGACAGGAATTATTTTGTTCCTGTAATCCTCTGGAGAAGATAATTTTACAACTAAATAATTTGGAGTATGCCCCTCCCACAGCCCTTCACGGTCACGCTGCTCTATGAGGACTTCCACTTCCTTATGTAAGAACCGGCTCGCATATTCGGCGAAGAGTCTTTTTGTCAGGTCTGCTATCTCTCTGCTGCGCCTTGCTTTTACTTCACCGGGCACCTGTCCCGGGAATTCTGCGGCGGGTGTCCCCTCTCTCACAGAATATTTGAACACATGAACACCCATAAACCCTGCAGCTTTAATAACTCCTTTGGTATTTTCAAAATGTTCCTCATTTTCGCCGGGAAACCCCACCATAACGTCTGTAGTAAATGCCGCCAGAGGGCTTTTTTCTTTCAGGCTCTGTATCAGCTCCAGGTACTGCTCAGCGGTATAACGCCTGCGCATCCTATCCAGGATTGTATTATCACCACTCTGGAGCGGAATATGAAAGTGGGGGCAAACAACCGGTTCGCTGGTTAAAACCGATACCAGTTCAGGAGTAAAATCATGGGGATCCACGGAACTTATCCGCAGCCTCCGCAGCCCTGGAACACCGTTAAGGGATTTAATCAGAGAAGCCAGGGAAACAGGTGGCTCTAAGTCCTTACCATAAGCCCCCAGCCTTATTCCTGTAAGAACTATTTCCTTAAAACCCGATGCTGTCAGCTGCTCAACTTTTTCAATAGTTTCCCTGAAAGGCCTGCTCCGCATCACTCCCCTGGCATAGGGGATAATACAGTAAGAACAAAACTGCTGGCATCCCTCCTGTACTTTAAGGAATGCCCTCACTCTGTCGGAACTGTATCCGGGTTGACCTTCTAAATCACAGAAATCCTTCCCATTGGAAACTGCCGGAATCTTTCCCCCGTCACTGCGCACTTGCTCCACCCGGTCCACCAGGGCATCAAGGCTGCCTGTCCCCATGACAACATCTACTCCTTCCATAGCTTCCACCGCCCTGGAAGAAACCTGGGCATAACAGCCTGTAACTGCAACAACTGCATCGGGGTTTTTCCTGACAGCACGCCGGATTAAATTGCGGGATTTCCTGTCACTCTCACTGGTAACAGTGCAGGTATGAATCACATAAACATCTGCTTTTTCTGAAAAATCAACGATTTTGTATCCTGACCGGCGAAACATTTCAGCAATGGCAGAAGCTTCTGTTTGATTAACTTTGCAGCCAAGGACAGAAACCGCTGCCTTTAGTTCAGGCACCTGCAGCACCTCCGAGGTCTCCAAGTTCATATAGGATTATACCCATTGCCGTAATTCCTGCAGTCTCTGTACGCAAAATCCTCGGTCCCATGGAAACAGGCACTGCCCCTGCTTTTCTTGCTTCTTCAACTTCCTCCTTGGAAAACCCGCCTTCCGGGCCAATAAGGACTGCAACTGTATTGGATAATTTATTTTTAACTTCCCAGTTCAGGACGTCCTTTATTCCAACAGTTTTTTCCCCCTCCCAGGGAATGAGACACAGAGCATCCCTGGGGACTGTATCCAGAAATTCGTTTAAACTCAAGGGTTTATCGACAACGGGCACCTTTGCTCTCTGGCTTTGCTTTGCCGCTTCCAGGGCAATCCTGTTCCACCTCAACCACCTGCTGTCCAGTGTATTATCCTTTGGCCGTGCCACCGTCCTCTCCGTAATTAACGGCACCAGCCTGGAAACTCCCAGCTCTGTAGCTTTTTGGATAACAAGTTCCAAAGACTCCGCTTTTTTGGGAAGTCCCTGGGCAAGAATGACAGAGATCGGCGGCTCAGCGAGGGATTTCTTTACAACCCTAACCTTTACAGTAACTTTTTCTTTGCTGCACTCACCAATTTCTCCCTCGTATTCATACCCTTCACCATCGCATACAACAACAGGGTCCCCGGGGGAAAACCTCAAAACATTTACAATATGATGGGCATCATTTCCCAAAATATTAATACTGGCACCCCTGATCTGTTCAAGTTCCACAAAAAACCTGTGCACTCCATTCACCTACTTCTTAACCCTTAAAAACAGCTCTGTTTGGTACAGACATCTTCTTTGCTGCTATAGCCACCCATTCTCCCCGGGTTAAAGTCTCTAACAGAGAGAATCCGGTACTCTTCATTTTTTCCTGTACTTCCTTGGCTCTTTCAGAAATTATTCCCGAGACAATAAAAATTCCCTCCGGAAGTAGTTTTTCAAATGCTTGGGGAGAAAATTCAATAATAGCACCGGAAACAATATTGGCTACAATCAAATGGGCCTTCCCGGGCACATCATCCAGGAAGTTACCGGCCTCGGCTTCAAAGCAACCGGTGATTCCGTTAATTCCCGCATTATGCCACGCCGCGGAGACAGCTGCCGTATCGATATCCCGGGCCAATACAAAGGATGCACCCAGTTTTGCCGCTGCTATGGACAGAATACCCGAACCACACCCCACGTCAAATACAATTTGACCGGTACCCAGGTATTTTTCCAACAGGCGGACGCACATAATCGTGGTTGCGTGGGTTCCGGTACCAAAGGCAGAACCGGGATTCATTTCAATAATAATTTCCCCCTGGGATGGGCTGTACTCTTCCCATTCCGGTTTCACCACAACCCGGCGGCCAATTTTTGTAGTTTTATAATACTGCTTCCAAGAGGAAGCCCAGTTTTCATCAGCCACTTCACAGACAGCAACTTCCAAAGGGGAGTCAGGGAAAAACTCCTGCAGGCTGTTAACCTTCTCATTAAAGGAACTCAAACGCCCCGGAAAACTGCTATCTGCAGGTAGGTAGCCTTTAATTATCACTACATCCTCTGAAATGGAACATAAGGAGATATCAAAACAATCCCATGCATCTTCCTGCATGTAGCGGTCGAGAACGTACGGATCCTCAATAACCACGCCCTGAGCTCCAATTTCAAAAAAAATGTTGGCCCCAGCTTCTGAGGCCTCATGTGATGTTGTTAATGAAATCTCCTTCCATTCCATATGTTCTCCTCCAGAATTAGTTTAAGCCATAAAAGCATCCTTTACCCGCTTAAAAAACCCCTTTTCCTTCCCGGCAACGTTGGTATCATCAACAGTGTCATCAAACTGCCGGAGCAGTTCCTTCTGCTCCTCAGTCAAGCCGGTGGGGACAACCACCTTAACCTTTACCAGCTGGTCCCCCCTGGAACTGCCTTTAAGGTGGGGAATGCCATGACCTCTCAAACGGAAAACCGTATCCGTCTGGGTCCCCTCGGGAATTTTCATTTTTACCTTTCCATCCAGGGAGGGCACCTCAATTTCACCGCCCAATGCCGCCTGGGCAAAGGAAATAGGGCACTCACAAAATACATTGTTACCCTGACGCTCGAAAATTTCGTGGGGTTTTACATTCAGGAAAACATACAAGTCTCCGGGGAGTCCTCCCCGCAGACCACTGCCTCCTTCCGCTGCAACCCTGAGGCGCATTCCATCCTCAACTCCGGCGGGGACTTTTACTTTAATCGTCCTTCTCTTGTTAACCCGCCCCTTCCCCTGACATGTCTGGCAGGGGTCCGAAATTATTGTTCCCGCCCCGGAACACTGGCTGCAGGTCCGGATTGACTGGAACTGTCCAAAAGGTGTCCGCTGAGAAACCTTTATTTGGCCCGAACCGTGGCAGGAAGGACAGGTCTTGGGTGATGAACCGGGACTTGCACCGGTACCACTGCAAACACGGCATTTTTCCTTCCGGTTTATCTTTACTTCCTTTTCAACCCCAAAGGCAGCTTCTTCAAAAGTTAATTCCAACTCCGCCCTTATATCTTCACCCTGTTCAGGACCGTTGGACCTGCGGCGCTGGCCGAATTGATCTCCGAAAAATACATCAAAGATATCGCCGAAGCCTCCGAAATCACCAAAGCCCCCGGCACCGCCAAAGCCTTCAAAACCTTCACTTTTTACACCTTCATGCCCGAACTGGTCGTAGCGTGCCCTTAGATTGTCGTCAGAGAGAACCTCATAGGCCTCTTTGACCTCTTTGAATTTTTCTTCGGCATTTTTATCACCCTGGTTAACATCAGGGTGGTATTTCCGGGCAAGGCTCCTGTATGCCTTTTTTATCTCTTCTTTGGAAGCCCCCTTGGAGACCCCAAGAATATCATAATAATCTCTCTTGGACATAGAGTTCACCTTTTCTATGCAAATATTTCCGGGAAAGCTGAACTACAAAAACATAAGATACAGCTTCCCCGGAAACATAGTTGATTTATTCTTCTACATCAAAATCGGCGTCAACTACATTGTCGTCCTTATCGTCAGGGCCTGCACCTGCTCCTTCCTTCTGCTGGGAAGAAGCCTGCTGGTACATCTTCGTTGTCACTGCGTAAATGGCTTCGGAAAGAGCTTCTTTCTTTTCCTTTATTGCTTCAATATCATCCTTATCCATTATATCTTTTAATTCCTGTTTTGCCTTTTCAATTTTTTCAAGATCTTCTTTGTCCACCTTATCTTCCAGTTCCTTAATGGTTTTTTCCGTCTGGTATATCAATGAATCAGCCTCGTTGCGCACTTCAACGGCTTCTTTTCTCTTCTTGTCTTCTTCGGCATATTCTTTTGCCTCTTTAACCATCCTGTCAATTTCTTCATCGGACAGACCGCTTGATGAACGAATTGTAATATCCTGTTCTTTCCCGGTTCCTTTGTCCTTCGCCGTTACATGGACAATCCCGTTGGCATCAATATCAAAAGTAACCTCGATTTGAGGAATGCCTCTCGGTGCAGGCGGAATTCCCGACAGTTCGAACCTGCCTAGAGTCTTATTGTCCTTGGCAAATTCTCTCTCACCCTGGAGAACATGAATATCTACACTGGTCTGGTTGTCCGTAGCGGTAGAAAAGATTTTGCTTTCAGAACAAGGAATTGTTGTATTTCTGTCGATAATACGGGTAAATACCCCGCCCAGAGTTTCAATACCCAGAGAAAGTGGAGTTACGTCCAGCAGCAGGACATCTTTTACGTCACCGGAAAGAACTCCCCCTTGGATTGCGGCGCCTAAAGCAACACATTCATCGGGGTTTACTCCCTTGTAGGGTTCCTTTCCGATAATTTTTTTGATAGCCTCCTGGACAGCAGGTATTCTCGTGGAACCACCAACGAGAAGCACCTTATCAATATCTTTGGGGTCCAGATTTGCGTCTTTTAACGCCCGCCGTGTTGGCACCATAGTCTTTTCCACAAGGTCCTCAGTCATTTTTTCAAATTGAGCTCGCGTCAAAGTTAAGTCTAAGTGGAGGGGACCTTCCGCAGTAGCAGTAATAAAGGGAAGATTAATATTAGTCGTTGTTACAGCAGACAGCTCATGCTTTGCTTTTTCTGCCGCCTCCTTAAGCCGTTGGGCAGCTACTTTATCCCTGGAAAGGTCAACATTGTGGGCTTTTTTGAATTCCTCCACCATCCAGTCAATTATCCTCTGGTCAAAGTCATCTCCACCCAACTTGTTGTTCCCGCTGGTAGCAATTACTTCAAATACTCCGTCCCCCAGTTCAAGAATGGAAACATCAAAAGTTCCGCCTCCAAGGTCATAGACAAGAATAGTCTGGTCTTCTCCTTTTTCCAAACCGTATGCCAGAGCTGCAGCAGTAGGCTCATTGATGATACGCTTGACTTCAAGCCCCGCAATTTTCCCCGCATCCTTTGTAGCCTGTCTCTGGCTGTCGGTAAAATATGCCGGTACGGTAATTACAGCATTAGTTACAGGCTCTCCCAAGTAGCTTTCTGCATCTTTCTTTAATTTTTGAAGGATCATACCCGAAATTTCCTGGGGTGTATACTCTTTGTCACCTATTTTAACTCTATGGCTGGTACCCATATGCCTTTTAATCGAGGTAACGGTCCTGTCAGGGTTGGTAATTGCCTGCCTTTTTGCAATTTCGCCTACCAATCTTTCGCCCTCTTTTGAAAAGGCAACCACGGAAGGGGTAATTCTCGAACCTTCGGCATTAGTAATAATAACTGCCTCGCCGCCTTCCATAACTGCAACACATGAATTGGTAGTCCCCAAGTCGATACCTATAGTCTTACTCATAAGACATACCTCCCTGAATATTTTGTTTTACAAATATTGCATCACATAGCTGACCATCGGTATTCAACAATCTATGTGAGTTTTTCAGGTACTTTTTCGTGAAACTTTAACCATGGCCGGCCGAAGGACCTTGCCGCCAAAAATATAACCCTTCTGTACTTCTTCTACCACTGTATTCTCATCAACACTGTCATCTTCGACCATAAAAACTGCTTCGTGGAAATTAGGGTCAAAAGGACTACCAACACACTCAATGGGTTCAAGCCCTGATTCTCTTAGAGACTTTTCCAGCTGCTTGATGATCATTTCTATACCTTCCCGGAAGGATACCTCTTCACCCCCGTTTACCTGGGTTGCTCTCTGAAAATTATCAAGTACGGGAAGAAGAGACTCCATGACAGAAGATGCAGCTGTTTGAACCATTTCTTCTTTTTCCCTCTGTGTACGCCTTTTAAAATTATCAAAATCGGCCTGCAGCCTTTTTAACCTGCCTATGAGTTCTTCAATCTGAGAGTCCTTATTCTGTAAACTTTCCTTTAAGTTGGAAATCTCCTCTTCCAACTTGAGGACAGCATCTTCACCGGTGGTTTCCGGTTTGCCCTCCGTTTCCCTGGCTGGACCCGGAGTTTCATGGCTGTCTTCCGAAAGGCTGGAATCTTCTCCACAGCAGCCGCTATGGATGTCCTCCCTATCAGGACTACAGCACTTGCTGTTGTCTTCACCCATTGACTATCACTCCTATTAATAATACTTTGAAAGTACTTCTGAGAGTACCTGAGTAATGCATTCTACAATACTGATCGCTTTTGAATACTCCATACGGGTTGGACCCAGCACACCCACTGTCCCAACAATCTGATTATCAAGAGAATAAGTTGCAGTAATTAAACTGCAGTCGTGTATTCCTTCATAACTATTTTCGCCACCAATCCTGACGGTTAGTCCTTCAGGCATCGGCTGGGTCATTAAACTCCTGATCACTTCTTTTTCCTGTAGCAGGCCCAACAGGGACTGTACTTTTTCAATACTCTTAAACTCGGGGTGCTTCATAATGTTTAAGGCACCGTCCATATATATGTTACGGCAGTCTTCCCCCTGAAGTACCTGATCGATTAAGTCGAGAATATCGAAAAGAAAATCGTTCTGGAGCTTCACCTCTAAGCGTATTTCATCGAATAGAGTCTTAGAAATCTCATTTAATGTGAGCCCCCGGAGTTTTTGCCGCAGGACTCTTGATACCATGTCCATATCCCTTGGGGAAATATACTCCGGAACATCTACAAAACGGTGTTCCACTAACCCGGTATCCGTTACCACCACCAGTAAAGCCCTTTCTTCGTCGATACTGGTAAGGTCAATGAATTTAATTGTGCTGGATCCGGAAAGGGGGCCGAGAGTGATTGCTGCATAACTGGTTAATTTGGAAATCAGTTCACTGGTAATCCGAATAACCTCTTCAAGTTCAGCAATCTTACGATCGTAATATTGATAAATAAACGATTCCTCTTCTTCCGACAGACGCAGTCTTTCCATAAGAAAATCCACATAGTACCGGTAACCTTTATCAGAAGGAATCCGACCGGCAGAAGTGTGGGGCTGCTCAATATAGCCCATTTCCTCCAGGTCAGCCATTTCATTTCTAATAGTGGCCGGACTAACACCAATATCGTATTTTCTGGAAATCGTCCGGGATCCCACTGGTTCAGCGGTGAGTATATAATCTTGGATGATTGCCAACAATACTCTCCTTTTTCTATCATCCATGAGATCACCCCTTGTTAGCACTCTCGGCAGTTGAGTGCTAAGTTTTTCACTTCTTAAATTATCACCTACCCCATATTTTGTCAAGGAGGTACAGTATTTACTTAATACTATAATCAATAATAAAGGAGTTCCTTTATTTTTTAAGGGACCGAAAATACTTCAGAGAACTTGGGTTTAATGCTTGTGTATATTTATTGTATGTTAAACAAATTTTAGAAACACTTCATTGCTGACAGCGTAATACTCAGGATTGAGCCTGAGCCACTGTCCCTCTCTGATAATAACTCCGGCCTTTTCCAGGGGTTGTAAAACGGGGGTAAATATATCATCGATACTCCTTCCAAATTGGCGGGTAAATTCAACCTGGTTTATACCTTTTGCCGTTCTAAGACCCAAAAACATTGTTTCCGATATTGCCTGTTTTTCACTTATCTCTTCTTTTTCCGCTATGGGAAGCACGTCCTGGTCTAATGCTTGAAAGTATTTGCCCAGGTCAGAATAATTTTTGTACCTGGTTCCCCGGATAAAAGAGGAGGCTCCCAGACCTATTCCTATATAAGGACGCCTGTACCAGTAGCCCAAATTGTGCTGGCATTCATAACCCGGTCGCGCATAGTTGGAAATTTCGTACTGCAAAAAACCTGCCTCCTGCAGCACCTTCCTGGCCATTCTATACATTTCTCCACATTCATCTTCACCAGGCAGTTCCAGCTCTCCATCCAGGAAAAGGTCTCCCCAGACAGTATTTGGTTCAATATTTAAGCCATATACAGAAATATGTTCCGGGTTCCATTCAATAACAGCCTCCAAAGTAGTCCGCCAATCATCAAGAGTCTGTCCCGGAAGTCCGTGCATCAAGTCTATGCTGATATTCTCCATGCCTTCCTCCCTGGCTAGATAGAAAGCCTCCCCGGCCTCTTCTGCCGTGTGGAGCCTGCCCATACTCCTGAGGAGCCTGTCATTCATGGACTGCACTCCCAGTGAAAGGCGGTTCACACCCAGGGATACCATTCCACGGAGCTTCTCCCTGGAGAGGGTCCCCGGATTGGCTTCTACAGTAAATTCCACATAGGGAGACAGCAGCACCTGTTCTTCAACTGCAGAGACAATCTCTCTGAAATACTGCAGTGGTAGAAGGGAAGGAGTACCTCCCCCGAAATATAATGATCCTGCTTTAGCATTTTCTACCCAGGGGGCTGACAGCCGGAGCTCCTTCTTAACCCCCATAATATAATCTGCCGCCCCGTTCTCACAAGGCAGCAGAAAAGATTGAAAATCACAGTAATTACACTTCTTTTTACAATAGGGAATATGAATATAGATGCCAATCTCCCGGGACGTCCTCTTTCCGCTATCAGTCAATGCTCAGCACCGCCATAAAGGCTTCCTGGGGGATTTCCACACCTGTCTCTTATACACATCT